>QXGG01177805.1_pt1 | contig 29798 bp, 25 predicted proteins | sample 1982491 | NCBI WGS metagenome assembly QXGG01 (sample SAMN09924614, study PRJNA488089) | Wastewater metagenome, whole genome shotgun sequencing project. | isolation source: South African research farm wastewater | place: South Africa: Irene, Agricultural Research Council, Animal Production... | reverse complement strand
TGCACCTGCTCCGCGCCGGTTTCGTCACCCGGCTGGACCAGCTTGTCTTCAGGATTTTCCGTCACGCCCAACGCTTCGCGCGGGCCGGCGATTCCGGACTGGGACAAACCGAGAAAAACACACACCATGACCAGTGCATGCCGCGTGACTGCGGATTGTTGTAAAAAGGACATCGGCAGACTTACACCGCAAAGAATGGTTTGAAATTGCTCAACAGGTTTTGCATCTCTACGCTCTCCTCATCGCATTCCACCGCCTAATATCCGGTGCAACTTTATATTCGATTCATCAGCGAAACAAAAGTTTTTGACATCGGCCGACGGATCTGGCCGACATTTGATTCGCTTGTCGTCAAGTGCGGCTTATTTGTGCTATCCGCTTGTTTGAGAGCGGTTATAATGACGCAAGAATGTAAATTGAATGTTTCCCGTATCCGGCTGATTGTAAAAAATTGTAACAGGCAACGCCTGCGCCGGAAATTTCAGCGGTTTATACGAATGAAGCCTTTCATTCCACAGGATTTTTGCCCAAAATAGCGTCATGCAAACCAATATGAAGAAAATATTGCTGGTGGATGACGACCTGCGTATGCGTGAACTACTGCAACGCTACTTGGGCGAGCAGGGATTCAGCGTCAAGGCAGTTTCGGATTCGACCGAAATGGATGCGGCACTTGCGCATGAACACCCGGATCTCCTGGTGCTCGACCTCATGCTGCCCGGAGAAGACGGCTTGGCCATCTGTCGCCGTTTGCGCGGCAACAACAGCCGCATCCCAATTATCATGCTCACCGCTCGCGGAGACGAAGTCGACCGCATCATCGGCCTCGAAATGGGGGCAGATGACTACCTGCCCAAGCCGTTCAATCCAAGAGAACTACTGGCGCGCATCAACGCCGTCATGCGGCGCCAGGAACAACGCATCCCCAGCGCGCCGGCGATGGATACCGCGACAGTCAGCTTCGGCGATTTCGTGTTCGATGCATCAACCCGCAGCCTGACCCGCAACGGTGAACCGGTCACCATCACCAGCGGCGAGTTCGCCCTGCTCAAGGTGTTCGTCGACCACCCGCGCCAGCCACTGTCGCGCGACCGCCTCATGCAACTGGCACGCGGCCGGGAACTGGACGTCTTCGACCGCAGTATCGACGTACAAGTCTCCCGCCTGAGAAGATTGATAGAGCCGGACCCCGCCCACCCCCGCTATCTGCAGACCATGTGGGGCTTCGGCTACGTCTTCGTGCCGGACGGTGAAGTCCAGAAAAGCTGACCCTCACGCGAAGCCATCCCGGCCCAACATCATTGAGACTCTTCCCACGCACCCTGCTTGCCCGCATCATGGTCCTCATCGCGCTGCTACTGGCGATCGGCCAGTTCAGCGCGCTGAAGATCTTTGACTACTTCGAGCGCGAACCGCGCGCGCAGGCGGCAGCACTACAGGCCGTCACCGTCGTCAACTACACGCGCGCCTCGCTGCTCGCATCTCACGAGAATCGGCGTATCGCCCTGCTGTCGGAACTGTCCGGCAAAGAAGGCGTGCGCATCTACGCCGCCGACCTGCTGGAGATCGTCGAACCCTTGCCGAACGACCCTTTCATCCGGCTCGTGGCTGAGAAAATCCGCGAGAATCTGGGGCAGGAAACACTGGTGGCAATCAACCATCTTGGCGTGCCCGGCCTCTGGATCAGTTTCAGTATCGGCCAGGACGAATACTGGGTCGTCATCCCGCGCTTTCTGACAGAACGTCCATTCCCGTGGCAATGGTTCGGTTGGGCCGCGCTGGTCGCCATGCTGTCGCTCGGCGGCGCCTACGTCATCGCCGCCCGCATCAACCGACCACTACGCTTCCTGGTCAAGGCCGCCGGCCGCATCAGCCACGGCGAACAGCCTCCGCGACTGCCGGAAGAAGGGGCGGAAGAGATGCGTGAAGTGCAGCGCACCTTCAACGAAATGTCGGAAGCGCTGGCCCGACTGGACAGCGAACGCACGCTACTGCTGGCCGGCATCTCGCATGACCTGCGCACGCCGCTCGCCCGGCTGCGGCTCGCGGTCGAGATGTTGCCGGATGAAGTCGGCGAAGCCACGCGCAACGGCATGATCCAGGACATCTCCGACATGGACAACATCATCAACCAGTTCCTCGATTTCGTCCGTGGCGTGGAGGGCGAACCGGCACAACTGGTCGATATCAACGCCCTGATTCAGTCGGTCACCGAGCGCCACGCCCGCGCCGGCCGCGAGGTCGAACTGCACCTGTCCTCCAACTACAAGGTACCGTTGCGCCCACTTGCCATCCACCGGCTGATCGGCAACCTGATCGACAACGCCTTCGCCTACGGCAAGGGCAAGGTCGCCGTCAGCACCCGCATCACGGCCGGCTACATCATCATCAGCGTCATGGATAACGGCCCCGGCATCCCGGACAACCAGATGAACCGGCTGCTGAGACCGTTCGAGCGCATGGATTCCGCTCGCGGCAACGAAGGCGGTAGCGGCTTGGGGCTCGCCATCGCCGACCGCATCGCCAAGCTGCACAAGGGCAAACTGGAACTGCTCAACCGGCCGGAAGGCGGTCTCGAGGCGCGCCTCAGCCTGCCGCTCTGAACTGGATGACTGATTGAATTGACAGGGAAACAGCAGCCGCCGGACTGCTGACTGACTTTTAATACAGCCGGCTTCAAGCCTCTGCTGACGGCCGAAACCAGGCCAGCTTCTCATGCAGCGACACCACGCCGCCAACGATGATCAAACATGGCGGCTTCAATTCGGCGGCACTGACCTTTTGCGCAAGCGTGGCCAGATCGGCGACCACCACGCGCTGCCGCACGGTAGTACCCTGCTGCACGACCGCCGCCGGCGTCTCTGCAGACAAACCATGCAGCACCAGTTTGCGGCAGATCTCGGCCAAGCCGACGAGGCCCATGTAGATGACCACGGTCTGGTTCGGGCGCGTCAGGGCCGGCCAATCCAGCTCCAGCGTATCGAACTCGCCGTTGGCGCCGGCTTTCAGGTGGCCGGTAGTGAACAGGCAGGACTGCGCATGATCCCGGTGGGTCAGCGGAATCCCGGCATAGGTCGAAACACCGTTGGCCGCCGTGATACCCGGAACCACCTGGAACGGGATGCCATGCGCCATCAGGGTCTCTATCTCCTCGCCGCCGCGGCCGAAGATGAAAGGATCGCCGCCCTTCAGCCGCAGGACGCGCTTGCCTTCCCGCGCCAGCCGCACGAGCAGCTGATTGATCTCCTCCTGCGGCAGCGTGTGCTGGTCGCGCGCCTTGCCGACATAAATCAACTCGGCATCACGTCGCACCAGCTCCATGACCTCCTTGCTCACCAGCTTGTCGTAGACGCAGACATCGGCCTGCTGCATCAGACGCAAGGCGCGGAATGTCAGCAGGTCCGGGTCGCCGGGGCCACCACCGACCAGATACACCTCGCCTCGCACCAGTTGCAATTCGGGATCGTCGAGTTGTCGTTGCAAGGCTTCCCTGGCCGCCGCCTCCTGACCGGAGAACACCAGTTCCGCCACCGGGCCGGCCAGCGTGTTCTCCCAGAAAATGCGGCGCTCCTGCGTGGTCGCGAAACGCTGCTTGACCGCATCGCGGAATTCCGACGCCAACCCGGCCAGTCGTCCGTAAGCGGCAGGGATCAGCGTCTCCAGCCGGCTGCGTATCATGCGCGCCAGCACCGGTGCGACCCCGCTGCTGCTGATGGCGATCACCACCGGCGAGCGATCGACGATGGAAGGCATGGTGAAAGTGCAGAGTGCCGGCGCATCGACCACATTGACCGGAATGCCGCGCGCCTGCGCTTGTGCGGAAACGTCCCGGTTGACGCTTTCGTCGTCGGTCGCCGCGATCACGAGGCAAGCGCCGTCCAGTTGCCACGGGATGAAGACCGACGGCAAGTAGCGGATGCTACCGGCCGCTGTCAGGGCAGCCAGTTCGGCATGCAGCTCCGGCGCGACCACCTCGACCTCGGCATCGGCCTTCAGCAGCATGGCCACCTTGCGCGCAGCGACTTCGCCGCCGCCGATGACGACGCAACGGCGGCCGCGCAGCTTCATGAAAATGGGCAAGGCTTCCATGCCGCACATTTTACCCGCAGATTCGCTTTTCACCGGCGCTTGGGGTAGAATTTCGGCTTACTAATTGTTTTCTCAAACGAATTTGCACCCCTCACCTGCAACACCTCACCTCTCATGACGCCACCGGAACAATCAACGCTGGCGGACAACAGCCGGACCGAAAGCCGGCAAGACCAGACCCAGCCCAAAAAAGTATTCATCAAGACCTTCGGCTGCCAGATGAACGAGTACGACTCCGCACGGATGTCGGATTTGCTGAGCGCCGACAAGGGCATGATCGCGACCGATGACCCGGAACAGGCGGACGTCATCCTGCTAAACACCTGCTCGGTGCGGGAAAAGGCCGAGGACAAGGTCTACAGCCATCTCGGGCGCTTCATTCCGATCAAGGAGAGAAAACCGGATCTCGTCATCGGCGTCGGCGGCTGCGTCGCCAGCCAGGAAGGCGACAACATCGTCAAGCGCGCGCCCTATGTCGACCTCGTGTTCGGCCCGCAGACGCTGCACCGCCTGCCGGAGATGATAGAGGCGCGCCAGCGCAGCGGCCAGTCGCAGGTCGACATCAGCTTCCCCGAGATCGAGAAGTTCGATCACCTGCCGCCGCCGCGCGTCGAAGGCGCTGCAGCATTCCTCTCGGTCATGGAAGGCTGCAGCAAATATTGCACCTTTTGCGTCGTGCCCTATACCCGTGGCGAAGAGGTCTCGCGCCCGTTCGAGGGCGTGCTGACCGAGGCTGTCTCGCTCGCCCAGCAAGGCGTCAGGGAAATCACGCTGCTGGGGCAGAACGTCAACGCATATCGCGGTCTCAATTCTGCCGGCGAAACCGTGGACTTCGCCACGCTGATCGAATATATCGCCGAGATTCCGGAAATCGAACGCATCCGCTTCACCACCTCCCATCCGAACGAGATGAGTCAGGCGCTGATCGACTGCTTCGCCAGCATCCCGAAACTGGTGTCGCATATCCACTTGCCGGTGCAGTCCGGTTCGGACCGCATCCTGATGGCGATGAAGCGCAACCACACGGTGCTACAGTACAAATCCATCATCCGCAAACTGCGCGCGGCTCGGCCGGACATCTGCATCGGCTCCGACTTCATCGTCGGCTTCCCCGGCGAGACCGAGGCCGATTTCGAAGCCACCCTGCGCTTGATGGAAGACGTAGGCTATGACTACTGCTTCAGTTTCGCCTACAGCCCGCGTCCCGGCACCCCGGCGACCTATCTGCCGGACGACACGCCGGCGGAAATCAAGCAGTCGCGGCTGTTACGTCTGCAGGCCCTGAACGAAGCCCAGGGCAAGGCCATCAGCGATGCCATGGTCGGCAGCGTGCAGCGGGTGCTGGTGGAAGGCGTCTCGAAGAAACACGAACACGAGCTGGCCGGGCGCACCGACAACAACCGCATCGTCAATTTCCCGGGCAGCAAGGCGCTGCTCAACCGCTTCGTCAACGTGCGCATCACGGCAGCCCTGAGCCACACGTTGCGCGGCGAACTCATAGAAGACTGATATCTTGGAACTGACCCTCACCCCCGAAGACAACATCCGCCTGGCCAACCTCTGTGGCACGCTGGACGAAAACATCAAGCAAATCGAGGACGCGCTCGACGTCGGCATCTCGCGGCGTGGCGCCCACTTCCGCCTGAGTGGCGAAAAGCAGAACATGGAACTGGCGGCACAGTTGCTGGAGAGCTTCTACCTGCGGGCGAAGAAACCGATCGAACTGGAAGAGATCCAGCTCGGCCTGGTCGAACTGGACAAGCTGAACCCGGAAACCATCGCCGTCAACAGCATGCCGACCCTGATGACGCGGCGCAGCGACCTGCACGGCCGCACGCCGCGTCAGGTCGAATACCTGCAGCAGATCCAGGACTACGACATCACTTTCGGCATCGGCCCGGCCGGCACCGGCAAGACCTATCTCGCCGTCGCCAGCGCCATCGACGCCATGTCGCGCGACCGCGTCAAGCGCATCATCCTGGTGCGGCCGGCGGTGGAGGCCGGCGAACGCCTCGGTTTCCTGCCGGGCGATCTGGCGCAGAAGGTCGACCCCTATCTGCGACCGCTCTATGACGCGCTCTACGACCTCGCCGGCTACGACAGCGTCAACAAGATGTTCGAGCGCGGCGCCATCGAGGTCGCGCCGCTCGCCTACATGCGCGGCCGTACGCTGAACCAGAGCTTTATCATCCTCGACGAGGCGCAGAACACGACGCCGGAACAGATGAAGATGTTCCTCACCCGCATCGGCTTCGGCACCAAGGCCGTCATCACCGGCGACGTCACGCAGATCGACCTCGCGCGCCACCAGAAGAGTGGCCTGGTCGAGGCCAAACAGGTGCTGAAGGACGTGCGCGGCATAGCCATGACGCATTTCCTGTCGGAAGACGTCGTGCGCCATCCGCTGGTGCAGAAGATCATCAACGCCTACGAAACCTATGACAAGGCGCGCGAGGATCAGGAACAGAAAAACGCGAGCAAGGACGCGCCGAAATAATGCCAAAACTCTCTATGGAGGTGCAGTACGCCAGCGCGCTTAGCGGCCTGCCGACCGCGGCGCAGTTCAGGCGCTGGGCGCGAAAGACGCTGCGTGTCGATGCCGAGATCGCGCTGCGCATCGTCGACGAGAACGAGGGCCGCGCGCTCAACCGCGACTATCGTGGCAAGGATTATGCTACCAATGTACTGACTTTCCCGCTGGCGGAAGAACCGCACTTGATGGGCGATATCGTGCTATGCGCGCCGGTCGTGCTGCGCGAGGCCGCGGAACAACACAAAAATATTGAAGCTCATTTCGCCCACCTGACGGTGCACGGTCTTCTTCACCTGCACGGCTACGATCACGAGACCGAGCCGCAGGCGGAATTGATGGAAACCCTGGAAACCGGGATCGTCATGAATCTTGGCTACCCCGACCCTTACAAGGAAAATATTCACCCATGAGTGAAGACGATAAAGAACATATCAACGAAAAACCACACTGGCTGGAGCGCCTGAGCAACTTCCTGCTGCGCGAGCCGGAAGACCGCGAGCAGCTGATCGAGCTCTTGCATTCCGCCTACGAAAACAATCTGCTCGATGCCGATGCGCTGTCCATGATCGAGGGCGTGCTGCAGGTTTCCGAGATGCAGGTGCGCGACATCATGATCCCGCGCTCGCAGATGGATGTCATCGACATCACCGATCCGCCGGAGAAATTCATCCCTTTCGTCATCGAGACCGCGCACTCGCGCTTTCCGGTAATCGAGGAAAACAAGGATGACGTCATCGGCATCCTCCTGGCCAAGGACCTGTTGCGCTATTACGCCGGCGAGGATTTCGAGGTGCGCGACATGTTGCGCCCCGCCGTCTTCATCCCCGAATCGAAACGCCTCAACGTGCTGCTGAAGGAGTTCCGCAGCAACCGCAACCACATCGCCATCGTCGTCGATGAATACGGCGGCGTCGCCGGCATGGTGACGATCGAGGACGTGCTGGAGCAGATCGTCGGTGACATCGAGGATGAATACGATTTCGACGAGACCGAAGACAACATCATCCGCGACGTCAACGGCCGCTACCGCGTCAAGGCGCTGACCGAGATCGCCGACTTCAACGAAGCACTGGCGACCGATTTCAGCGACGAGGAATATTCGACCATCGGCGGCCTGGTGGTGAGCAAGTTCGGGCATCTGCCGAAACGCGGCGAACAGATCACCATCGGCAACCTGCGCTTCACGGCGCTGCGGGCGGACAGCCGTCGCCTGCATTCGATGAATGTGGAAATCATCGCAGCGCCCGAAACCGAGGCCGAATCCGCCTGATCGATCCATAAATGCCGGCAGCGCTGGCGGGAACTTTTCCCGCCAGCTCCAGCTCATAAGTTGGTGATTTCATTAACTTTCAGGAGCACCGGCATGCGCGCATTCCTTCTTTCCCTGCTACTGGCCTTTTCCGGTGCAGCCTTGGCCGAGAACACGGCAGAAACCGCCCCGGCCAGCGAGATTCCGACGGCCGAACAGGAGTTCGTGGCGAGCATCAACCAATACAGCAAGGCGCAGATCATCGAACAGTTCGGCGAACCGTCGAAGATGGAAGACATGAAGATCGCCTCCACCGGCGAGATCATCGCTTCCATCTGGCACTATCACTTCATCAACACCAATCCGGAAGGCGAGTATTACGAAACCACCGAACTCGATTTCCTCGGCGACAAGGTGGTCATGGTGGTGTTCATGAACCACGATGGTCAGGAGAAGATATCGGTCGAGCCTCCGCCCGCACCGCAGAACGAAGAACCGGCACCGGACATGGTGCTGTAACTTTTATCAGCAATAAAAAGGGCGTTGAACGCCCTTTTTTATTGCCCGAATCTGTCGCGCTTATTTCTTCAGCGCATCGCGGATCTCGCGCAACAGCAACACATCTTCCGGTGTTGCAGGCGGCGGTGCAGGCGGCTCCTCGGCCTTCAGGCGGTTGATGGTGCGCACCAGCAGGAACACGGCGAATGCAACGATGATGAAGCTCACCAGCGCATTGACAAACAGGCCGTAGTTCAGCGTCACGGCACCCGCCTCGCGGGCGGCAGCCAGTGTCGCATAGGGCTCGGCGGTCGCACCGGCCTTCAACACGAGGAACAGTTCGCTGAAATCGACGTTACCGAGCAGTAGACCGATCGGCGGCATGATGACGTCATCGACCAGCGACTTGACGATGGAGCCGAACGCGGCGCCGATGATGATACCCACTGCCATGTCGACCACGTTGCCGCGCATGGCGAAAGCCTTAAATTCCTTTAACATTGCATCCCCCGGATCAAGTTGAACAAGCCAGCCGCTATAATGCAGGAAACCTCTTCTTCAAGTCCAGGATTTCGATTGCGCCCATTGTTCCGTTCGCCCCGCTTCAGGCTGATTGCAGCCGCCCTGCTCGGCTGCATCGCCGTCGCCGGTTACGCACCGTTCTATTTCTATCCCGCCACTCTCGTCAGCATCGCCGGTCTTTTCTATCTCTGGCATCAGGCTGCCGACCGCCGTCAGGCCGCATGGCTCGGTTTCTTTTATGGCCTCGGCCTGTTCAACGCCGGCATCTACTGGATTTACATCAGCCTGCACGATTTCGGCGGCATGCCGTGGTGGATGGCCGCTTTCTCCACTTTCTGCCTGTGCGCCTTCCTCTCGCTGTTTCCGGCACTGGCGGGCTGGCTCGGAAAACGCCTGTCGCCGGTCTGGCTCAGCGCACCGCTGTTCTGGGCACTGACCGAATGGGTGCGTAGCTGGATATTCACCGGCTTTCCCTGGCTCGCCATCGGCTACTCGCAGACGCCTGACAGTCCGCTGGCCGGCTTCCTGCCGGTGCTCGGCATCTACGGCGTTTCGCTGCTGACCGCCGCCACTGCAGCGCTGCTGGCCTGCCTGCTGGTCAGGTCACAACGCAAGCCCCTGCTGGCGGCGCTGCTCGCACTCTGGATCGCCGGCGCGCTGTTGAAGATGGTGCCGTGGACCACACCCGTTGGCGCCCCGATCCCGGTCGCTCTGCTGCAAGGCAATATCGCGCAGGATATGAAATGGCAGGCCGACGAGGTGCAACGCACGCTGGACAAATACCTGCAGCTGACCACGGACACGACGGCAAAACTCATCGTCTTGCCGGAAACGGCGCTGCCCATGCTGCATCAGCAGGTACCGCACGACTATCTCGCCGCTTACCAGGCACACGCCGTGCGGCACGGCAGCGATATCCTCTACGGCGTCGTCGAATACGAGAACGAATCCTTCTATAACAGCATGCTGAGCATCGGCACTTCTCCGCAACAAGCCTACCGCAAGACCCATCTGGTTCCGTTCGGCGAATTCATCCCGCTCAAGGGTGTCTTCGGCTGGGTCTACGAGGACTGGCTCAACATCCCGCTGACCGACCTGTCCCGCGGCGGGTTCGACCAACGGCCGCTGTCCGTCGCCGGCCAGAAGGTCGCGGTCAACATCTGCTACGAAGACGTGTTCGGCGAGGAAATCATCTACCAGCTGCCGGAGGCCACGCTGCTGGTCAACACCAGCAACGACGCCTGGTATGGCGAATCGCCAGCCGCCCACCAGCACCTGCAGATATCCCAAGCGCGTGCGATGGAGAGCGGCCGCATGATGCTGCGCTCGACCAACACCGGCGCTACCGCCATCATCGCCAGAAACGGCGAGGTATTGGCGCAGTTGCCGCATTTCCGTACCGGCATTCTCGAAGGCGAGGCGCAGGGCTACACCGGCAGCACGCCCTACATCCTGTTCGGCAACTGGCTGTTCCTGCTGCTCAGCGCCACAGGCCTGGTTTGCCTTTTGTGGCTACGCAAAAAGAAGTAAAATCAGGCCTTTCGCCCAAATCCGAATCGGCTCACATCAGATGTCACTCACATTTCAGGAAATCATTCTCACACTGCAGCAATATTGGGACAAACAGGGCTGCACACTGCTGCAACCGTACGACATGGAAGTCGGCGCCGGCACCTCGCACACCGCCACCTTTCTGCGCGCGCTCGGCCCGGAACCGTGGAAAGCCGCCTACGTGCAACCGAGCCGCCGCCCCAAGGACGGCCGCTACGGCGAGAACCCCAACCGCCTGCAGCATTACTACCAGTACCAGGTCGTGCTGAAACCGGCACCGGCCAACATCCTGGAACTCTATCTGGGTTCGCTCGAGGCACTGGGCTTCGACCTGAAGGAGAAGGATATCCGCTTCGTCGAGGACGACTGGGAAAACCCGACGCTGGGCGCCTGGGGCCTGGGCTGGGAAGTCTGGCTCAACGGCATGGAGGTGACGCAGTTCACCTATTTCCAACAGGTCGGGGGCATCGACTGCAAACCGATCACCGGCGAGATCACCTACGGCCTCGAACGTCTGGCCATGTATCTGCAGGGCGTGGAAAACGTCTACGACCTCACCTATTCGCCCGGCGTCAGCTATGGCGACGTCTTCCTGCAGAACGAAAAGGAGCAGTCGGCCTACAACTTCGAACACAGCGATGTCGACTTCCTGCTGACCGCCTTCAACGCACACGAAAAACAGGCCAAACATCTGATGGAAAACCAGCTGGCGCTGCCCGCCTATGAACAGGTGCTGAAAGCCGCCCACACCTTTAACCTGCTCGACGCACGTGGCGCCATCTCGGTGACCGAACGCGCCGCCTACATCGGCCGCATCCGCAATCTGGCGCGCAGCGTCGCCGCCAGCTACCTGGACAGCCGCGCCCGCCTCGGCTTCCCGATGGCGCCGAAAGCCTGGGCCGAAGAAGTGTTGGCAAAACTGGAAAAAGAAAAGAAAGCCGCCTGAACATGAGCAGCAACAACCTGTTAGTCGAATTATTCGTAGAAGAACTGCCGCCGAAGGCTCTTCGTAAATTAGGTGGGGCTTTCTCACAAGCTATTGCTGAAAATCTAAAAGAAGCGGGGCTACTTCAAAATATTATTTACGATGACCCTTTTGGCTCAAAAAAGAATCAAAGAGAATTAGATAACAACGATTCATTAGTCAATAAATATGCAAGTCCTCGCCGCCTTGCTGTACACATCACCAGCGTATTACCAAAAGCTGCCGACAAGCCGGTCGCGCAGAAACTGATGCCGGCCAGTGTCGGCCTCGATGCCAGCGGCAACGCCACGCCCGCACTGCTGAAGAAGCTCGGCGCTCTGGGCGTGGACGCAGACGCAGTGGCCAAGCTGCGCAAGGAAAACGACGGCAAGGCCGACATCCTCTATCTGGATACGGTGCAAGCCGGTGCCAGCCTCGCCGAAGGCCTGCAGCAAGCGCTGGAAGACGCCATCGCCAAACTGCCGATCCCCAAGGTCATGACCTACCAGTTGCAGGAAAACTGCGAACAGCCGGGCTGGGACAGCGTCCACTTCGTGCGCCCGGCGCATGGCCTCGTGGCCTTGCACGGCAGCGATATCGTGCCGGTCAGCGTGCTGGGCCTGCAGTCCGGCAACATCACCTACGGCCACCGTTTTGAAGCCAAGTCCGATTCCATCAAGCTACACAATGCCGACAGCTACGCCCAGCAACTGCAGGACGAAGGTGCGGTCATCCCCAGCTTCGAGCAGCGCCGTGCCGAGATCGTCAGCCAGCTCAACCAGGCCGCCGCCAGACAGAACCTCAAGCCGATCGACGACGATGATCTGCTGGACGAAGTCACCGCGCTGGTCGAACTTCCCAACGTGCTGCTCGGCCAGTTCGAGCAGGAGTTCCTGCAAGTGCCGCAGGAGTGCCTGATTCTGACCATGAAGGCCAACCAGAAATATTTCCCGCTGCTGGACGCGCAAGGCAAGCTCACCAACAAGTTCCTCATCGTCTCCAACATCAGCCCTGCCGACCCGTCGAAAGTCATCGGCGGCAACGAGCGCGTGGTGCGCCCGCGCCTGGCAGACGCCAAGTTCTTCTTTGACCAGGATCGCAAGAAACCGCTGGAATCCCGAGTCTCCGCGCTGGAGAAGGTGGTCTATCACAACAAGCTGGGTTCTCAAGGTGAGCGCATACTTCGGGTTCAGGCCATCGCCAGGGCGATCGGACATGAGCTTGGCGGCGACGCGCTGGCTGCACGCGCCGCACAGGCGGCACTGCTGGCCAAGGCCGACCTCACCACCGACATGGTCGGCGAGTTTCCGGAACTGCAGGGCATCATGGGCCGCTACTACGCCCAGCACGACGGCCTTGACGACGAGGTCGCCTACGCCATCGAGGACCATTACAAGCCGCGCTTTGCCGGCGATGCGGTGCCGGCCAACCCGGTCGGCACCTGTGTAGCGCTGGCCGACAAACTGGAAACCCTGGTCGGTTTGTTCGGCATCGGGGAAAAACCCACCGGAGAGAAGGACCCGTTCGCGTTGCGCCGTCATGCGCTCGGCGTCATCCGCATCCTGACGGAGAAAGCCCTGCCGCTGGAACTGGATAAACTGATTTCCATCTGTTACCGGGTGTTCGAGGCAGCGCTGTTGCCAAAACTTGGCGCCAAGGAGCAGGAAGCATTCGGCCTCAACATCGCCACCACGCTCGACAGCTTCTTCATCGACCGTCTGGCCGGAAGCCTGCGCGAGCAGCAATACTCGGCGCAGGAGGTCGATGCCGTACTGGCGCTGCGTCCGCAACGCATGTCCGATATCGGAGATCGTCTGGCCGCCGTTCGCGCCTTTGCCGCGCTGCCGGAAGCAGAAAGCCTGGCCGCCGCCAACAAGCGCATCATCAACATTCTGAAAAAGGTCGATACCGATCTGCCGGCGGAACCGGATATCGCTCTGTTCGCCGAAGATGCCGAAAAAGCTCTGTTCGCCGCCATGCACGCCATCACGCCGGAGATCCATTCGCTGCTGGCCAACGAGGATTACACCGATGCGCTGAGCCGCCTCGCCAGCCTGCGCGAACCGGTCGACCGCTTCTTCGATGAAGTCATGGTCATGACCGATGAACCGCTGCTGCGCCAGAATCGTCTCAGCCTGTTGAACGCGCTGGCGAAGCTGCTGAACGGCGTCGCCGACATCTCCAGGCTGGCGGCTTGAGACAGGCCGGACTGACATGCCGAACCGGCCATTGATTCAGGAGCGTGCCCCATGAAACTCGTCATCCTCGACCGCGACGGCGTCATCAACTATGACAGCCCGCACTTCATCAAGAGTCCGGACGAATGGAAGCCGATTCCCGGCAGCCTCGAAGCCATCGCCCTGCTCAACCAGTCGGGTTTCCGCGTCGCGCTGGCGACCAACCAGTCGGGCATCGGCCGCGGCCTGTTCGACATGACGACGCTGAACGCCATCCACGACAAGATGACTCGCGCGCTGGCCCAGTTCGGCGGTCGCATCGACGCCCTGTTCTATTGCCCGCACAGCGCCGAAGCCAACTGCGACTGCCGAAAACCGAAATCCGGCATGATCGAGGACATCGCGCGCCGCTTCGCCATCGACCTCAGCACGGTCTACAGCGTCGGCGACTCCCTGCGCGACCTGCAGGCCAGCGCCGCGCTCGGCGCCCAGAGCATCCTGGTTCGCACCGGCAAGGGCGAAAAGACGCTGGAAGAAGGTGGACTCCCGGAAGGCACCTGGGTCTGCGCCGACCTGGCCGAGGCCGCCCAGCGCATCATCGCCCACGACAACCGCTGATAGGCGCAAGCGCATGCTGATCTTCCTGCGTTCCCTGCTGTTCACGCTCGGTCAGTGGCTGTTCACGCTGGTGTTCAGCCTGTTCGCCATCCTCACCTTTCCGTTCCCGCCGCTCACCCGCTACCGCATCATCTCGCTCTGGGCGCGCTCCATGCTCTGGTTGCTGGGAGTGACCTGCGGCATCCGCTACCGCGTCATCGGCCGTGAACGCATCCCGCAATCCCCCAGCATCATCCTGGCCAAGCACCAGTCAGCCTGGGAAACCCTGGCATTCCAGCAGATCTTTCCGCCGCAGGTCTGGGTGCTGAAGCGCTCGCTGCTGTGGATTCCGTTTTTCGGCTGGGGGCTGGCCATGACGTCACCGATCGCCATCGACCGCAGCGCCGGACGCGAAGCGTTGAAACAGTTGACGACCCAGGGCAAGGACCGCATGCAGCGCGGCTTCTGGGTGGTCATTTTTCCGGAGGGCACGCGTGTCGCGCCGGGCAGCCAGGGCAAATATCACATCGGCGGCGCTTGGCTGGCGACCCACACCGGCACCGATGTGGTCCCGGTCGCACATAACGCCGGCGAATTCTGGCCGAAGAACGCCTTCCTGAAAAAGCCGGGCACCATCACCGTCAGCATCGGCCAGCCGATCCCGTCTGCCGGCCTCAAGCCGGACCAGCTCAACCGTCAGGTCGAAGACTGGATCGAAGCCGAAATGACCCGTCTGGAGCAGCAGTGAGCGAGTACCGGCTGGCGCTGCCGGACGGCGAGCAGATCAGCTACCGCCTGGAACGCCGCACGCGCAGGACCATCGGCCTCAGAATCGGCGTGGAAGGCCTCATCGTGCACGCACCGAAACGCCTCAGCCAGTCGCTCCTGGAAAATGCCCTGCTACAGAAAGCCGACTGGATACGCAAGAAACTCGGCCAGATGCAGGCCAATCAACCGCCACTGCTACAGTGGGAGGATGGCGCGGAATTGCATTATCTCGGCAACCCGATCCGGCTCAGACTGAGCCGCGACGTCGTCAATCGCAAGCCGCTGTTCGAACAGGGCGAACTGCACCTGCGCCTGACCGAGATCGAGGATGCGGCAGCGGTCGCCGCCAGAGTGACGCAATGGTACAAAAAGGCGGCACTACCCGACTTCTCGCGCCGTCTGGAACTGTTCGCGACCAAGCTGGGTGAACCTCTGCCGAGGCTTATGCTATCCAGCGCGAAGACGCGCTGGGGCAGCTGCAACAGCAAACGCGAGATCCGTATCAACTGGCGTTTGATCCAGGCGCCGCCGCCCCTCATCAACTACGTCATCTGCCATGAACTGGCACACCTGAAGGAAATGAACCACTCGCCCCGTTTCTGGCAAGTGGTGGAACACCTCTACCCCGAATACCGCGCTGCCGAGCGGGCGCTCAAGCAGCTTTCCCCGCACCTGCACCGCCTCTGATCTTTCGCTAGCTTGCCGTCCGGGCTTTTGCCCGGCGCTTGCCGCGTGCTATGCTTTGCGGGCATTCCATATCAACAATAAAAGGGAGGTGTCATGAATTTCGCAGACGCAATCAAGGTTTGCTTCAACAAGTATCTGGATTTCAACGGCCGGGCCCGGCGCTCGGAACTATGGTGGTTCTTTCTTTTCTGCCTGATCGGCAACTTTGCGCTCGGCATCGTCAGCTCGATACTATCCGGCCTGTTTGCACTGGCTACGCTGCTACCCGGTCTCGCCGTCGGCGCACGCCGCCTGCATGACACCAACCGCAGCGGCTGGTGGCAGCTGATCGGCCTGATTCCGGTCATCGGCCTCATCGTACTGATCGTGTTCTTCGTGCAGGAAGGCCAAAGCGGCGATAACCAGTACGGCCCACCGGTCAAGTAAGGCCTTAGTCAGCCATCACGCTCCGGTAGCGCTGACATCAGCGTAGCCGGAGCGCATTCAGGACGACGATCAGCGAACTGACCGACATGCCGATCGCCGCCATCCACGGTGCCAACATGCCGGTTGCGGCAAACGGCAGCGCCAGCGAGTTGTAACCCAGCGCCCAAGCGAAGTTCTCTCGCACCACATTGCGCGTGAAGCGGCTGGTGTCTAACGCGTGATCGATTTCCAGCAGCTGTTCGCCCAGCAGCACGATGTCGCCTGATGCACGGGCCATGTGCGTGCCGCTGCCCATGGCGATCGAGACTTGGGCCTTGGCCAGTACCGGCGCGTCATTGATGCCGTCGCCTATCATCGCGATCACCTCGCCCCGTTCCTGCAGTTCCTCGATCAACGCCAGCTTCTGCTCCGGCGAAGCGGAGGATTGCCAGCTCGCGATGCCGAGACGCCGGGCCAGATCGGCCACCGTATCTTCCGTATCGCCGCTCAGGATCGAAACCAGCAGGCCTTTTGCTTTCAGTGCATCGATCAGCGTCCGGGCGTGCGGCCGCAGCCGGTCTGCCATGACAAAGGCAGCCAGATAGCTCGTCTCGTCGCTGAGCCAGACGACGGTCGCGCTGGGCGCCAGCCCCTCGATCGCCGGCGGCGAACCGATCTCCGGATTCAGCTTGGCGTTGCCGAGGTAATACTGACGCCCGTCTACCCTGCCGCAAACGCCTCTGCCCGGCTGGTTGACGGCGTCGTCCAGCGCTGATTGCGCAATGGCTCGCGCCTTTAATGCCTCCTGAAAACTCCTGGCATACGGATGCTCGGAGTGCTGCTCGAGGCTGGCGGCGATGCGCAGGCAATCGTTCGAATCCAGTGTCGCAAGTGGGTGAACTTCCTGCAGCACGGGCCGGCCTTCGGTCAGGGTGCCGGTCTTGTCGAACACCACGTGCGTGACCCGCGCCAGCGTTTCCAGCGCATGCCCGCGCGTCAGCAGCACGCCGCGCTTGACCAGATGCGAACCGGAGGCGGCGAAGGCGGCAGGCGCCGCCAGCGATAATGCACAAGGGCAGCTGACGACGAGGATGGTCAACACGATCTCCAGCACGCGTGAAGTGTCGATCTGCCACCAGACCCAGCCGACCAGCGCCACCGCGAGCAAGAGCACATAGGTGAAATAGGCGGCGATGCGGTCTGCAAGTTCGGTCAGGCGCGGTTTTTCCGCCTGGGCACGGTCCAGCAGCCGGCTGATGCCGGCGATCACGGTATGCTCGCCGATGGCGCTGACGCGGATGGTCAGCGGGCTCTCGTAATTGATGCTGCCGGCATAGACCGTGCTTCCCGGCATCTTGACCAGAGGATGGCTTTCGCCGGTCAGCAGCGACTCGTCGGCGCTGCTCTCGCCCTGCTCGACGATGCCGTCGGCGGCGATAGTTTCGCCCGGTTTGGCGACGATGAGATCGCCGACCTTCAGCTCCATCAGGGGGATCAGTTCAAGCTGCTGGTCGGCATTGAGGCGGGATGCCACCGCCGGCACCAGTCGCAGCAGGTTCTCCGCCGACTCGATCGACTTTTCACGGGCGTTGCGCTCCAGATAGCGTGTCGCCAGCAGGAAAAAGATCAGCATGGTCAGCGTGTCGTAATAGACCTCGCCGGACCCGAGGAAAGTAGCCCAGATGCTGCCGGCGAAACCCGTGATCAACCCGAGGCTGATGGGAACGTCCATGCCCAAGCGGCCGCTGCGGAGTCCGCGCCATGCGGCCTGATAGAACGGCCAGGCGGCATAGAACATGGCCGGTACACTCAACACCAGACTGAACCAGCGCAGCAGCTGTGCCGTGGCGAATTCAAGCCCCTGTGACGGGCCGGCATAGAGCGCCACCGCGATCATCATGACTTGACCGGCCGACAGCCCGGCCACCGCCAGCCGACGAAAATCTGCCTTGCGCTGCTTGAGTCGCAAAGCCTCCTGCTGCTGGGCGCTGAACGGATGCGCGTGGTAACCGAGTTTGCGTATCTCGATCAGGATATCACTCAGCTTGATCTGGTGGTCATCCCAGACGATGCGGGCACGGTGGGTGGTGTAATTGATGGAGACCTGCTGGATGCCCGGCAGCTGCTTCAGGTGTCGCTCATTGAGCCAGATGCAGGCGGCACAAGTGATACCCTCAAGAATGAGCGAGGCTTCCTTGAAATCGCCCGCCGTCGGCGAGACGAAACTTTTCTGCACTTCCGGATGGTCGTACAGCGCCAGTTCGCGCAGTTCGTCCGGCACCAGGTCTTCCACGTTCTGCGGCAACTCGGTGCGATAGCGGTAATAGTCTTCCAGACCGTTGGCAACAATGGCCTCCGCCACCGCCTGACAGCCTTGGCAGCACATGACACGCGTTTCCTGCAATACGACGGCGGAATAGCGGGTGCCGGAAGGCACGGGCAAGCCGCAATGGTAACAATCGACCTGCCTGTCCTGCGCCTCAGTCATTGCCTGTACGTCCGCCGCGCCGCTCAGTTTTCAAGGAACAGTTGCTGCTGGCTCCGCAAGTAGCCATCCTCGGTTTCGATGATGACCTCCACCAGCCAGCGACCGGCATCCGGCAGCAACAGGTCGGCGCGATAAAGTCCGGGGCCTGCCTCCTGCATCTGCAGGGTCTGGTCGTCGCGGCTGTTGGCGACACGCCAGAAACCCAACTGTACGCGGGCGCCGCTGATCGGGGCACCGTGCTTATCCAGCAACTGCAGTTCGATGGCAGCGGGATGGCCGCTTTGCAGCCTGTCGAGGCCCAGCAGGCTGGCCTGCCAACCCTGCTCGCGCTGCTGCTCTATCTGTGCCAGATGGCCCTGATAGCTCTTGTTGCGGTCATGCGGCACGGTACCCGGGAACGCCGTATGCACCTTCTGCTGGTCCGGGTTCGGCAGGAACAGTCCGCTGATGCCTGCGGGCAAGCCGCGGCTGGCGATCGACAACAGCACGGCATTGAGGATCACGAGGAAGATGAAGAATGCGATGATCAAGCGCGGTGCCCAGTGCAGGTTCTGCTTTTTCTGCTGCATGCCGCCGAACACGGCCAACACGCCGGCATTGGCAAGGAACACGGCGAAATGGATCGCCAGCACGTCGCCCCCGGCCCAGTGCTGGCTGGCATAGGCCAGATAGAGCAAAAACGGCAAAGCGCCGCTCAACACCCCGGCCCAGAAATTGGGGAGGCCCAGACGACGGGCGCCAAAATACAGGAAGGCAGCTAGGATAAGACCGCCGAACAGGGTCTCGGTCATGGAGATTTCAGGGATCATCAGCGTCTTCTGGGGCTATTTGGCCTTGCTATAGAAATTGGTCGGCACGATCAAGGGTTCCGCCTCAGGGCTGGCAGGCTTGATGACGAAGTCGAAGGCATGCGTCTGCAGCGCCAGTTCACGGTTGAGGTCGATGCGGGCGCTGATGCTGAGGCTCTTGCCGGCACGCACCCGAATTTCCGGGATATCGCCGATATTGAGAGATTCGGCAGGGATGCCGCGCACGCTCAGGTCGTAGACCTCGTCATGCTCGGTTTTGTTCACGATATGGATCTGGTAGCGGTTGCGGTAGCTGCCATCCGACAACGTCACAAACAGGGGTTGGCGCGTCTGTAGCACGTTGACCTCGGTATCGCTACGGGTGCCGATGTTGTAGAACAGGAAGCCGGTGGCGATGACCAGTGCCAGCGCATAACCCCAGACCTTCAACCGCTTCCACTCCAGCCTCGGTCTCTGCGGCGCGTCACTGGCGAGATTGCGCTCGGAGTCGTAGCGGATCAGTCCGCGCGGATAACCGACGGAATCCATGATGTTGTTGCAGGCATCGATGCAGAGACCACAGGAAATGCACTGGTACTGCAGGCCATCGCGGATATCGATGCCGGTCGGACAGACCTGCACGCAGAAGCCGCAGTCTATGCAATCGCCGTGGCCCTTGGCCTGCCGTTCCTCGCGTGTCTTCAAGCCGGCCTTGGGCAGCGCACGACCGGCAGTCCCCTCGCCGCGATTGACATCATAGCTGACCGCCAGTGTGTCGGCTTCGTACATCACGCCCTGGAAGCGCGCATAAGGGCAACCGACGGTACAGACATGTTCGCGTATGACGCCGGCCGCCAGATAGGTCGTTATGGTCAGGATCAGCACGGTCAGATAGCCGGCCTGTGCTGCCTGGCCGGCGAAGAAGTGCTCGACGAACTGCGGCGCGTAGGTGAAGTAGCTGGCAAAGGTCATCGCGGTCCAGAATGCGACCAGAAGCATCAGCACATGCGAACCGCCGACCTTGGCGATCTTCTCGGCGTTCCACGGCTGATTCTTCAGACGCAACCGGGCAGGCCGCTCTCCCTGCAGGGCATGTTCGATCAGGATGAAGAGGTCGGACCACAGAGTCTGGAAGCAGAAATAGCCGCACCAGGCACGGCCGATGAGGCCGGTGACGAAAAACAGGAAAGCAGCGGCGATGAACAGCAGCATGGCCAGCCAGAAGATATCCTGCGGATAGACGATAAGATCGAAAATGAAGAAGCGGCGGGATTCAAGGTCGAACATCACGGCCTGGTTGGCTGCGCTGTTCCGCTCCCACGGCATCCACGGCAACAGGAAATAGACCGAATAGGCGATCACCATGACCGCCGTCTTGAAATTGCGGAACTTGCCCTTGACCGACCGCGTGACGATTGGAATATGTTTGCCGACTAATGTCGATTGCTTGCTGCTGCTCGCTTCCATGATTTCGTTAACCCGTCATTTTCAGATTGATGGATACCCTTTCATATGGGACATCCAAAAAGCATAAAGGCTCACAGTTGCGTGAGCCTTTATCAGGAATACTGCTGAATTACTTGCCGCCGCCCAGACCCTGGTGCACGTAGACAGTCAGTAGCTTGATCTGGTCCGGTTTCAGACGATTTTCCCAAGCCGGCATGACACCGCGATTGAGGCCGCCGGCAATGATGTTCTTGATCGCCTTCAGCTTCTCATCCGCTTCCGTCATTTCCGGAATGTTCGCCCAAAGCCAGATCTTGTCGGTCAGGTTGGCAGACCCGAGCCCTTCCTTGCCCTTGGCGTCGACGCCATGGCAAGCGTAGCAGGCTGCGCCTTCGCTCTGGAACAGTTTGCCACCGAGTTCGGCGCTGGCGGCATCATGCGGCTCTCCGGAAAGGCTCAGCACGTAATGCGCGGCCTGGGTGATTTCCTCGTCGGAGATGATGTCCTTGAACGGCGGCATATAACCCTGACGGCCATGCACGATGACGCTCTGGATCTGCTCGTAGCTGGCGCCGTATTGCCAATGGTCATCGGTCAGGTTGGGCGCGAAGCCAATCACACCCTGGCCACCTGCCTGGTGACAGGGAGCGCAGTTGTCCGAGAACAATGTCTTGCCGGCAGAAGTCACGAACTGCATGAGTTCGGCATCCTGCGCGATGTCTTCATAAGACGTGGCGGCGACCTTGTCGAACCACTGCTTTTGCGCGGCGCGCAGTTCGTTCATTTCCACCATGAACTTGGAACGCATGTTCCAGTGCGTAGTCTTCTCGACTTCGGTGCCGTCTACCTGAGTCGCCGTATATGTGATCGAGTTCAGGCCGGGAACGCCCTTGGTGTAGCTGTCGCCGATCGGCCAGGCCGGATAGAACAGCCAGTAGACCACGGTGAAGATGGCGGTCAGATAGAAGGCCCAGACCCACCATCTTGGCAGCTGATTGGTCAGTTCTTCAATGCCGTCCCAGGAGTGGCCGGTGCTTGGTACGCCACCGGTTTTCTTGACTCTGGACTTCGGCTCGTTGCTGGCGCTGCTTGTTTTATTTTCCTGACTCATTTCACTTACCCTTGACCTCTATATCGTCATCTTCCAACGGGATGTTCTTGTAGCTTTCCAACCTTTTACTGCGTTTGCTGCTGCCGTACACATAGAACAGGATGCCACAGAACACGGTAAAGAAAATCAGCAAAGCCAGCGGCTTGGTATTTTCAAAGTTGGTAAACCACAGGAGCAACTCTGTCATCGCGATTTCCTAGCGGAATTTCACAAAGTAATCGTCGTCGTATTTCTTGAAATCGACCAACGTACCCAGCATCTGCAGGTAGGCAACCAAGGCGTCCATCTCGGACAGCTTGTCCGGATTGGTGTCGTAATTGCCGGCCTGCGCCTGCCCGATCAGGTTCTTCTCAGCATCCGGAATGTGCAGGTATTTGGCGACATCGGCGCCATATTCCGTTACGTTGCGCTCGTACTCGGCCTGGCTCTCGGAATACGGTACGCCGGTCTTGCGCAACGCACGCATGCGCAGGGTGATATCGGAGTAGTCCAGATCATTGGTTGCCAGCCATGGATAGTTCGGCATGACCGACTGCGGCACCAACGAACGTGGCGCGATCAAATGCTGAGTCTGCCAGTCGTTCGAATACTTGCCGCCGACACGTGCCAGATCGGGACCGGTACGCTTGGAACCCCATTGGAACGGATGGTCATACTTGGATTCAGCAGCCAGCGAGTAGTGGCCGTAACGCAGGGCCTCGTCGCGGAACGGACGGATCATCTGCGAGTGGCACAGATAGCAGCCTTCGCGGATGTAGATGTCGCGGCCGCGCAGTTCGAGCGGCTTGTAGGGGCGCACACCCTCGACCTTTTCCACAGTCTCCTTGATGAAGAACAGCGGGATGATCTCGACCATGCCGCCCACGCTGATGGCGGCCATGGTGAAGACCAACAGAATACCCAGGTTACGTTCAATCTTGTCGTGCTTCATGCTGACTCCAGATTCATTACTTTTCTATTTTGCCGCTCAAGCTGCGTTCGGACTCAGCTTGCTTTCGCCTTCGATGCCCACGGCCTCTACGCCGACACTACCCTTGCGGATGGTCCTGAAGACGTTGTAGCACATCAGCAACATGCCGGTGAGGAAGAAGGCACCACCGACCGCGCGCATGATGTAGAACGGATGGGCAGCCGCGACCGACTCGACGAAGGAATACTGCAGATTGCCGAAGTCGTCAAAAGCACGCCACATCAGGCCCTGCATGATGCCGGAGATCCACATGGCGGTGATGTAGAGCAGAATACCGATGGTCGCCAGCCAGAAGTGCACATTGATCAGCTTCATGCTGTGCATCGGCGTGTTCCACAGGCGCGGCACCAGGTGATAGAGACTACCGAAGGAAACCATCGCCACCCAGCCCAGCGCGCCGGAGTGCACGTGCCCCACAGTCCAGTCGGTGTAGTGCGACAGAGCGTTGACGTCCTTCAGCGACATCATCGGGCCTTCAAAAGTGGACATGCCGTAGAACGACAGCGCCACGATCAGGAAACGCATGATGGGGTCGGTACGCAGCTTGTCCCAGGCGCCTGACAGCGTCAGGATACCGTTGATCATACCGCCCCAGGACGGGAGCAACAGCATGATGGAGAATGTCGCGGCCAGCGTCGACGTCCAGTCAGGGATCGCGGTCCAGTGCAGGTGGTGCGAACCCGCCCACATGTAGAGGAAGATGATGGCCCAGAAGTGGATCACGGAAAGGCGGTAGGAATAGACCGGGCGGCCTGCCTGTTTGGGCACGAAATAGTACATCATGCCGAGGAAAGCTGCGGTCAGGAAGAAGCCCACGGCGTTGTGGCCGTACCACCACTGCGTCATCGCGTCCTGCACGCCGGCGAACAGGCTGTAGGACTTCATGGAGAACAGTTCGACAGGAACGGCCAGATTGTTGAAAACATGCAGCAGGGCCGTCGCCAGAATGAAGGCGAGATAGAACCAGTTGGCGACGTAGATGTGCGGCTGCTTGCGCTTCATCAGGGTGCCGACGAACACGGTCAGGTAGGCCACCCAGACGAACAGGATCAGGAGGTCGATTGGCCATTCCATTTCCGCGTATTCACGGCCCTGGCTGTGACCCAGCATGTTGCCGAGCGCGGCGAAGACGATGGCGGCCTGCCAGCCCCAGAAGGTGAAATTGGCCAGCCCGTCGCTGAAAAGACGCGCCTGCGAAGTACGCTGAACCACATAGTAGGAAGTCGCAAACAGCGCACTGCCGCCGAAACCGAAAATGACGGCACCGGTATGCACCGGACGCAAACGGCCGAAGGTGATGTAAGGATTATCGAAATTGAGCCACGGCCAAGCCAGTTCAGAGGCGATATAGACGCCCACGAACATGCCGATCGCACCCCAGATTAAGGTCATGATGGTGAATTTACGGACAATATCGTAGTTGTATTGTTCGTTCACACTCACCGCTGCTGCTGTACCCGTCGCTGCCATCACTACGACTCCCGAAATTCAAACCCAAACAAAGACTTAAAAGTAACCGTTACCACTCAGAAACTTCTTCCAATCAAGCTGCTGCAAACCGCATCTCAGCCCGTTAACCGAAATATTATAGACTTCATACAAGCTGCCCAACAACTCAAAAATGCATCAAAGCAGGCTCTTCAAATCGTGCGCCAGTTCGGCCGGCTTCTGGCCATACTTCATGTAAATTCGTATTTTCCCTTGCTTATCATAAACATAGACGCCAGCGCTGTGGTCGAAACTGTAACCCTGCTGACCCGGCTCCTGCTGCCTGGCATAAAAAATCTTGAAGGTCTTGGCAGTGCGGTCGATCTCCTCGGGGGTGCCGGTCAGTCCGACGAACCGGTCGTCGAACGAAGGCACGAACTGCGCCAGCACCTCGGACGTATCGCGCTCCGGGTCCACCGTGACGAACAGCACCTGCACCTGATCGCTGTCGCTACCAAGCAGCTTCATGGCAGCCGCCAGATCGGCCATCGTCGTCGGACAGATATCGGGGCAATGGGTGAAGCCAAAGAACAGCGCGACGACCTTGCCCCGATAATCCGCAAGCTGCCTGAGATCGCCACGATGATCGGTCAGCTTGAAATCGTTGGCGAAATCGGCACCGGTGATATCGGTGCCGAACAATGCAGACTCCTCGGCGGGCGGCGTACATGCTGCCAACATCGATACAAGCATGATCGGCAGCATGGATTTCAGGGTTCGCAACAACATGGCCTCAACTCCAGATCCGGACAAACGGGTAATTGGCGTGAAAATACTGAATCGATTCTAGCACGACCAGCCTGGCATTATTTGTGCACGAGAAATCGATACGAAGCGGCGAACGCATTCTTGCACGACATGCGACCAGACAACGCGAACTTACTGGGAGATCGAGCCTTATGCGGGTAGAATTTATCAATTTATTCAACAAAATCAGGGGTTGATGTTGTCTTTTCTGTCATGTAGAGCCACATGCCAGCCAGCGCCTGCGCTCTGCTCTTCTGCCTGGGATGCCTGCCGTCAAATGCAGCGCCAGTGCTACCGGAGCCTGCCAACATCCCCAAAGCGGAACCGCAAACGGAGTTTCCGCGACCGCAGGACCCTGATGTCCGCGAATCCCCCCGCCCTGCGATGTCAGCGCCTGCAGGCGATGAAACTGTCCGGATACAGGTGGATGCCTTTCTTTTCTCGGGCAATGATTCCATCAGCAGCGCCGAACTTGCAGAGACACTATCGGACTTGGTCGGCCGCAAGCTCGGCATCCAGGACCTCAAACAGGCGACCAATCGCATCACGCTGCTCTACCGCCAGCGCGGGTTCATGCTGGCGCAGGCCTATCTGCCGGAGCAGGAAATCCGTGACAACTGGATCGAGATCACCGTCATCGAAGGCAGGCTGGGGGCACTGGAATTCGAGGCGGAAGACGGCCTGGACGCAGCCTTCCTCGCAGAGATGGCCGGAAGGCAGTTAAGTGAAGCAGACACCATCCGCGAGAACAATCTGATCCGCAACGTGACGCTGCTCAACTCCCTGCCGGGCATTAAGGCGGCGGCCCAGATCAACCCGGGTGAACGCATCGGCACCAGCGACGCCAGCATCGCGGTGAGTGCAGAACCTCGCTGGGCCGGCATGATCGGCGCCAACACGTTCGGCAACCGTTACACCGGCCGCGAGGTCCTGAACGCGACCGCCATGTTCAACAACCCGGCAGGCCGTGGCGACCAGCTGGCACTGCAGCTTCGCTCCTCCAACCACGAGCGACAACGGGGCATCCAGTTCAACTACCTGCTGCCGCTACATCCTTCCGGCACCCTGCTGAACCTCAGCTACAGCCATGTCGATTACCGGCTGAGCGGTGAATTTTCGGCTCTGAAAGCCAGCGGCGACAGCGACTATCTGAGCGCCGGCATCGACCAGCCGTTGTTGCGCAGCAGACCAGTCAACATCACGGGACGTGCGACGCTGTCGCACAAGGACATCAATGACGAAGTCGCGACATTTGCGTTAAAAAATCGTCGAAATATCAAGGCGGCAGAACTGGGATTATATGCAGACCGGCGCGACCGCACATCACGCGCATTGAGCCAGATCGGGGTCAATCTCAAGGCCGGCCACGTCGACTTCCGGGATCGGGTCGCGCAGTCGCTCGATGACGGCGGTGCCGAAACGGCGGGCGATTTCCTCAAATACAACCTGTTCGTATCCCGCGCTCAGCCTTTATCCCAGAAGATCAACCTGAATCTGCACGCAGAATACCAGGGCGCCAACAAGAATCTGGACGGCAGCGAAAAGCTGTCCATCGGCGGCGTCAACCGCTGGCGCGCCTTCGCCGAACTGCCGACCTCTGCCGACCGCGGATGGGTCGCCGGCATGGAATTACGCGGCATCTATGGCGAGGAAAATTTCCTGGCAAGCTTTTTGCGCAGCACATCAGTAAGCCCCTATGTTTTTTACGATGCAGGCCTCGGCATCATCAATCACGAGGCTTTGGACAAGAACAACCACGTACGCTCGACGCATGCAGGCTTGGGCATGGATGCAGCCATCGGCGAGCGCTGGTATTACGGCCTCGCCTGGTCATGGCAGAAGCGAGATGTGGATGGAAGTGACAGCGAGCGCGAACACCGCATGTGGGGCCAGTTGCAAATGACTTTCTGAGCCTGCTCGAATACGGCCCGGAGAGTCGAGCCAGATGGTAAACATAAAAGGTCCGATGATGGATAAGCACACAGGTAGCGTTGCAGAAAAAAACGGATTCAAGCTGAAGTCGATCTCCCGTATCGGTCTGCTGCTTTCGCTCGCCTTGTCCGGACAACACAGCTTCGCACTGCCGGTAGGCGAGCAGATAGCCGCCGGTCAAGTCAGTATCCAGCGCAACGGCGACAGCATGCGCATCGATCAGGGTTCACAAAAGGCCATCGTCAACTGGCAATCCTTCGGCATCGCCGCCCACGAGACGGTCAACCTCCATCAACCGCATCGCGCCGCCGCACTGTTCCGCATACTGGGCTCCGACCCCTCGCTCATCTACGGCAGGCTCACCGCCACAGGCAGCCTGTTCCTCAGCAATCCCAACGGCGTGCTGTTCGGTCCGGGCGCACAGGTCGACGTCGGCAGCCTCGTCGCGACCACCATGCGCATCAGCGACCGGGATTTCCTTGCGGACCGCTTCCATTTCTTTGCCGATTCAAACGCAGGCGTCATCAATCGCGGAGCCATCCGCACCAGCGATGGCGGCCACATCATCTTGCTGGGCGAATATGTCGAAAACAGCGGCAGCCTGACCGCCAATCACGGTAGCGTCGTTCTTGCAGCGGGCCGGCAGGCAGTGCTCGATATGTTCGGCGATGGTCTGGTCAAGGTCGACCTCTCCGGCGATGCCCTGCAAGCCGTCATCGAGCAGACCGGCAACATTCAGGCCGACGGCGGCATGGCGCAGATCACGACACAGGCGCGCGCAGCCGCCATCAATGTGTCTGGCATCGTGCAAGCCAACAGCCTGATCGAGCGCAATGGCAGCATCCGTCTGGAAGGTGGCAGCGGCGCCAAGGTCGCCGTCAACGGCAGCCTGCAGGCGCGGGGCGAAACGGCCGGCAGCAACGGCGGCAACATCCTGGTCAGCGGCGACCAGGTGGCCTTGTTGTCGAACGCTGCGCTGGATGCCTCGGGGAAATCCGGCGGCGGCGAGATTCTGGTCGGCGGCGACTATCAGGGTAGCAACGCGGAAATCCACAACGCCAGAACCACCTATGTCGCAAAGGGCGCCAGCATGCGTGTTGACGCCATCAGCAATGGCGACGGCGGCAAGGCCATCGTCTGGGCCGACGATACCACACGCTATTACGGCAACATTTCAGCCCGAGGTGGCGCCGAAGCCGGCAATGGCGGCTTCGTCGAGGTTTCGGGCAAACGGCAGTTGGATTTCAGCGGCAAGGTCGACGTCGGTGCCGCCAACGGCATCGGCGGCAAGGTGCTACTGGACCCGGAAAACATCATCATCAATAACAGCACCCAGCCATCGCCACCCAACAATGCCGACGGCACGCCGGACATCGCATTTGCCGATGCGCCGGCCATAGGCGCGACCACCGTACAAATCGCGGACATCGTCAACTTCTCCGAACTGTTCCTGCAAGCGACCAACGACATCACCGTGGCCAGCACATTAACCATGGCCGCCAATAACAGCATCCGGCTGGAAGCCAACAACAACCTCAACGTCAATGCCGCCATCACGACATCCGGCACGGGCTCCATCAACTTGAAGGCCGACGCGGACAACAGCGGCAACGGCACGCTGGCGATCGGCAACAACATCAGGTCAGGAGCAGGCGGCATCACACTTTCCGGCGCCGCCATCACACGTTCGGCAGGCAGCATCACCAGCACAGGCGCCACCGGTCAGAATGCAGGCAATATCAACATCAGCGCAAGCGGGGCCATCAACCTTGGTGCTGCTGCAATCACTGCAACCGGTGGCGCCGCGTCTGCCGGCAATCCGGGCAATCATGGCGGCAACATCACCATCAACGGTGCCAGCGTAAGCGGGACCGGCACCATCACCGCCAACGGCGGCAACGCCTCGTCCGGCGCGGGTGGCAATGCCGGCAACATCGTCATTACTGCCAACAGCGGCAATCTCGCCACCGGCACCCTCAATGCCAGAACCGGCAATTCCGCCGCCACCAATGACAGCGGCAGTACCGGCAGCATCGAGCTGAACGCAAGTAACGGCGACATCAGCACCGGCGCCATTACTACCACCGGGGGCAGCGGCGGCAATGGCAGCGATGTCAGCATCACCGCCTCCGGCAACTACATCACGACAGGCAACATCACCACTTCGGGCGGCACCCGTCTCAGCAACTTTTCCGGCAAGCATGCAGGCGAGGTTGAAATAAACGCTGGCAACAACATCGATATTCGCGCAATTACTGCAGTCGGCAGCAACGCTACCAACAACTCCCAGGCCGGTGGCGATGCAGGCCTGATCAAACTGATTGCCGATGGCGATATCACGACCAACAACCAGGCCCTGACCTCGCGCGGTGGTAACGGCCATGCGACCGCCAGCGGTGGCGCGGCAGCTGGTGTCGAATTGCAGGCACAAGTCATCAGCACCGGCTCCATCACCACCTCCGGCGGCACCAACGGCGATGGCGGCAGCATCCAGCTCAATGCTGTCGGCAACATCACCACCGGCGCACTCGCCAGCAACGGCGGCGCTGCCAGCACCAATTTTGCCGGCAGAAACGCCGGCACCATCAGCCTCGATGCCGGTGGCAATATCACGACCACCTCCATCGCCGCCAGCGGCAGCAGTGGCGTCGGCGCCGGCCAAACCGGCGGCAACGCCTCCAGCATCACACTGACGGCGGACGGCAATGTCACGACGACAACTCTGACAGCAAGCGGCGGCAATGCAGCAACCGGTGCCGCCGCCGATGGCGGCGCTGCCGGGCAGATG
>QXGG01236078.1_pt1 | contig 29810 bp, 30 predicted proteins | sample 1982491 | NCBI WGS metagenome assembly QXGG01 (sample SAMN09924614, study PRJNA488089) | Wastewater metagenome, whole genome shotgun sequencing project. | isolation source: South African research farm wastewater | place: South Africa: Irene, Agricultural Research Council, Animal Production... | reverse complement strand
GGAGAAAGACCGGGATGGTGGGTATGCCGACTCTGCGCGCGAGTCGTCCGACGAGCGCAAGCGTCAACATGATGACCCCGAGTTCGATCAATGCGAGGTCGATTTGCACCGGCGCTCCCCCGATCTTGCGGCTTCTGTGAGCGAGACCGTCTGCGTCATCCGGCGATGATCTTTCGAGCGCGCTCCACGCCCTCGATACTCCCGATCACGAGAACGATGTCGCCGGAATGCAGCAAGAACTCCGGCCCCGGACCGGGATGCGAGGTTCCAGATCGCAGAACGGCAACGACGGAAGCTCCGCTCTGCGTGCGTACACGGCCCTCGCCGATCGACTTGTTGTCCAATGGAGCGCCCTCTTCGAGATTGATCCACTCGATCGACAGGCCCTCGACTTGGTGGTGCAAGTCGGACAAGTGCTCGGTGACCTTCGTTCCCCCCAAAAGTTCGACGAGACCCGACGACTCCTCGTGTTCGAGGTCGATGACGTCGCTGCACGAGTCTTCGTCGTCTTTGTCATAGAGCAGCAGTTCGCGGTGTCCATCGCGGTGAACGAGGACCCCCACCCGTCGCCCGCGCTCCGTGACGAACTCGTAGCGGACCCCGACGCCAGGCAGTGGAGTTTCGAAGATTTCCATGTCTCATTCTGACCGGAGAACTCGTGCTGGCTCACAGCCGCAAGCACACCCGTACATCGCGGTCATGTCGACGGCGAAATCGCCGGATTCGCGGTCGTCGTGGTCGTCGTGGTGGTCGTCGCCATCGAGGGTGCGATTGTCGAGGTTGTCGTCGCGGCGGGGACGGCAGTCGTATTCGACGGAATCGACGGCATCGACGGTGGGTTCGGCGCAGGACCGAGCGGCACAGTCGTGAACGAGCCATTGATGGTCGTCGAGGGGGCGATGGGAAAAACGAGATCGGGAGCTCGCCATCGACTCGGTCCCGGTGGGGCCGGTTGTGCGACCCGTCGGGTGACGACGGCTATGAAGACGGCCCTCATCTCGCCAGCTGCACGAGTCAGGTGGACATGGTCGACGTACGAGGTTGTGTCCTGTGCAGGGTCAGTGAGATCCCATTCGGCGAGATGACATCGTGGCTCGAAAGGACACCAAGTACGCAGGGTCTCGTTGTACCGCTGAGCCTTCTCCACCCATCGATTCCCCGGCTGGGCGGCAACGGTGACGAAAACGAGCGGACCTGTAGTCATTTGCGCCACCCTCGACCAACGCTGAATCCAGCCCTCTTCCGAAAACATTCCTGCGTCGTTGGTGCCGAGTGCGATCACCGTTGCACTCGCTGCACGGTTCAGTTCTTTCCATTGCCCGAGAAGTTCGAGACCGGATGGTCGGCATGTCGGATTACCCATTTCCGGGAAGGGTTTCAGAACGATGGCCATCGACCTGCCGCCATCGGCGAGACATTGCCAACCCTCCGACAACGACCGCGCTGCGAGGCCGTCGACGATGGATTCGCATCCGACGTAGGTGAAGGCATCGGCCTGGGCGCGCAACGTTGCCTCGACGAGCGAATCGCCGACGAGAAGGACTCGACACGCCCCTTCTCTGTCATCCCAAGGTTCGACTTCTGGAAGGTCTTCGGGAGCGAAGGCCTGGGCTGCTTGCTCGGGAGATCCGAAGCCAGATTCGATGGACGAATCGGATCCTGTACACGCGGCGACCAACACGACGGCGAAAAGAGTTGACGCCACGGCACGCACGTCCTCACCGTATAACTGTGAACACCGCGGCAGTCGTTCAGTTGGGGGGACAGAGTTCGTTGAGTCGATCTCGCCCGCTAGCCTCGAGGAGCGTCAACATCGCGGGTGTAGCTCAATGGCTAGAGTTCCAGCCTTCCAAGCTGGCTATGCGGGTTCGATTCCCGTCACCCGCTCGAATGCAAAAGCCCCGCCGTCAGGTGGGGCTTTTGCATTCGAGACGCTTTTCGTCTCGTATCAGAGGATGCGGCGCACTTCGAGGATGCGATCCTTACTCGGCATGCGAGACGTCGATACCGGCTTGCCGGCGCTCAGCGCCTCGACCACCTCGGTTGCGCTGATCGCAATCGCCACGTGGCCGATCGCTCCCCCCGAAGTGCTGTTCGCAGTGAACACCAGGTCACCCGGAAGAATCGGCGAGTTGCGCCAATCGACGGGCGTTCCCAATTTGGCAAGGGCCTGGCTCTGATGCGGGACCGACACTCCAACCTTGGAAAAGCTCGCCCGCACGAGTCCCGAGCAGTCGTAACTGTTCGGACCGGCAGCACCGAAGAGATAGGGCTTGCCCATCTGGGACATCGCAAAGGCGATCATCGTCTGAATTCGCGTCGACGGCGTCGCTGCTCCCTTGGGCAGATTGATCACCTGCTTGGGGTGGATCACCGTCGCCCTCGTGAAGTTGTTGACCTTGAGGAGGTCTTCGAGGGACACCTTCGCCTTGGCTGCAATTCCCGTCAGGGAGTCACCGGGCTGAATCGTGTAGGTGCTCAATCCCGATTCCTGGGCGGGGGCTGGCGCAGCGTTCACTGGCGCAGGAGCCGGCGAGCTGGTCGCAGACACCGACATTGCGAGAACTGCAGTGGCCTGGGGCATGCTCGCTCCAGGGGGCAGCTTGATGCTGCGACCCGGATGGATCACGCTCGACTTCACGAAGCCGTTGACATCGAGAAGCTGCTGAAGAGTCACACCGGCTCGGCGCGCGATCCCGATGAGCGAATCGCCCGACTTCACGACGTAGGTGGTCGGAGCGCTCGCCTGGGTCGCCGGCGTTCCGGTAGGCGCCACTGCAGTATCAGGGAGCTTGATGGTGCGACCCGGATGGATCACGCTCGACTTCACGAAGCCGTTCACCTGCAAGAGCTCGTCGAGAGAAACATTCACCCGACGAGCGATCCCGATCAGCGAGTCTCCTGGCTTGACGGAGTAGGTGAACCCCTTCGAGGCCGAAACAGCAGGGGCAGCAAGTGCGCCGGGAGCTCCCACGAAACCGAGAGCCGTTGCCGAGCACAGCGAGAACAGCACTGCCTTGCTCAAATTTTTCAGTGTCCTTTTCACGAGAAGAGGTATCGGCCCTCCCCCGCTCGATCTTGAGAACTTCCTGAAAATCCCTTACATGACCTGCGCCACACCTGCCTGTCGGCCGAACGATGCCTGCTCGGTCGACCCGGCGATCCGAATCAGGTGATCGTGCTGATGTATTCCTGGAGCTCAGTCGCGGTAAGACCGCCCATCACTCGCTCATGGTTTCCCTCCGCGTCGATGAACACCCATGCCGGCTGATAGGGAACCTCGTAGCGCAGGTAGACGTCGCCGCTCATATCCACGATCGTCGGAAACGAGATGCCGTGCCGATCGATGAAGTCGAGCATTGCGTCACTCGTGCCGCTCCACGCAACGCCCATGAACAGCACCGAGTCTCCGTATTGCTGGTGTGCCTCCTCGACCGAGGGGGCTTCTTCGTTGCACTGGCCTCAACCGGGCGACCAGAACCACAGCACCACAGGCATGTCGATCGCATCGATGTCCGTCGATGCATCGACGAGTGCGGGCAACGTCTCGGGAGTCTGGATGTCGGGCAAAGTCTCGGCAGACAGGGCCTGCGAGGAGGAAACAGTCCGCTCCGACGCCGTCGACGAACCTCCTCCGCACGCAGACAATGCGAGCAGACCCGTGATCGCGAGCGAACGAACGAACCTCACACCGAGACCCTTCGCCTGGATGCGTTCGTCACCATTGCCACGCCAATGAGAATAACCGGAAGTGCGACTGCCATGTTGGCGGACAGCACCTCGTTGCTCAACGTCACACCGAGAAGGACGGCGATCGCCGGATTGATGTACGCGTAGCTCATCGCCAACGGCCCGCTCACATTTGCGATCAGATATGTGAATGCCGTGAAGGCCACGATCGACCCGAACACGACGAGATACGCAACAGCGAGCGAACTGCGCAAACTCGGCATCTCGATCGTCTCGCTCCTCACGAGAGACAGGATCATGTACCCCACCGCAGCTGCGGCCATTTCGATCGCTGTCGTCATGAACCCATCCGGCATGTCGATGCGACGGCTCAGCGCAGAGCCGAAACTCCAGCACACGCAAGCGATGAAGACGAGAGACACCCCGTTCCACGAACCGGAAAGCCCATCATCCGATACGAGAACTGCCACTCCCCCGAGTCCGATGAACATGCCCACCCACTCGGGACGGATCGGCCACTGTCGCCACAAGCCACCCCACAAAGACATCATCATCGGTTGGATCGCAATGATCGTGGCGACGAGTCCCGTATCGACCCCGCGATCCTCGGCCAGTGTCACCATGCCGAGTCCGCCGATCAGCAGCAAGATTCCGATGCCTGCCGCATGGCGAACTTGGCGCGGGGACGGCCAAGGCACGCCTTTGTACCTGAGAACGACCAGCATGATCACCGAGGCGAAGACGAAACGCGTCCCCTGCATGAAGAAGGGTGGCATCGTCTCGAGACCGATCTTGATCGCCAGATACGTCGAACCCCAGATGATCCAGACGGCCGTAAGCGACCCGATGACTGCAGGAGAGAAGGTTGTTCCGCCTCGAATCCCCGCAGTCGCAGGAGACGATGCAGGAACTTCGGTCGACATCTCGTCCAGTCTCGCAGATACCCTCGGATCGGTGGCCATTGCCCAAGGCTCGAAGAACGTGACTTCACCGACACCGCTGTGCGTTCTCGGTGACTTCGCCTGGGATGTTCTCATTCGCACCAATACAGAACTGCTCCGAGGTGGCGACACCTTCGGCGAGGTGCTCCTCACTCCGGGAGGCAGTGCTGCCAATGTGGCTGTCTGGGCGAGCCGATGCGGGGCTCCGACTCGCTTCATCGGCAAAGTCGGCCGAGACCGGTTCGGACAACTCGCCCGCGAGGATCTCGACAAGGAAGGCGTCATCTTTCACCTCGTCGAGACCGAAGCTCACTCGACTGGGTCGGTCGCAGTATTCGTCGATCACACGGGACAGCGTTCGATGGTGTCCGGACACGGAGCCGACTTTTACTTGATGCCATCCGAACTGCCGACGGACGAGATCAACCAGGCCGAGCACCTGCACCTCACGGCGTGGTCGTTCTTCACCGATCCGCCGCGCTCCGCCGCGCGCCGCGCCGCCCGAATCGCCCGCGACAATGGGGCAAGCGTCTCATTCGATCCGGGCTCGTTCCAGATGATCCAAGAGATGGGTGTCGACAACTTTCTTGCCGCATGCGCTGATCTCGATTTCGACATCATCCTGCCCAACAAGGAAGAGGGAACGGTTCTCACCGGATGCCATGAGCCGATGGCCATCGCCGAGGCTTTGCGCGAAATGTTTCCCTCGGCACTCGTCGTTCTCAAACTCGACGCTGAAGGAGCCCTGGTCTTCGACGGTGTCGATGCCCATCATGTTCCGCCTGCAACGAACAACCTCGTCGACGCAACGGGCGCCGGAGATTCGTTCGCGGGCGCCTTCCTCTCTCACTATCTCGGATCCCGGTCCCACATCGACGCAGCACACTTCGCAACCCTCATTGCCGCTTGGGTCATCGAACATGTCGGCGCACGACCCGCCCCCGATCGACGACTGCGGGATTTCATGGCAAAGGAGACTCAGTGGAACTCGGTCTGAGCGGCAAACGTGCTCTCGTCACGGGTGGATCGAGCGGGCTCGGCCTTTCCACAGCTCGGGCTCTCGCTCGAGAAGGCGTCACCGTGACGATTGCCGCGCGAAATCGCGACAAGTTGGATGCCGCCGTGAAATCGATCGACCACGTGACACCGACGACGACTCATGCACTCGTTGCAGACGTGAGCGACGTCGATGCGATCCACTCTCTCGTCGACGATGCGAAACAACTCATGGGTGGAATCGACATCCTGATTGCAAACGCCGGAGGCCCTCCCCCGGGCACCTTCGCGAGCACACCCTTCGATGCCTACGCCGAGGCGCTGCAGCTCAACTTGCTGTCCACGGTTGCGCTGTGCCAGCGAGTCGTTCCGGACATGCGCGTCGCCAAATGGGGTCGGGTCGTTGCGATCACGTCGGCCTCTGTGCGCGAACCCATCGACCGACTCATCCTCTCCAATACCGCCCGCGCCGGTCTGACAGGTTTTCTCAAGACCTTGGCGCGTGAGGTGGCCGCAGATGGCGTCACGGTGAATTCACTGCAACCGGGGCTTCATCTCACGGATCGGCTGACTGCCCTGTACGGAGACACGTCCGGACTTTCTGCCGCGATACCAGCCGGCTTCCTGGGCGATCCGGACGACTTCGGAAGAGTGGCAGCATTTCTGTGCTCGATCCACACTCGCTTCATCACCGGCGTCGCCCTGCCGCTCGACGGCGGCGCCCTCCACGGACTGCAATAACCGCTCTTACGACTCAGGCGTTCGACGAACTCGAAGCTGCTCGTCGAACCGCAGCAACCACGTCGTCGGAGCCCGCTCCCGGACCGAGAACTTCAGCAATGCCAGCAGCGCGCAATTCGGCGACGTCGCCAGGGGGAATGATCCCACCGACGACGACAGGAATGTCGGCATGCCGCTCGCGAAGAGCCTGCACCACGAGAGGTGCAAGCGTCATGTGTGCCCCGGACAGCATCGAGAGCCCAACCACATCGACATCCTCGTCGACGGCCGCAGCAGCAACGGTCTCCGGAGTCTGGAAGAGGCCCGTGTAGATGACCTCGATTCCGGCATCGCGAAGGACTCGCGCCACGACCTTGACTCCCCTGTCGTGACCGTCGAGCCCGACCTTGGCAACCAGGACTCTCAAGGCACCGCCATCTCCAACTGCGTCGGTTCCACCCATCGTCGACCTCCTCAAATCGTCGGCACTTCGACGTGTCGACCGAAGACCTTTGCCATCGACGACATCATCTCGCCCACGGTTGCATACGCATTCGCTGCATCGATGAGCGCCGGCATGAGATTCACCTCTGGGTCGGCTGCCTCGGTTTCGAGGCGTTGCAGCGACCTGCTGACGGCTTCGCTGTTGCGCTCGGCTCGCACCGCTGCGAGACGACGTCGCTGCTTTGCTTCGTCTTCGTTCGTGATCCGCAGGATCTCGAGGTCCGAATCGTCGTTCCCCTCGAGGAATCTGTTCACTCCGACCACCGTGCGCTCACCCCTGTTGAATGATCGCTCCAAGTCGTACGCACTGTCGGCAATTCTTCCCTGGAACCAGTTCTCCTCGATGCCCGCGATACATCCCTCGAGCATGGAGCCGTCACCCATCTCACGGATGATGTCGAAGATTTCCTCAGCGCGAGCTTCCATTTCATCGGTGAGAGCTTCGACGAAATAGGAGCCCCCGAGAGGGTCGGCAACGTGGGCGACGTTCGTCTCGTAGGCGATGACTTGCTGGGTGCGCAGCGCAATACGCGCGGCTCTTTCAGTCGGCAGGGCGAGAGCTTCATCCATCGAATTGGTGTGGAGCGACTGAGTGCCGCCAAGAACGCCCGCCAAAGCTTCGATTGCCGTTCTCACGATGTTGACTTCGGGCTGCTGAGCAGTCAACGACACTCCTGCAGTCTGAGTGTGGAACCGCAACTGCAACGACCGCTCGCGTGTTGCGCCGTACCGTTCCTTCATCCACTTCGCCCAGATACGCCTAGCCGCTCGGTATTTCGCAATCTCCTCGAAGAAGTCGATGTGCGCGTTGAAGAAGAACGAGAGCCGCGGTGCGAAATCGTCGACGGCGAGACCTGCGCGACTCGCAAGCTCGACATAGGCGAAGCCGTTGGCCAAGGTGAACGCCAGTTCCTCTGCCGCAGTCGAACCGGCTTCTCGGATGTGGTATCCCGAAATCGACACCGAATTCCATCGAGGCATCTCAGCAGCAGTGAATCCGATCGTGTCGCGCACGAGTCGCATCGACTGACGAGGTGGGAAGACGAACTCCTTTTGGGCCTGGTACTCCTTGAGAATGTCGTTTTGAAGCGTGCCGCCGAGCAGACGTCGATCGACTCCTGCCTTTTCGGCTTGTGCGACGAACATCGCAAGGATGACAGCGGCCGGAGAGTTGATCGTCATCGATGTCGTGATCGATGACAGGTCGATGTCTGCGAAGAGGTCCGACATGTCAGCGAGAGAGTCGACAGCGACTCCGCATCGGCCGACTTCTCCGAGCGCCATCGGATCGTCGGAATCCAACCCGAGCAACGTGGGCATGTCGAATGCCGTCGACAATCCGTCTCCCCCGGCTCGGAGAATTTCCTTGAACCGCACGTTCGTATCGCTCGCCGTTCCGAAGCCTGCGAACATCCGCATCGTCCACAGTTTCGATCGATACATCGACGCATACGGTCCGCGGGTGTACGGATACACACCCGGAAACTCTCCGTCGTCGTGTCCGTACACCGGCTCGAGGGGAATTCCCGACATTGTCGTGAACCGGTCGTTGCGAAGCTTCGACTCCTCGAAAGCCCGCTGCCACTCACGTCGCGGATCATTCGTACGTGAACTCATCGATGATGAGCCATATGACGAATCGACAGTCATTTCGTCTCCGAGGTCGTTCGGTTTCGCTGATCAGCCGGCAGCGAACACTGCGCAGTTCCACCCGGCATCCGATGTCGATTCTTCGAAATCCATCGGTACACGGCGCCAGCGATATGGCGGACACCGGGAATCAGGATGATGCGGCCGAGAACTGCCCATCCTTTGCCACCGTGGATGAGCACGCGGGCTATGCCCCGTTCAGCCGGGTGGACTCGACCCTCGTCGTCGACGAACTGCACCGCTCGCTCACACGCGTCTCGTGACACACCGTAGGAATCGAGGTCGAGCCATTGCCACGGCTCACAGGCCGGATGGCGTCGGATGCGCTTTTCGATGAACCTCACGCTCGACGAACAAAAGGCGCAGTCCCCGTCATAGATGAGGATCGGCGTCACGACACCTGTCGGCCGAGTCGAAAGCGATTTGGCTGCCACGACCCAAGTTTGCCAGTTGGTCAGCGATTCAGTCGCAGTCGCAGGGTCGAGATCTCGAATGGCCTCATCTCGAGGTCTACGAAGATCTCGTCGAAAGGCTCGTCATCACGACCTGGAACTTCGCGCATTGCGATCTCACGAATGGGGGATTCGAGACCGTCTGCAATGTGGGCAGACTCGAACTTGGATGCGGTTCCACGCAGCGCCAATCGACCGAACGTTCGCGCCCCACGCGTCTCCCACAGGCGAACGACCACATCCCCGCTGCCGTCCTCGGCGAACTTCACTGCGCTGATGAGGGTTCCAGGAACCTCGTTGCGAAAAAGCGCGCTGTGCCCAGCTGTCTCTCCGAAAACGAGTCGCAATGGGTGCGCTCTCCGAGCGGAGATTCTCTCGAGTTCGGTGACATCACCGGGACCATCGTCGACATAGAGCCCCCACTCGACCGATCGATGGCCCTCGTCACAGTGCGGGTCCGGAAAGGACGGCGAGCGAAGCAGCGTCAGACGCAGATCGGTTCCCCGAACGTCGTATCCGCGTGGCCCATCCGCCAGCAGTCCCACGCCGCACCCAGGCTCGCTCACATACGTGTAGCGGTGCGAACACACTTCGAATTTCGCCGCATCCCAGGATGTGTTGGCGTGTCGGGGTCGACGAACATGACCGAACTGCGCTCCGCACACGGCGTCGCGTGCCAGCACGTCGACCGGCGCCGAGAACTGAACCCGCGTTTCCCGCTCGCGCCAGTCGGCATCGAGTCGAAACTCCACGATCGGGTCCGCTGCGTTCACCGTGACAACGAGAGTGAACCGCGACGTCCCGAACTCGTAGTCCATGGTTGCCGTTGCCGACAGATCGCCGAAGAGTTCCACCCGAGCCGGTCCGAGGGCGACAAGGTTGAATCCCGGCGAATCGGCATCGGCGCGATCGATGTCCCACGCGTCGTACTCTGCGGGCGTATCGCGGCGGACCTGCAATCCTGTGAAGGCTCCCGGAATCAGCACGGAGCGTCCGCTTCGCACGTCGACGATGTCAGTGATCGATCCGGCGCGGTCGATCACGATTCGCAGAAGACCATTGGAGATCGAGATCGTCTCATTCGAGTCTCGGTCGACCACGACTGCATCGACGTCAGGGCGTCGGCTCTCGAGCGCGAGGCGCGCGGTCGACATCGCAGGAACCTCGACCCAGTGCGGACGACCGCCGAACCACTCGACACCTGTGCGATCCACCGGACTCGGATTGGCCACTGAGACGGCACCATCGGGTTCGACGAGTGCAGATCCGATCTCTCGTGTCGGCACGGCGAAGATCGAGTCGATGCGCTCGTTGATCAGGGCCGCGATCGCGCGATGTTCCTCCTCGGTGTCGTTGTGCACCCATGCGATCGACGAGCCAGGAATGATGTCGTGGAATTGCTGCGTGAGAACTCTCTGCCAGGAACGCTCCCTGTCGGCTGCATCGCTGTCCGTCTCACTGCCTCTGGCCGTCGACCACAATTCCCATTCGTACAGCAGCCGCTCACAGCGTCGATTGCCGTTCTTGGTCGCGAGTTGAGAACTGTACGTCCCCCGATGTTTCTCCAGATACATCTCGCCGACCCACGTGGGTGCCATGTCCGCGTACTCGGAAGTCGCCTCGTCGAAGAAGCCGGCAACAGTTCCGAACGCCACCTCGGGCACGTCACTCCACCATGACGAATGGTGCACTCGGTCGATCATCTGCTGAGTCGGTCCGCCACCGCCGTCTCCGTGACCGAACAACATCAACGATTTCGATGCTCCGGCATGATCCGAGAAGTTGCGTTCCGCGAATCGAAGTTGTGAAGGCGTCGCGAGGGCGTTGTACGTCTCGACCGGACTGAAATGGCTGAACACTCTCGTCCCATCGATTCCCTCCCACCAAAAGCTGTGGTGGGGGAAGCGATTGGATTCGTTCCAACTGAGTTTCTGCGAAAAGAACCACTTTCCGCCACAGTGCCTGATGATCTGAGGAAGCGTTCCCGGATAGCCGAAGTCGTCGGGGAGGAACGCTCCAGCTCCCCCTCGCCCGACGCTGGATTCGCCGAACCACTTCTCGAATGCGCGACGACCGTGAAGAAATTGACGAATCAGACTCTCGCCGCACGGCAAGTTGAGGTCCGTCTCGACCCACATGCCGCCCACGGTCTCCCACCGCCCTGCGTCGACGAGAACCTTCACCTTGTCGAAAAGATCAGGCGCGTCTTCGCGCACCCACGCATAGTGCTGCGCTTGGCTGTGGCAGAACACCGCATCGGGGTTTGCCTCGAGCAGGGCGACAGCATTCGCGAAGGTTCGCACGGCCTTGCGGCGCGTCTCGCGTATCGGCCACAGCCACGCAGTGTCGAGATGCGCATGCCCAACTGCCGTGACACAGTGGTTCGTGGACGAGGCCCAGCGCGCAGTTGCCGCGCGGATCGATTCCAACGCTGCGGGAGCGGTCCGATCCAGAGCCCGCACATCGATGATGTCTGCAACTCTGTCGAGCAGTTCGAACAGTCGTGCTCGCTGGGGATCTCGCTCGTCAGAGTCGATGATGAGATCGATCATCGAATGCAGAACTCCTGCCAACGACTCGATCTCGGCATGGTGGACGGCGACTTCGGCTCTCTTCAACGCATAGAGATGGCTGTCGCCCGACGTTCGCGGATCGCCGAGCGGAGTGGGTCCGTAGCCGAAGGCGTGACCAGCGATGATCGGCGTGGCCGACGCTTCGACCCACAGTTCGACCCGGTCACCTGCATCGTGGATTCCAAGGGGTACCAGTCGACGATCGGGTTGCACAGCTTGGACTCGGCGCCCGTCGAGCCACGCCATTCCCTCGACTTGGAATCCGTCACCGCGTCCGCTGAAACCGAGATCGATCGAAGCGACGAGCGGTCGACCATGCGCGTGCTCGGGGACCTGCGCAGTCATCTTGAACCACACCGAATGCCATGGCTTTCCCCATGACGCACCGATCGAGAACGGTGTCATCTCGAGATCGAGTGCATCCTCGAACGAAACAGGTTCGAAGAGTTCCGCACTTGCCTCGACGGAAAATGGGATCGATCCCGAGGTGATCTGCGGCCTCACCCACTGCTGAAGCAGTCGCTGGGCACGCTGCAGCGCCGGTGCCGTCACACGATGTGCCATGTCAGCGGTTCGTCCAGTCGAATCGAGCGATGAGGGGCTGCGTTCTCACGAGGGGGGCGTCGAAACCCGATTCACCCGGCAACCACCCGTTGCGATCGGGCCAGACGAGTTGCACCATCGCAAGATCGGAGTGCCCGTACCACAGAGTGGCCGTTTCGAACAGATGGGCATGCGCAGCGGTGTCGACGGTGGCGAAAACACAGCGAAGGTCATTGTCGAGAAGTCCGACCAGCGGTGTGTCGAGCGGTATCTCGACACCGGCCGCCAATTGCCCGACCACGAGGTCGATGAGCCCTTTGATCGCAACGGGCGTGAGACCGAAGACGATGATGTCAGGGAAGCCATGAGCATCGGGCATACCGATCGTGTATGCGTACCCTGCACGCGGAGGGTCGCTGTCGTGATCAGCAGCGACCGGTTCGAGAGCCCAGCCACTCGTTTCGATCATCCACTGGATCTTCTCCGCGTGAGGAATCTTGAAATTCGCAAACCCGTCGGACTGGGGCACGGACATAGCGTGCCACACGCGTCCGTGAAATCCTGAAAGGGCTCCGCCCCGCTACCGTGACACGGGTGACCTCGCCTCTGTTGCGCCCGAGGATGCTCGTGTTCCATGTGGTCTGCGCCGCCGCCGTTGTCGGGATGGTCAACCTGTCGCTGTGGCAATTCGACCGGTTGGAGGAACGGCGAGAATTCAACGAACGAGTCGAACTTCGATCGGTCGAGGCTGTCGTCGATGTGACCGAAGTGGATCTCACGGAACCCGACGAGATCGAATGGAGGCGAATCGGCGCCGTGGGCCAGTATCGGCCCGATGAAACGGTTCTCATCCTCAATCGCAGCCAAGGTGGTCGAGCAGGCCTGAACGTGGTCACCCCGCTTCGCCTCGACGATGGGTCGTCGATTCTCGTCGTGCGCGGTTTCATCCCCCTCGGCCTCCCAGTCCCTGAACCTCCCGAGGGAACGATCACAGTGGTCGGAATCGCGCGAACGTCCGACACGCGCCGAGCCACCGACTTGGATGTGGCTGGCGGTCGAGTCGAAGAATTCTTTCGTCTCGACATCGAGCGCATCGACAGCCAAATCGATGGAGATCTGCTGCCCGTGGCTCTGAATGCCCAGGGATCCGATCCCCTCGACGATTCGTCACTCCAGCCGGTCGCCGCTCCATCTCTCTCGGAAGGGTCGCATCTGTCGTACGCGATTCAATGGCTCATCTTTGCAACTGCCGTTGTGGTCGGCTGGGTTCTGGCGTCGAGACGGACGCTCAAGACTCGAACGGTCCCATCGCAGTAGAGAAACGTGTCGCGAACTGCTGTGTCGCGATCTGACGTCAAATTTGGTTTTCGATCGCAGCCATGCGACGGAACTGCTCGATCACGTCGGGTGACCGATGTGTGGGATCGATCGAGCGATACACGGTGTCCACGTTGACGCTGACTCTGCCGAATTCTCCCCATGCGGCGAATGGCTCCGAGCGAACGCTCATTCCTCTTGCGATCTCACTCGCCGCATCGAATGCATCGAGTCCGGCGGAATGGGTCCGTTTCGCCTCGGAATCGATGTACGCCAGATAATCACGCACCTCGACGACACCTTGCTTGTCGGTGACAGGACCATGCCCCGGCACGACGACATCGACATCCATCCCGAGCATCAGGTCACAGGCTGCGATCCAATTCGACAACGGTCCCGCCCAGACGATCGGCGTTCCGCCGATGAACAAAATGTCTCCTGTGAAGACGGTACGCGCATCAGGAACATGAACGATGACGTCTCCGCGCGTATGTGCCGGACCCACCTCGATCAACTCGACCGCTCGACCTGCGACTTCGAGATCGAGCCGACCTTCGAAGGTTCGCGTCGGCAGCTTCATCTCGATTCCTTCGAAGTCGAACGCTCCGAAGAAGCGTCGGAACAGCTCGCCGATCTCACCTGCGTCAGCGTTCAGGGCGGCAAGCATTGCCGGTGGAACCTCTGTCATTTCACGAGCAGCAGCAACTGACGAGATGATCTCGGCATCTTCCACGAGCTGGTTCCCGTAGCAGTGGTCGCCGTTGGCGTGCGAGTTGACGAGCGACCGGATCGGCGCCGTGCGGACGTACGGCGCGAACGAGTCCAGCATCTGGCGGGTCAACTTCAGGTCGAACAGCGTGTCGACGAGCAGGGACGCTCCGTCACCGACCACGAGGCCTGCGTTGCTCCACCCCCAGCTTCCATCTGGCTGCACATAGGCAACACATCCGTCCCCGAGATCCTGGACGTGGGCGGGAGGGACAACGGGCACGCCAGCGATCGTAGAACCGCCTCGCAGTGTCTGAAGAACAAGTGTCTGAAGAACAATCATGAAACACCCCCGGGGTACGGTCCCGGTCAGTGCTTGACTCCGTACATCTGTTCGAGAACACTTTGGGCGTGCCCACTGACCGTTCCGCGTTCGGCTCATCTGCGCGCCGTTCTCCGGTGCAAAAGAGCTTCGACGACAGTGGCACGCCGTTGAGCGACGTCACTTTCTGCGTGATCGACTTCGAAACCACCGGCGGGTCGTCCGACTTCGACCGCATCACCGAAATCGGCGCTGCGAAATATCGCGGCGGCGAGTGTCTCGGGACGTTCCAGACGCTGATCAACCCCGAGTGCCCGATCCCCCCGTTCATCACCGTCTTGACCGGCATCACCGAGGCGATGTTGCTTCCCGCACCGCGCATCGAGTCGGTTCTTTCCTCATTCCTCGAATTCATCGGCGACTCGGTGATCGTCGCGCACAATGCCCGTTTCGACATGGGCTTCCTCAACGCGACTCTCGTTCGGGACGGCCGCGAACCGCTCGCCAACAAAGTCGTCGACACTGTTCATCTGGCTCGGCGTCTGGTCCGCGACGAAGTACCAGATTGCAAACTGGGAACGCTCGCGTCGAGACTGCGCTTGGCGCATCAGCCGAGTCACCGTGCCCTCGACGACGTTCTCGCCACCGGCGACCTGCTGCACTTCCTCATCGAGCGCGCGTCCGGTTTCGGAGTGCTCGGACTCGACGATCTGATCTCGCTGCCGCGTCTCGAAACGCACCCTCTCGCAGCCAAACTCCGCCTGACGGAGGATCTGCCTCGCAGCCCTGGCGTCTACATGTTCGTCGATGCGCGCAATCGAGTGCTTTACGTCGGCAAAGCCACGAATCTGCGTCAGCGCGTCCGCAGCTACTTCAGCACGTCCGAATCCCGCCGCAAGATCGGCTCGATGCTGCGCCAGGTGCACTCGATCGCTCACATCGCAACTCCGGATCCGCTCACCGCAAGCGTGTACGAATCCAGGTTGATCCAGCATCTGCTGCCTCAGTACAACCGAGCGGGCACGACCGTGGAGAAGTACTGCTACGTGCGGCTGACTCTCGATGAAGAATGGCCGAGACTCGTGATCACGAAGAGCCCCTCAGCTGCACGCGCCGGACTCCACATCGGTCCGATCACGAGCCGCACCGCGGCGCGTCACGTGATCGAGGCGATCGAATCCGTCGTGCCGCTTCGACGCTGTACCGCCCGTCTCGGACGCTCGTACGTCGCACCTCAAGACGCCCCCGTGTGTTCGGCTGCTCAACTCGGTGTGGCGCGCTGCCCATGCTCTGGTACCGCCGACCGAGACGAGTATCAGGACATCGTCCGCTTCGTCGTCGAAGCACTCACGACATCTCCGCGAGCTTTGTTCGAACGTCTTCATCTGCGGATGGCATCACTCGCGACGTCACAGCGCTACGAAGAAGCCGCTTCGATGCGCGATCGCATCCAAGCCCTCGAGACAGCACTGTCTCGTCAGCGCAAGATCGACGAGTTCCGACGAGCCGGACGTGTCGAGTTGAGCATCGGCGATGTCGAATTCGACGTCGACCACGGACATCTCGTCGCCACCAGGTTCAGTGGTCAGCTGCTCTTTCCGACGGTGGTAGCCGCATCCGGGTCGGCGTCACCATCTTTGCGTCTCGATGACTTCCTCGTTGCGCCACGACCCGAAACCGACATGGCAGCACCTTTGCCCCGAACGTCACTGGATGAGCTGCTGCACATCTGGCGGTTCATCGAGGACAACTCCGATGTGGCGCGTCTCGTCTCCTGCGAAGGGTCTTGGTGCACTCCGCTCGTGAACGTTCCGAGCCTCGGCGACGTTCGCCTTCAGCGAGCAGCCTGAAGACCCTCGACATCGATGGCGAGTCGCATGACTCGTCCGGCGACTGCGAGCTCCCCGTGACCGAGAGCACTCTCGACCCGTTCGAGGTCGTCCGCAAGGACGAATGCCGCCACCGTCGGACCGGATCCCGACAGCCAACACGCCGTCGAGCCGAAGCGTTGCATCGTCTCGAGTGCGAGGCGGCTCATCGGGACTTTGTCCAAACGCTGATCCTGATGCAGGCGATCCCCGACCCCGATGGCGAGACCCTGCGGATCTGCCGATCCGAAAGCGACAATCAACTGCGCCAACCGCGCAAGGTTGAAAACGGCGTCAGCACGGGTGACCGATCGAGCGAGCGTCGCACGGCTCTCCGAGGTCGCGGTCTGCTCGTGGGGCACCCACACGACGATGTGACCGCCCATTGTCACGCCGCGCGCAAGAGGCACGTTCGCAGCGATGAACTCTCCTGACACCTCGGCGCACGCGACGACACCCCCGAAGAGACTCGCAGCAACGTTGTCGGCATGTCCCTCGAGTTCGGCAGCGAGATTCAGAATCACGTCTCGCTGATCGTCGATGAATGGCTGCAGTTCCCCGCCGATCACTCCAGCACGTTCCGCGAGACCGAGCGCGACTGCACCGACCCGCATCGCACCGGAGAAGCCGAGCCCTCGTCCCGATGGAATCGGACTTCGCACCCAGATGTCTCCCTTGCCGCCCGCCTCACGAAATGCGAGGTGCGCCGGATGACGTCCCTCGACAACGGAACTGCCCGTGTCCTGGGTCCGATCGTCGACAATTCCCAGTTCGGCATGAAGGGTGACTGCCATCCCGAGAACATCGAAGCCGGGTCCGATGTTCGCCGAGGAACCTGGGACGCGCACTCGAAGCGACTGCTCGAGCTTCATTCAGGAGCCGACTTCGGCCAGAGCCGCCTGCGATTCGCGCACGAGGCCGTCGAGAACAGATGCAGCACGACCGGAATCGATGCTTGCGCGCGCCGCCTCGAGCCCGACTTCGAGTGACTCTGCTGCATCGGCCACGACGAGGCCGGCAGCCGCATTCAGGATCACGATGTTGCGATGCGCGCCTTCGACCCCCGACAGAACGGAACGCACGACATCAGCATTGTGAGACGGTGATCCCCCGACGAGTTCTTCAGAAATGGCGGGTGCGAGACCGAGGGCGACAGGATCGACCGTGAAGGACTTGACGCGACCCTCGCGCAACTCCAGGACGTGCGACGCACCTGTCGTAGTCAACTCGTCCAGACCCTGCCCGTGCACGACCCACGAACTGGTCGATCCGTGAAGGCGCAGCGAGGCGAGCATTCTTTCAGCGACCGCTGGATTGGCCACGCCGATGAGTTGCCGGCGAACCCGACCGGGATTGGCCATGGGACCGAGGAGATTGAACACGGTCGGCACGCCGATCTCGCGACGAGCGGGTGCTGCGAACCGAAATGCAGGGTGATACCGAGGAGCGAGGCAGAAACCGAAGCCGACGCTCTCGACGCAACGCTTGACTCCTTCGGGAGCCAATTCGATCGCAACTCCGAGTGCTTCGAGCACGTCCGCTGTTCCACATTGGGACGACGCAGCGCGGGCGCCGTGTTTGCACACCGGCACACCAGCCCCTGCGACGACCAACGCGGCCATTGTGCTGACGTTGATGGAGTGGCTGCGATCGCCGCCGGTGCCCACGATGTCGATGGCCCGCTCCCGAGTTGCCTCGTCGAGCGGCACTGTTGTCGCGGCAGCGAGGACTGCGTCGAGAAGGCCCGAGATTTCCTCCGGCGTCTCGCCCTTGGCGCGCAAAGCGACGACGAAGCCGATCAACTGGGCAGGCGTCGCGTCGCCGCTCAGGATTGTCGTCATCGCCGCACGGGCATGACTCGCCGACAGATCCGTACGATCGAGCAGAGTCGAAATGACAGCCGGCCATCCGCCGATCGACTCGAGCGTCACATCATTCGAACTGGATTCCGGCGTCCCAGATGCCGGCGTCCCAGATGCTGTCGTCATCGCGACAGGATACCGACAGGAGTCTTGTCGCCTTTTCCGAGAATGCGCAGTTCACGCAGTACGTCGCCGCTGTCGCACGATGCGACGCCGTTCGCGCTCTGTCGTTCCACCCCAGACGCCGACCTTTTCCCTGCTCGCAAGAGCGTGTTCGAGGCAGGCCACTCGCACCGAGCATCCGAAGCAGATCTCCTTGGCTTCGCGCACACGTTCGTCCGTCTCAGGGAAGAAGATGTCCGGATCCAGCCCCCGACACGCCCCCATCGAACGCCACCCGATGTCCATGTCCACACCCCCGACCCGAGACGCCCCCGCGTCCCACTCGTCCCCGCCGACAATAGAAGCAGGCAGCCCGGAGGAAAAGGGTCGGACGCCAAACAGTATTCCGATTCGGCGGATCGACCCCGATCTCGAGACACCGCCGGCCTGCGCCTACTGTGCCTGTGGTGAGCCACTCCCAGGCCAATCAGCAATTCGAACGGACCCGGATGCGGCATCGCGCCGTCTCCGAGGTTTTCGATGTTCTGGTCGTCGGCGGCGGCATCACCGGGCTCGGCGCTGCCGTCGATGCTGCCTCACGAGGGCTGTCCACAGCCCTCGTCGAGCGACACGACTTCGCATCGGGAACATCGTCGAAAAGCTCCAAACTCGTCCATGGCGGACTTCGCTATCTCCAACAAGGCGACGTTCGTCTGGTCTACGAGGCGCTTCGGGAGCGCCAGCGCATCATGCGCAATGCCCGCCATCTCGTCGAGGTCCTTCCCTTCATGATTCCGATCCTGACCAAGGACGGTCTGATCTCGCGCAAGGTTGCGCGCGCCCTCGGCTCGGCGCTGTGGATGTATGACGTGACAGGTGGGCTGCGCATCGGCCGGGTACACCGCAGACTCGGCAAGAAGGCAGCTGTGGCCCACGTGCCGACGATCGATCCCTCTCGGCTCGCATCTGCGTACGTCTATTTCGATGCGCAGGCAGATGATGCCCGACTGTGTCTTGCGCTCGCAGCAACTGCAGCGGATCATGGCGCTGCGGTGCTCAACCATGCCGAAGTCGTGGACATCGCCCGCACCGCCCGCGAGGACAGCTCCGACAACCGTGCCAACTATGTCGTGACCGTGCGAGACGAGCAGGGAACCTTCACAGTCACGACGCGTTCGATCGTCAACGCTGCCGGCGTGTGGGTCGACACGGTTCTGTCTCGGCTGCACTCGCTCGATTCAGGAGCTGCCGATGATCGACCGATGTTCGGCACGATTCGGCCGGCCAAAGGAGTTCACGTCACTGTCCCGTGGGAAAAGGTGCGCAACGACATCGCTGTCGTCATTCCCGTTCCGAAGGACCGCCGGAGCCTCTTTCTCGTACCGTGGGGACGCCGACCCGACGGAACATTCACCCACACGTACGTCGGAACGACCGACACCGATTACGCCGGTTCACGCGATGATCCTCAGACCACGAAAGACGACATCGACTACATCGTGCGCGCGCTCAACAGCGCTCTCACGACAAGTGTGAGCTCCGATGACGTCGTTGGGACGTGGGCTGGACTGCGCCCTTTGGTCGTTCCGCCTGCAACGAACGAGCCGCCCGAGGCGCCGACTCGAACTGCTGATCTCTCCCGACGCCATCAGGTGTCGGTCCACGACGGAACCCTGGTGACGATCACCGGCGGCAAGTTGACCACCTACCGAGAGATGGCCCAGGACGCGATCGATGCTTTGGCTCCCGCACTCGGACTGTCGGCCGGTCCGTTGTCGAAGCATCGATGCCGCACGAAGAGACTCGCACTGCACGGTTCGCCTCCGAGTCGAAATCACAGAAACTCGTCTCCCCGAGCCCAGCACCTGTGGAGCCGGTATGGCACCGAGGCCACCGCGATCGACCGCTTGATCGAAGCCGACCCTCGACTCGGTGAACCTCTCGTTCCCGGACTCCGCTATGTCCGTGCCGAAGTGATCCACGCCGTCATGTTCGAAATGGCCTGCCATGTCGACGATGTTCTCAGCCGACGCACACGAGCTCTCCTGTTCGACAGGGCAGGTTCACGGGATGCAGCTCTCGACACGGCGCGTCTGATGGCTCCATTGCTCGGGTGGGACGAGACTCGAATCGCACGCGAAGTGCAGGCATTTCACGAAATCTGCGACCATGAGACCGTGTGTGCGGCGATCGCGGAACGAGATCTTGCGTCATGAGCGACCGTGCTTCGGCCCCTGTCGTTCCGATCGAGATCGCGACATCTCCTGGATCATCCGTCCAGAGCCGTTTCCGAGGGGCCGAACTGCCGGTGGCGAAGGTACATGTCGAAGCATTGCGGGGAATGTGCCCAGTCGTGACAGATCGAGAGATCGTCGTCGAGGCCAGCCGGGATTGGTGGCCGATCTCGATGCACTGGGCTCTGCGCGGCGAAGTACCTGCCATTGCGGCATTAGTCGTACGCCCGCGCACGACGGACGAAGTCGCATCCGTCCTCGCCTACTGCAACGCGAACGACATCCCCGTCACAGCAGCCGGCGGTCGCAGCGGTGTGTGTGGTGCATCGATTCCCCTCCATGGCGGAGTCGTTGCCGACATGACGGCATTGGCCGGCGTTGTCGACATCGACGTCGTGAGCAATGTCGTCGAAGTTCTGCCTGGAACGTTCGGCCCAGACCTCGAAAAAGAACTTGCCACAGCAGGGCTGACCGTCGGCCATTTTCCTCAGAGCTTCGCGATCTCGACTGTCGGCGGATGGGTGGCGTGTCGCGGCGCCGGGCAGATGTCAACTCGCTACGGAAAGATCGAAGACATGGTGTGCGGTCTCGAGGTCGTCCTGGCATCGGGAGCGGTCGTGCGTACCGGAATCGCCCCGCGATCTGCGAGCGGTCCCGAACTCGATGGCATCTTTCTCGGCAGCGAGGGAACCCTCGGCGTGATCACCCGAGTGTGGTTGCGTTGTCACCCGATTCCGACCCGTGAGGACCGCTGTGCGTATTCCTTCGGTGATTTCGCATCTGGAATCGACGCCTGTCGTCGAATCGTGCAGCGCGGTGCGACTCCGGCGGTTCTCAGGCTCTACGACCAGACCGAGTCTCAGCGAAGCCATGGAGCCGATGGAACCTCCTGCACCCTCCTCGTCCTCGATCAGGCCGATCCTGCAAGTGTCCAGGCAACGATGGCGATCGTCCACGAGGAATGTCTGGCAACCGATGGCTGCATGCCGATCGACAGCGCTCTCGTCGACGCATGGATGCACCACCGCAACGACACGAGCGCGCTTCAGGCACTCACTCGAAAAGGCTTCGTTGTGGACACCATGGAAGTTGCGGCGCCGTGGGCACGGCTGACGGAGATCTACGAAGCCGTCCGCTCGGCATTTCTCGCCGTCGATTTCGCGCGCTCTGCGAGTTGTCATCTGTCGCACAGCTACTCCGACGGAGCGTGTCTCTATTTCAGCTTTGCGGCATCCCCGCCAGCCGAAGCAGTCGAGGCGACGTATGTGGCGCTGTGGGATGCCGGGACGACCGCGGCCCTCGATGCGGGAGCCAATCTCAGTCACCATCACGGCATCGGGCTCAATCGAGCACGGTTCGTCGCGCGGGCACTCGGCGCTTCCTTCGATGTGCTGCGCTCGCTCAAGAGCGCTCTCGACCCGAAAGGAATTCTCAATCCTGGCAAGATGGGGTTCGAGAGCAGATTTCCCTTCGAACAAGGGGACGACACGAACCAAGGTGCACCATGGACGACATGAAGTCGCTGTCAAGCAATTCACGATCTGGTGACGGACGATGGGACGTTCCTGCGATTCGCGCCGGGGCGTCCGTTGCTCTCGTTTTCGCCGTTCCGTTCTCGATCGCCGCGCGCATCATGTCGGGCTCGAGCATTGCCATCCTGTTGGTTTTTCTCGCCACGATCGGCTTCCTTCTCGGATCTGCTGTCTCGGCCTGGCACCAGCAGCGGGGCACTCCCCTCAGCCACGCCATGGTGACGGCTGCCGGCGCGTACACGATTCCCCAATTCGTCTTCGTCGTCGTCAAGCTCGTCCGCGGCGGAGACGTCAACTGGGGAGGAGTCATCCTCAACTTGCTCGTCGTCGTCTCGGTCGGGGCAATCGGCGGCATTCTCGGATCGACATTGCAGGCACGCGGCGCATACCCACAAGGGCGCCGTCCCCCTCGCCTCGATCCGTGAGCAGGTGAGCAGGTGAGTTCCGACACGTCATCGTCCGCTTCATCGATTCTTGTGATCGATGTCGGCACCAGCGGACTTCGAGCCGGCATCGTGCGCGACGACGCTCGAGTCGACGCTTTGCATCACAGAGAGTTCGCACCTCGAACACCTTTTCCAGGGCTCGTCGAATTCGATGCAACCGAGTTGGCGCGGCTGGTTCTCGAGGTTGCCCACGCTGCATTGCGCGACGGCGGACCCGTCGCGGCTGTCGGTATCGCCAATCAACGGGCATCGACGATCGTCTGGGATCGCACAACCGGACAGCCGATCGGACCGGCGCTCGGCTGGCAAGACCTCCGCACCGTGACCGAGTGCATCGTGGCTCGCGCAGAGCATGGACTTGCTCTTGCTCCCAACCAGACTGCGACCAAGGCCGCGTGGCTCCTTTCATCTTTTGTCGGAGACCGATCCGCGATCGAAGCGCGCGCCCACGATCTGTGCATCGGAACCGTCGACAGTTGGATCGTGTGGACTCTGACCGGTGGTGCTCTTCATGTGACCGATCATTCCAATGCCGCAGTCACCGGTCTGTGCGAAGTTGCGGCCTCGACTGGACCGCGGTGGCACGAGCGTGCTTGCGATGCTCTCGGGGTGCCGCTCGACATGCTTCCCGACATCGTCGCCTCCTCGGGAGTCATCGCGCGCGCCGAGGTTCTTCCGGGCGCGCCGGTGATCGCATCGATTGCGGGCGATCAGCAGGCATCGCTCATCGGCCAGTCGTGCGTACGTTCGAACATGATCAAGTGCACGTTCGGAACCGGCGGCATGATGGACGTCTGTCTCGACTCGACTCCTCCGAAGGACACCGCACGTACGTCCAATGGCACATTCCCGATCGTGGCGTGGAGTCGAGATACCGAACCGGAACGACCAGCCGAGATCGTCTGGGGGGCCGAGGCGATCATGCTGTCGGCTGGCACCAACATCGAATGGCTCCGCGACGACCTTGGCCTGATCGAGTCGGCCGCTGACAGCCACGAAGTTGCTCGACAGTGCACATCGTCCGAGGGAGTCGTCTATGTTCCTGCTCTCCTCGGGCTCGGCACACCCAGTTGGGACTATGGAGCTCGCGGCACGCTCCTCGGACTCACGCGCGGTTCGACTCGGTCACACATCGTGCGGGCCGTCCTCGAGGGCATCGCACAGCGCGGCGCCGATCTGCTCGAGGCACTCGAGCGCGACCACCCTTCCATCGATCCCGTTGAAATCCGAATCGATGGAGGAATGAGCAGGAATCCCACGTTTCTCCAAGCACTCGCAGATGCAACTGGTCGCCCCGTCGCCGTTTCGCCGGTGGCAGAGGCCACCACGCTCGGCGCCGCATACCTGGCAGGACTCGCCGTCGGAACATGGTCAGGGCTCGACGACATCGAGGCCTTGTGGTCGCCTCCGGTGACCGTGGATCCAGATCCGAAGACGGACACGGAAGCCATGCGCCACACTTGGAGCGAGGCTGTGACCCGTGCCGCCGAGTGGATACCCGAACTGTCCAGCCTCGACTTCTAGAGTCGGAGTTGCTCTCACCGGCGCCCAGGCATAAGGCTGAGAAGGATCTCGGAAAGGACCACTGTGACGACCCCGATCGAATCGACAAGCGAATCCCCGACCACAACGGCTGCACCCCGTCGCCCGACGGCGGCAGACACTCAGTTGCTCGGGTTCGCCCAGACGGTGGAGCTTGCTGCCCGCGACCTGTACGGGCTCGCAGTTGCGGCCGGTGCAGGGGGTCAGCAGAATCCGAGCCTTGCGGCGATCGCTGCCCATCACGATGCCTACGCTCAAGCCATTTCTGCCGTGATCGGAACCGAGGCGCCCCAGACTCGCGATGAAAATCTGTTCACGATGCTGAGTTCGTCGTTCGACACCAAGGCGGACTCGATGGCTCGCGCCGCTCATGATCTCGAGAACACGCTGGTTGCAACGCACCAGTCGCTCCTTGCGTCCCTCGACGGAACAGAAGGGGCTGCCTTGATCGCCTCGATCATGATCGTCGAAGCCCGACACAGTGCCGCAATGGCAGTACTCGCCGGTCTGTCTCCAACACGTGATGCCGATGCGTTCTTCACGACTCCGGCTGTTCAGCCGCTCTCCCCGACCGCGAACGCCTGATCACGGAGATGACCATGAACAACAACGATTCGAATGACATGAAAATCCTCGGCCAGATCGCACGGGCCGCTGATGGCGCTCCGCGTGAACTCGCTCAGGCGCTCACCCGCCGTCGCTTCCTCCTCGCCGGCGGCGCAACGATCTCCTTCGGTGCCCTTCTTGCAGCATGCGGTGGAAGCAGTTCCTCGACAGGCATCCCGGTGCTCGGGAACTCGCCAGAGGCTCAGGATCTTCCCGATGCCCCCATCACGGACATCGCTCTGTTGCGCACCGCGACATCCCTCGAATACAACGCGATCTTCGTCTACGAAGCAGTGGCGAATCTGTTGAGCGGGGATGCGGCTGCTCTTGCCTCTCGCTTCTTGAGCGACCACCGCGCTCACGCCGAAGCCACGGCGAGCCTCACGGAACAGCTCGGCGGAACGGCATTCGAAAAGCCCAATCCGCGACTGCAGTCGATCTACGTCGAACCTGCTCTTTCTCTCATCCTGGGAGACGAAGCTGCAGGCCTTCCTCCCACCGAGGATCCCGTGGCCGACATCGTGTCGCTGGCATACGCACTCGAGACTCTCGCCGGCGCGACCTATCAGGCGTATGTCCCTCTCTTGAACGACAAGGCGCTGCGCGCTGCGGCGATGGGCATCGGCGAGCAGGAGTCCCGTCACGCGGCAGTTCTCGGCTCGGTCCTGAACACCGATCGCCTGGTGTCATCATTCGGTCTGCCGTTGTCCGCGGAACTCTCCGAGACAACAGATGTGCCGGCTCCTGCCTATGCAGTGCCCTCGGCGTTCGGCACTCAGTCTCCGATCCCGGTCACTCTCGGTGCTCCGAACGAGTCCGGAGTGCGCACGACGGTGAATCTCGAGACTCCGAGCCTCAACTCGATGGTCTACGAATACCTCGACGATTGAGACCTCCTCGCCGTTGAGTCGGCCAGCACTGCCAGGTATCCAGCTTTTGCACGTCTTTCGGAGAATCGATCGCCTTAGCCTGTTTCTCGACGGTGAGTCGGTCGGGTGACCGCGGTTGGACCTTCGGGTTCGGCTGAGGAAAGTCGGGACTCCACAGAACAGGGTGCTGGCGAGAGCCAGGTGGGGGCGACCTCACGGACAGTGCAACAGAGAGAGACCGCCGATGGCCAGCTTGCTGGCACAGGCAAGGGTGAAACGGTGCGGTAAGAGCGCACCAGTGTCGAAGGTGACTTCGTCAGCTCGGCCAACCCCACCCGGAGCAAGATCGAGCAGGGAACATGAGTTGTTCGCTCGCCTCGTCACGAGGCACTTCCCGGGTAGATCGCACAGATGGATGGTCACCCGGTCGAGGCAACTCGACCGACAGAATTCCGCTTACAGATCGACTCACCGTCGCCCACCTCGAAAATCACCCACTTCAAATATCCATGATCTCAGATTTCCGGCGGTAACCGCCGCGGAGCGGAACAGATCCGATCGAGTGCATCGAGTTGTAGCGGATCGCGAATCCCGAGCAACTTCGCATAGAAACGCAGACCGCGGGCCGTGCCGCGTACCCTCACCGGAACTCGATCTCCGAGGTCGCCGCCGAATCCCTTCGGAATGTCCACACTCACGACTCCGGCCTGGTGGAGATCGTTCTCGTCTGCGGCTAGAGCAGCCGCGTCGTATCCGCCGAGCCCATAGGCCTCGGCGTCGACGAAGAAGGTGTACTCCCGAATGTCCGCCTCTTCGTGCATGTCGCTCTCTGGGTCGCTCTCGGAAAACATCGGGAACGAATGCTACGGTTCCAACGATGAGCAAGATCACCGCCGACACACTCCCCATCGTTTCTCTCGATGAAATCGATTTGTCCGATCCCAGTTTCTGGACACGTGACCGAGCCTTTCGCGAGGGTGCCTTCAAGACCCTGCGCGACCAGTCACCCTTTGCCTTCTTCAAGGAGCGCGTCATCGAAAACGCTCCCTTCCCCCCGGGACCGGGCTACCGGGCGGTGACTCGCCACGACGACATCTGGCACATCAGCCGCAATCCTCAATTGTTCTGCAGCGGCAAGGGCTCCAACATCGGCGATCTGCCACAGGAGATGAACGAATTCTTCGGCTCGATGATCAACATGGACGATCCGAAGCACTTCCGTCTGCGCAACATCGTGTCGCGCGGCTTCACCCCCAAAGAAGTTGCACGGATCGAAACCCAAGTACGTGATCGTGCTGAACGACTCGTCACCGATCTGATCGAGCGATACCCATCCGGCGAATGCGACTTCGTCGAAGAGGTGGCTGCACCGCTGCCGCTCAGCATCATTTGCGACATGATGGGCATTCCCGAGGAGGACCACAAGAAGATCTTCCATTGGACCAATGTCATTCTCGGAGTCGGAGATCCTGAATTCGTCGGATCGTACGAAGAACTCATGACGGTGGCGCTCGAGATGTTCACCTACGCCCAGGCTCTCGGCGAAGACCGCGTCAAGAACCCCCGAGAGGACGTCACTTCGGCGATGATGAACGCCGTCGTGGATGGTGAGCGTCTCACCGCCCAGGAGTTCGGCTCGTTCTTCATCCTTCTCGTCGTCGCCGGAAACGAGACGACGCGCAACGCGATCAGCCATGGCATGAAGCTCCTCACCGACTATCCCGATCAGCGCGCCATCTGGTTCGACGACTTCGAAGCGAACACCAAGACTGCTGTCGAGGAGATCGTGCGCTATGCCACGCCGGTGATCCATTTCCGCCGCACCGTCACCGAAGACACCGAAATTTCCGGTCAGCCTCTGAAGGCAGGAGACAAGGTTGTCATGTGGTACTGCTCGGGCAACCGCGATGAGCGCGTCTTCACGGATCCCTTCTCATTCGACGTGCGCCGTACGCCTGCTCCGGCTCAGATCGGCTTCGGTGCCGGAGGCCCCCACTTCTGCCTCGGGGCGAACCTGGCTCGACGTGAGATCTCGGTGATGTTCGACGAAATCCGTCGTCGCCTGCCCAGCATGCGCATCACGGGCGAACCTGCAATGTTGCAGAGCGCCTTCATCAACGGCATCAAGCGCATGCCGTGTGCATGGTCCTGACCCACTGACAACATCGTTCGGCGTCAGGACCCCATGTCGCCGTTCACATAGTGGCGTCGACAGAGCAGCTCGTATCGCACGACATCGCCGAACAGAGGTGTCGCCACGTCCCCGGTGTCTCCGACGACGACCGTTTCGCCTTCGTAGACGAGTACCCCATTGACCACCCGGGCATTGTGCGTCGCACGCGCGCCGCACCAGCAACGAGCTTCGACCTGCATCTCGACTCGTTCATCGGCGACTTCCAACATGCGCTTCGTCCCTTCGAACAAGAGCCCGCGAAAGTCGGTGATGAGACCGAAGGCATAGACGTCGACCTCGAGTTCGTCCACCACCCGGGCCAACTGATCGCACTGAGTCGGCGTGTAGAACTGGACTTCGTCGCACACGACGAAATCCAATGGCGCCCTGACCGAGACGAGTTCGAAGACATCGACATCGGGTGAAACCTCGACGGCCGGAGCCGAAACGCCGAGACGGCTCGTCACTTGCGTCCCATCTCGATCGAGTTTCGTCAGCAGCAGCCCGCGACGCTCGCGCACGGAAAGATTGTGATGGATCTGCAGGGCAAGGGTGCTCTTGCCGGATCCCATCGTTCCGAAACTGAAGCGCAGAGTCGCCATGCAGAAGTCGAAACTAGTCGGGATTCCGCGATCGGGAGGGGCTCCTCGAGCGCGCCCGAGTGCACGCTCGCACCACGGGTGTCGGTGCTAGACAAGACGATGCATGTCGACGACCTCCCGCACATCCAGTAGGCGCGCATCGTTCGTCGTCGCAGGAATACTCTGCTGTATCGGAGCCTTCCCATCAATTGGTCGCGCAACGACTGCGCCATCGTCCACTGACGTCGCACAAGAGATCACCTACCCAGACAGCCTTCTCACCGTCAGCGAAGCAGGGCGAACGGCTCAGGAAGCCGCCTACAGGTTGCTCGGCGACCGCCCTTTTCAAGCCGTTCTGATGAACGGGCAACGAGCCGTCATGACCGCCAGTTCCTCGGGGACTTCGCCTTTCACCGATGTCCCGATTGCATCGATTTCCAAACTTGTCACGGCAATGACCGTGATGCGCTTGGCCGAGCTCGGACGTCTCGACCCGACCAGCACCCTTGCTGAATTCTTCTCTCCGATCATCGTGCCCGAAAGCTGGCGTCCCGTCACCGTCAATCAGTTGCTCACCCACACGTCCGGCTTTTCTGCGGATCGGGACAGATGGTTCAACGACACCTACTCGTCATGCTTCGATGCATTTCGGCGCATCGTCCAACGCGACTCCCCTGGTGCCGGCTCGTACGAGTACTCGAACACGAATTTCTGTGCTCTGTCGTTGGCCGTCGGTTCGGTCAGCGGACCTTCCTATGTCGATGCCGCCTACCGTCTCGTCCTGCGCCAACTCGGTATCGGCCGCAAGACGATGGATCAGCAATATGCGAATCTGTCCGGAGCAGGCGGATGGCGCATGTCGGCACTCGACGTGGCACGCATCGTGTCTGCCCTCGATCCGTCAGCCCCCATGAGCCCGCTCCTGGAAGCCACGCGAGCGCAAATGATCCAGCGATCCTCCTACAACTACGGACTCGGTGTTTGGATCTGGGACGACCAGACATGGGGTCACTCCGGAAGTCTCTATCGGGCTCGAAGCATCGCTGTCCGGCTTGCGTCGGGTCGCGTCGTCGTGATCTTGACCCAGGCGACCTTCCCGGAAAGCGGCCTCGATCTCCTGCCGATCGCACAGCAGATCGACGCCGCATACGAAGCAACCTGCCAAGCCGGCCCATGTGAATTCCGAGGTCTCGATCCTTTCAATGGGATGCCAACAGCGGTGCTCGGTCGCAACACTCTCACGACGAGCTGATTTCGGAATCAGTCCTCTGGAACTCGCAGATCGGCAACGACGGCGAAGTGATCGCTTGGCATGACGCCGTCCATCGGTTCGTCGCCGGAGAGCCAGACTCGCTCTGGATGGCCTGCCGGCTTTTCGCGCGGCCACGTGACGAACAGATAATCGATACGCCGATTCGGCCAGTTCGCATCGCGCAGATACGGATTCGACGAATTCCAGGTGTGTCCGTGCCCTTCCCCGCGTTGCTCCCACACATCGGCGAACACCAGATTCTCGTGCCGCACCGCTGTGCGACCCGTCAGCCGCCGAATCTCATCGCTGTCCGGAACCGCATTGAAG
>QXGG01337932.1_pt1 | contig 29824 bp, 31 predicted proteins | sample 1982491 | NCBI WGS metagenome assembly QXGG01 (sample SAMN09924614, study PRJNA488089) | Wastewater metagenome, whole genome shotgun sequencing project. | isolation source: South African research farm wastewater | place: South Africa: Irene, Agricultural Research Council, Animal Production... | reverse complement strand
GTGGCGGCTCGTGGCTCCTTCCTCGTCGAGTGGGTCTGCATCGCGCCAAAGAGCTCGCATTCTTCGCCGACATCATCGACGCCCCTGAGGCCGAGAGGCTCGGTCTGGTCAATCGCCTGGTTGCCGACTCGGAGATCGATGCTTTCGTCGAGGATTGGGCTCAGCGACTCATCGCGCTGCCGCCGATCGCGCTCGCACAGACGAAGCGAATGCTCAACAACGCGATGAACGTCACGCTCGAAGAAGCTCTCGATGACGAAGGCACTGCGCAAACGGTGAACTTCGGCACGAAGGACACGCCTGAAGCAATCGCTGCCTGGGTCGAAAAGAGAGAACCTAAGTTTCAGGGTCGATGACTCTTCTGCCGTGAGATGCATGCTCATCTGATTCAGCTGATGCACATCACCCGATTCATGACCTGAATCCAGTCGGCTCGATCACTAGCGTGGTCGACGATGAGGATTCGTCGATCGACGCACACGATGACGGCGCGTCTCGTCGCGGGCTTCGCCATCTCGCTCTTCGTCGTGGCCGGGTCGTCGGCGTCGTTCGCCGGCGGAGTCAGCGCAGTCGTAGTCCCTCCCGAAGACGACATCGGAGGGGAAATCATCGAAGGCGGAGGCAGCGACACGTCGGTTGTCACCGTTCCCGAGTCCACCGTTCCTGCCACGACGATTCCTGCCGAATGTGTCGTCCCGACACCGGTGCAGGCCACCTTCGTCGGAACGGTCGTCGAATCGGACCGGCGCACTGCTCGGTTCCAGATCGTGCAAGTGCGGGGTGGTTCGCTCGAAGGATTCGCGAGCCGCGGTCTCGTCGACGTGGACTATGCCGAAGACGTCAGATTCCTCGAGTTCGGGGAGTCCTACATCGTGGCGACAGGGATCAATGCGAGCAACGGACGACTGTTCTCCAAGATTCGCGATCCTGAACCTCTCCTCGGCAGCAGTCAGGTGGTCGGACTGAATTCAGGAGTGAATTGTCCCGAGATCGAAGACGCTGTGCGCACTCTCGATCTCGACGGGCGCTCGGTGGAGAGCGGTGTCCTGGCGCCGTTGCGCGATGCCAGCGGCAGCGTGATCCGATCCGTGGTTCTTCCAGTTGCGTGGGTTCTCGGAGCTCTCGCCCTCTTCGCCACGCTGCGCAACGTCGGGTCGGCCTTCTTGCAGGCGAGTTACCGATACTGGAACGGCGAACCCGTGGTGAATCGCAAGTCTCGCCGCCGGTGATCAGCTGCGCGCCGCTTCGGCGCGGGCTCGCAGATCTTGCACGGCGAATTCGAGACCTTCTTCGTAACGCCACAGTGCAGTGCCTGCGATCAGCAAGTTGGCTCCGGCAGAAGCGGCGCCGGCAATCGTGGTCGGCCCGATTCCTCCATCGACTTCGAGATGAACGGAGTCGGCAAGACCCGCCTCGTCGATCATGTGTCTCAAGGTGCGAATCTTGGGTTCCATCGCGGAGATGTACGCCTGTCCGCCGAACCCCGGATTGACGGTCATCACGAGAACGAGATCGACGAGATCGAGCACATGGGCGACTGCATCGACAGGTGTATGGGGATTGAGCGCAACAGCAGCGCGTGCGCCGAGCGACGAGATGTGAGACAGCGTGCGATGCAGATGGGTGCATGCTTCGGCATGGACGATGAGCCGCTCACAACCCGCATCGACGTAGCGCGACGCCATCAGATCCGGAGTGAGCACCATGAGGTGGGCTTCGAAAGGCTTCGACGTGTACTTGCGGGCCGAGGCGATGACATCGGGGCCGAACGTGAGGTTGGGGACGAATTGGCCGTCCATCACATCCCACTGGAAGAGATCGACTCCGGCTGCATCGAGGGCTTCGATCTCGGCTCCGAGACGGGAAAAGTCACACGGAAGAACCGATGGCGCGATCTGGACGGGGAGAGCCACATGCGTACGCTACATCGCCCTAGCCTGACCATTCGTGGATCGCAGGCGCCGAACGAGACAGCGTGCTGCGAAACCTTTCGTGGGCCGCGAGGTGGTGCTGCGGGTCGACAAGGTGGTTGCCGAAGGGGATGGTCTCGGACGTGACGAGTCCGGCAAAGTCGTCTTCGTCGAAGGCGCACTACCCGGCGAGTTGGTGTCGGCTCGTGTGATCTCGGAGTCGAAGGATTACGCGCGGGCGGTCGCTGTCCAGATTCGCGAAGCTCATGCGCGTCGGATCACCCCACCGTGTCCTCATGTTGCCGATGGATGTGGCGGTTGTGATCTCCAGCACGCTGATGTCGACCTGCAGATGGAGATCAAGCGCAGCATTGTCGAGGAGTCGCTGAGAAGGCTCGGCGGTATCGACCGCCCCGATGTGCGCATTCGCAGGATCGAGTCTCCCGTGCCATCTGTGCCATTCACTGAGCCTGTTCCGTTCACTGAATTCGAAAAGACGGATGGGCGAGATGGGGAACCGTCGTCGGTGCGTACCACGGTGCGCGTCGTGGCGTCCGGGACCGGTGTCGGATTTCGTCGGCGTCGATCCCATGATGTCGTGCCCATCGAGACATGTCTCGTTGCCCATCCGCGTGTGAATCAGGTGATCGCCGATCTCGAATTGTCGCCTGGTGCGGAAGCAGTCGTCAGAGTGAGTTCAACGACGAATGATGCACTCGTGTGGGTGGAGTCCGAAGACAGTCTTGTGGCCTCTCCGTCCGATGTGCGCATCGGTGTCGACGCGACGATTCGACAAGAGGTGAGAGGAGTCGAGTTCCGCGTTTCGGCGGGGTCGTTCTTCCAGTCGTCGCCTGCTGCGGCTCGGGCACTGGTCGATTCGGTCGAAGCAGCGCTCGGTCCGGCAGATTCGTGGCCCGAAGGTCCTGTGGTCGACGCCTATGGCGGAGTCGGCCTTTTCGCTGCAACGGTCGTGCCGACATCACGTCGAGTCGTGTCGATCGAAATGAATCCGTTTTCGTGCGCCGATGCGCGAGTGAATCTTTCGGGTCGCGATGTCACGTTCGTCGAGAGCCGAGTGGAGGATTGGGTGCCGGAACCCGCAGCCGTTGTCATTGCAGATCCTGCACGAGACGGATTGCGTTTCGACGCTGTGACAGTGCTGACATCGGCTCGACCGAAGATCTTCGTGCTCGTGTCGTGTGATCCCGCGTCTCTCGGACGTGACGCCAAGTTGCTAGGGGCTCGCGGGTATCGCTTGGAATACAGTGAAGTGCTCGACGTCTTCACGCACACCCATCATGTGGAAGCCGTGAGTCGATTCGTCCGGACGGACTCGGTGGAGGAGCCATGAACATCGTCAAATCCCGCGAAGTGATCGATGCCCAGTCGAAGGGTGCTCCGATCGTGGCGCTCGAATCGACCATCTTTTCGACGTTGGGACTTCCGCAGCCATGGAACGAAGAAGCTCTCGACGCATGCGAGGAGGCAATTCGCTCGCAGGGATGCGTTCCCGCTGTGACAGCAGTGATCGATGGCGACGTGCGACTCGGTCTCGAAGAGGATGAACGGCGACTGATCCTGGGTGAAGCGCACAAGATGGCCGAGCGCGATATCGCCGTCGCCGTCGCCCAGAAGTGGTCGTTCGGTGCGAGCACCGTGTCCGCCTCGGTGGCGATCGCCGGGACAGGCGGAGTCGAGGTGTTCGCCACCGGCGGTATCGGAGGAGTGCATCGCGGAGTGGGCGACAGTGGAGACATTTCGGCTGATCTCGATGCGATCGCTCAATTCCCGGTGATCACGGTGTCGGCGGGTGCCAAGGCCTTCCTCGACCTCGCTCGGACTCTCGAGTACTTCGAGACATCGGGAGTTCCGGTACTCGGTTGGCAACACGATTGGTTCCCGGCTTTCTACACGCGTTCATCGGGACTTGCGGTGCCGCATCGGGTCGAAAGCGCCGATGAGGTCGCTGCGGTCCACCGACATCGCTCACGTCCTCAGCGGGGCGCTCTCCTCACGGTCCCGATTCCCGAAGCGGACGAATTGGACGCCGTCAAGATCGATGCGGCAATCGCTCAGGCTCTGAATGAATGTGAGCGAGACGGCGTTGTCGGTCCTGCGGTGACTCCACACGTTCTTGCCGCGATCAGCCGAGCGACCGATGGGTCGAGTCTTCCCGCCAATGTTGCTCTCGCGCGCAACAATGCTGTCGTCGCCGCGCAGGTCGCACGGGCTCTCGTCAGCGGCTGAGGGACGACACTTTCGCGGCAACACGTTTGCGAAACGCGGCCTTGTCGGATTCCGATGCAGTGTCGAAGCGGTACATCGCGATCCAATGAGTCCGACACAGCGGATGACAGATCGCGCGCAGCGAACGGTTCACGATGCGTCGCCCAGGTGTTCCCTGTATCGCATTGACCAGCCGTGACGAGCCGTGTGTCGTCACGGTCACGAGACATCGCACATTGTGCAACGTGGGTTTGAGGCGACGTGCACCTTCTGGGAGTTCCCATGCGACTCCGCGTACCCACGCGCGATCGATCCAGCCTTTGAGAATTGCAGGCTGGGCGCCCCACCATGTGGGGTGGAGGAACACGATCGTGTCGCACCACGTCAGGTCGTCGAAATACTGTTGCAGGTGAGGTTTCGCCGTGGGCGGCTCGAGATGATCCGTTCGCTCGGCGAGCGACAGACGCGGGTCGAATCCTTCTGCGTAGAGATCGCGCACGCGCACCGAGATGCCATCGCGGGCCAGACCTGTTTCCACGGCGCGGCGCAGCTCGTGGTTGAACGAGTCAGGATTCGGGTGGGCGTGAACGACGAGGACGTTTTTCACTTGCAGACCTTCACTTGGAGACTTTCACGCGTGACATCGAGCGCTCGACTCGATCGAGGAACTTGTTCCGCTGATCATCGGATCGTCCGTCGAGGTCGTACATGGCCAGCCATGTCGTCTTCGTACGCCATCCGATGGCGGCTCGTACGGCTCGCAAAATCGTTCGACGGCCGTTGTCGTTGACGAGTTTCACGTACCAGCGAGGCGATCCATGGGTGGTGATGCCCACGAGATGGCCGATGTTGCCGAGGAGGGGACTGATGCGTCCCGTTCGGCGATCCAGATCGAAGGCCACTCCCTCGACCAGTGTTCGATCGAGCCACCCCTTGAGGATTGCGGGAAGAGAACTCCACCAGGTCGGATAGACGAACACCAAGATGTCGCACGCACGGACGAGTCGGGCGTGCTCGGCGACCACCGGGTCGATGACTGCGGACGACGAAAAGTAGGCGATGTGCCCTTCGCGATTCAGCTCTGCTCGATAATCGATTGCGTAGAGATCGATCACATCGCACGAGCAGCCCGCAGATTCGAGACCGGTGATCGCCCGGTCGAGAAGAGCCCGATTGAACGATGCCGGGTCTGGATGTGCATGCACAAGGAGAGCCTTCATCGCCGCCTGCTCTCACCCGCTGAGCACATCTCGAATATCCCCGCCTTTTGATAGATCCGGATCTCGGTGCAGATTTGAGTGCACCCCCTGGGATTCGAACCCAGAACCAATGGATTAAGAGTCCACTGCTCTGCCATTGAGCTAGAGGTGCAACGTGCGAAGTGCAAGTGTAGATCGCAATATCTGGGCGACCAAGAACCCGTTCATGACGTTCGCGAGGAAGTTGTGAGGGAATCTCGAGACACGGCTGATCCGGACCAGGCTGGCCCGGGCAGGATTTCATTCGACTTGGGGTGAACGAGGGGATTCGAACCCCCGGCCTTCAGGGCCACAACCTGACGCTCTAACCTACTGAGCTACGCCCACCATGGGACCCTCAATTCTGCCAGATCAGGGGCCATTTTGCACTGTTTCGGAGAGTGTCACGAGATCGTCGCGACATCCATGCGGATGACGCCGAGTGTCTCGCCGCTGTCGAAGTCTCGGTAGAATCAAGAGCAACCTTTGAAGGGGTGCATAACCGTGTCGTCCACGGAATCGATCACACGTTCTCAAGATCTCTCGCAGCGGGCGAAGGAGATTTCTGCCCGGGAACTTGCTCGCTACGGCGAGCGCACGGTCAAGTCGCAGACCGCAACGGAGAGAGCTCGTCAGGTTCTCCCGCTTGGCGTGCCATCCAGCTTCCAGGCCTACGACCCGCATCCGCTTGTCATCGAAAGTGCCTCAGGGGCGCTCATGCGCGACGTCGACGGCAACGAGTACATCGACTACGACATGGGCTTCGGGGCGCTTTTCAGCGGACATGTCCATCCGGCGGTTCGCCGTGCCGTCGATGCACAGCTCGACCAGGGCACTCTCTTCGTCAGCCCGTGTGAGATGAACGCCGATGTCGCCGAATTGCTGGGACAGCGCTACAGCCTGCCCATGTGGCGATTCACGAACTCGGGTACTGAGGCCACCATGGATGCGATTCGCGTGGCCCGCGGTGTGACCGGACGCGACAAGATCGTCAAAGTCGAAGGCGGATACCACGGTCATCACGACGAAGTGATGATCTCCATGAAGCCGCCGCTCGACAAGGCGGGCCCGGCTCACCAGCCGACCCCTGTCCCGTCGACTGCCGGTATCACCCAGGCTGTTCTGGCCGACACGCTGATCGTTCCCTACAACGACCCCGAGGCTCTCGAAGCCGTCCTGCGCAAGGGCGATGTGGCCTGTTTCATCGTCGAGCCGGTGATGGAGAACATCGGCATCTGCTTGCCGCGCGACGGCTACCTGCAAGAGGTTCGACGCATCACCGAGAAGTACGGAACGCTGCTGATCTTCGACGAAGTCAAAACGGGAATCACTGCCGGCTGGGGTGGCGCAACGGGAGCGCTCGGCGTGACGCCGGATCTCGTCGCCCTCGCCAAGTCCATCGGCGGTGGGTTGCCGCTCGGAGCATTCGGCGGCAAGCGCGAGTACATGGATCAGATCACGCAAGGCCGCGTCCTGCACCTCGGCACCTACAACGGCAATCCGCTGTGCATGGCCGCTGCGCGAGCAGTCCTCGCAGAGGTGTGCACACCAGAGGCGACTCAGGCCGTGATCGACCGCAATCAGTTGCTCGTCGACGCGTGTGCGCACGTGATCGATCGTGCCGGACTGCCGGCACATACCGTGAACTTCGGCGCCAAGGGCTGTGTCACGTGGGCCGAAGAGCCGATCCGCAACTATCGCGATTACCGCGCGACCGACTTCGACATCGCGTTCGCCCAATGGATCCACGGCATCAACCGAGGCATCCTGCTTCCTCCCGGTTTGGACGAGCAGTGGCTGATTTCGATCATGCACACCAAGGACGACGCTCTTCGTTACGCATCGGTGTTCGCCGAATTCGTCGATGAACTGACAGCGTGAGCGAAATCGGTCGGAGATCGTCCGGCCCACGAACCTCGCAAATGATCGCCCGCTCGATCCTGCGCCGCTGTCCGCGTTGTGGCAGTGGTCGAGCATGGTTCACGGGCTGGTTCCGCCAGGGGGAGCGGTGCGTCGGATGCGGTCTGGTGCGCACACGAAACACGAGCGGTCACGAACTCGGTTCGATGACGATTGCGCTGATCCTCGACATCGGACTCGTGGTGAGCGCGCTCGCGATCTCATTTGCTCTCACCGTCCCTGACATTCCCGTGCTCACACTCTCGATCGTGCTGGCCTCTGCCTCGATCATCGTCCCCATCGTCACATGGCCCATTTCGCACACATTGTGGACGGCGATCGATCTGCGATTCCGGCCCGTCGACGACGTCGAGGCAGCCGATGCCGCCCGTTGGCTGGCCGAGAGGGTTCCAGCCTCCGAGAATGCTTGACCGAACACCCGTTCGTAGTTACGCTCCTGTCACTCGCACCAACCGTGCCACACCCCGTTCCTAGGGTTCTGGCGACAGCACGTCAGCACCTGAGACAGAAAGGCAATGCAATGAGCAACGACCGTGAAAAGGCCCTGGAAATGGCCCTCGCCCAAATCGACAAGCAGTATGGCAAGGGATCGATCATGCGGATGGGCGAAAAGACCACGATGGCCATCGAGGCCATCCCGACGGGTGCCCTGGCTCTCGACGTCGCCCTCGGCATCGGTGGTCTTCCCCGAGGCCGCGTCGTGGAGATCTACGGTCCAGAATCGTCGGGTAAGTCGACTCTGGCCATGCACGTGGTTGCCGAAGCCCAGCGCAACGGCGGTATCTGCGCCTACATCGACGCCGAGCATGCCATGGATCCGGTGTACGCCCGTTCGATCGGTGTCGACATCGATCAGCTCCTCATCTCCCAGCCCGACACCGGTGAGCAGGCGCTCGAGATCGTCGACATGCTGATCCGATCGGGCGCACTCGACGTCGTCGTCATCGACTCCGTTGCCGCTTTGACGCCGAAGGCCGAAATCGAAGGAGACATGGGTGACAGCCACATGGGTCTGCAAGCCCGTCTCATGAGCCAGGCTTTGCGAAAGCTCACAGCGAACTTGAACAAGTCGAACACAGTGGCGATCTTCATCAACCAGCTGCGCGAGAAGATCGGCGTGATGTTCGGATCCCCGGAGACCACTCCGGGTGGTCGTGCCCTCAAGTTCTACTCATCGGTGCGCCTCGACATCCGCCGCATCGAGTCCATCAAGGACGGTGCTGAGGTCGTGGGCAACCGCACCCGAGTGAAGGTCGTGAAGAACAAGGTGTCTCCGCCGTTCCGTCAGGCTGAATTCGACATCATGTACGGCAAGGGCATCAGCCGAGAAGGTTCGGTTCTCGACATGGCAGTCGATCTCGGCATCGTGAAGAAGTCGGGCGCCTGGTTCACGTACGAGGGCGAGCAGCTCGGTCAGGGTCGTGAGAACGCCAAGAATTACCTCATGGAGAACACCGAGGTGATGGTCGAGGTGTCCGAGAAGGTGCGGGTGGCTGCCGGCTTCGGTGACAACGAAGAAGCCTTCACACCGGCTGACGAGGAGCCGATCGCCCTCGACTGATGGGGGAATCTGCTGTCCTTGGGCAATCTCGGAGGCGCTGATATCCTCAAAGGCGCCTTCCGAGATAGCTCAGTTGGCAGAGCAGCTGACTGTTAATCAGCGGGTCGCAGGTTCGAGCCCTGCTCTCGGAGCACAGACGTAGGGTCCGCTTTCGGGCGGGCCCTACGCCCTTTGGGGCGGTAGCTCAGATGGTTAGAGCAGGGGACTCATAATCCCTTGGTCGCGGGTTCGATTCCTGCCCGCCCCACACGAGCCCCTGAATCAGGTTTTCTACGGCTCGACGACGATCCAGCCGCGCCGCTGCAGTTCGGCTGCCAGGATCGAGTCGGGCAGGTCTCGAGCCCGTCTCTCCGCATCGGACAGCCGCGGCTGTGATGACGTGCGATTCTCAGACGCCGGAGTGTCTTGTCCGTGCTCTTCTGCTTCCAGCCGCTCGATGAAGGCATCGGCTTCGTCGCGGGTGAATCGTCCGGCGGCCTGACGTTGGGACAGACCGAGCGGACCGCGTGCATCACGGAAATCCTCATGACCGGCAGCGCGGACGAGTTCTTCGAGTCGGCGCATCTGCTGGGCTGAAGCGGGAGGCCCCGAGGGCTTGTTGAAGCTCATGGTCGAGTGTGACAGCACGTGGACAGGGTGTGGATGACGCCGTGTTCAGATTGCGTCGAGAATCCGGTCACAACCGACCCGGGTTGCGCCGAGCAGCAGCCGATTGGAGATCGATTAGTTCACCCGGTCGCGATGTCTGCACTGCATCGCTGGCGTCTTCGACAGCGTCGATGAATTCGTCGACATCGTGCGGATCCCCGCCGATGAGCCAGACGATGAGTTCCCCCTCGTGATCGGCGGGGTCACGCGGCAGAACTCCTTCGACCTGGTACTGATCGACGGTGATCTCGTCGGATTCGTCCACGACGGGCGCGATGATCGCCATTTCGACTGACGTCTCGGGGTCGAGATCCTTGAGAATGTCCATCAATTCACCGACGTTCATCCCGACATTCTCTCACGATGGGGTTGGACAGGTGGCGATTCACGCGGCGATCTTGAGTGGATCTCAGTTCCCTTCGATCCACTGCGGTGCGAGGTCCAAGAGGAACAGGCTCACTTGGCTGCACGTGTCGAAAATGCCGCAGAAGGCAGAGTCGTCGTGGGTGTACACGTCCGCAAGCGACACGGTCAGCCTGGCGACGATCGAAAGTCGACGTTCCGGAGCATCGATCACGCTCACTGTCGAGTCGATGGCCGACACTTCGAGGGGCAGTTCGGTGCCCCCGATTCCAGCGAGTTCGGTCGCGAGGACCAAGAGGTCAGGTGGTTTGACGAGCGGCGGGAGAGTCCACGTGAACAGCAGGGAGAACTCGAAACCCTCCGGGGCGACTGCATCCGGATCGTCCAATTGAGCCATTTCGTCTTCGAAGCCGAGAAGAACACGCGGATCGACTTCGAGCGACAGGTGCAAGTCGATCGGTCCGTCGCACGCCTCTTCCGGATGGAGATCGACCTCCCAGAGTTGACGCAGTGAATACGTCTCGACGAAGTGCCGCTCGTCGTGGACGTGGAACCCGTGCTCGACAGCGTGACTTTTCATATCCGAGACGAAGCCGGCAACATCGATGAACGCCACGCTCACACCCTAATCGGGCATCGCAGAACTACCCTGGAGCAGTGGAGCCAACCGAGGTGCTCGAAGTTTTCGATCGAGTGGCGCGTGCCATCGCGGCCGCCCTCGCCGATGTGCGCGACTGGGGGCTGAGCGGTCGTCGTGAGGGTCAGTATCACGCAGACCTTCTGGTGGACGAGGCAGCACTGCCGATTCTGCGTTCCGCAGGCTTTGGCATCTTGTCCGAAGAGAGCGGAGTCGAGAACCTCGATGCGCCCGTTGTCGTGTGTCTCGACCCGTTGGATGGTTCCACCAATGCCAGCCGCGGAGTTTCCCATTTCGCCACCTCTCTGTGTGCCGTGGATGCTGAAGGTCCTTGGGTGGCGATGGTGGTTCACCAGGCCGTGTCTCGACGGTGGTGGGCGGTGCGCGACCAGGGTGCGCACGGAGGCCATGGTCGGATCGAACGCAGGGAGTCTCCTGCGTGGTCGGATGCTGTCGTGGCGATTTCGGGTCAACCGCCGCACAACCCGGGTTGGCGTCAGTTCCGGGCTCTCGGAGCGTCGGCGATCGACCTGTGTTTCGTTGCCGACGGAACGGTGGATGCGTTCATCGATATGAGTCCGAGCGCCCACGGAGTTTGGGATTATGCCGCAGCCACACTGATCTGTCGTGAAGCCGGAGTCGAGGTGCGCGATGCGCAAGGTCGGGATCTCATCGTTCTCGATCACGGTGTGCGGCGTACTCCTGTGGCGGCTCCGCCTCAGTTGATCGACGACGCTCTTCGTGTCCGTTCGCTCGTCGGATGACGAGCGACATTGCCGACGTACCAGACTTAGCCGACTCAGCCGGCGTCAGCCGGCGTCAGCGGCGCGTTGGCCTTCGTGCCACACGCGCGACACGCTCGGGTGGCGCAACTTGCCGAGCGCCCGAGCTTCGATCTGGCGAACGCGTTCGCGAGTGATTCCGAGGCGATCGCCGATTTCGGCCAGGGTCATCGGGTGATCGTCGATGCCGAATCTCGCCCGCAGAACTTCTTCTTCGCGCTCTTCGAGACGGCGCAGTTGCTCGACCAGGGCTCGGCGTTCCAACGCAGCAGCAGCTGCCTCATAGGGCGAGACAGCACCATCATCGGGGATGAGGTCGCCGAGTTCGGAATCACCATCGTTGTCGAGCGGAGTGGACAGCGACACGAGCGGGCGGCGGTGCTGACGCACGAGCGAGACGCGCTCGACGCTGACTCCGCTCAATTCGGCGATTTCTTCGAGTGTGGGCTGTCGATCGAGTTCAGCCGCAAGTTTCTCGGTGCTCTGATCGATCAGCGAATACACCTCGCGCACGTGGGACGGCACTCGAATCGTGCGCGACGAGTCTGCCAGGGCCCGTCCGATGCTCTGGCGGATCCACCAGGTTGCATAGGTCGAGAATTTGAAGCCCTTTTCGTGGTCGAAGCCTTCGACTGCCCGCATCAGGCCGAGATTTCCTTCTTGGATGAGATCGAGAATGCCGAGGCCAGCCCCCTCGTAACGGCGAGCGACGCTGACCACGAGACGAAGGTTGCACTGAATGAACTGAGCGCGAGCATCGTTGCCGGCATTGACTGCCCGAACGAGGAGAGTGCGGTCGCGTCCTTTGGGCGAGGGGTCGATGTCGAGGCGCTCCTGGGCCAGGCGGCCAGCGATCATCAATTGGGCGAGGCGCTTTTCATCGGCTGCCGTCAACAATGGGTACGTGCCGATGTCATCCAGATACTGACGAAGCAGTTCGTTTTCTGCATCTCCAGGTCGGGGCGCCACGCTCAAAAAGTAGTTCCACTGGCTGATTCATCGGTGGATACTCGCTTGTGCGACCGCCGGTAGACTCACGTGTCCGATAGGGCGCATAGCTCAGTTGGCTAGAGCGCTTCCCTTACAAGGAAGATGTCGGGGGTTCGAGTCCCTCTGCGCCCACTCTCATTTTTCTCTCTGGCTATGCGTGACGCCACAGTTGCCATGGCGTTCGGGAGCGGTCGCAGCCAGAGGGCACAGAGGTCATCTCGCCGTTGCGGCCAGCCGAGACATAGCAGGCGCAGACGATCTCCATCATCCATCGTCCGAAATCGATGTTCATCCATGGCGCCTTGTGTGCTTCGAGATCGGCACGGAACGCCCGCAATTGATCGACGTAGCCGAGCGTCTCGAGCATCGGCGGGTCGGTCGTCGTTGCAGCGAGTGCCACAGGGTCGCCGTTGCGCTCGAGTACGACATCTGGCATGAGTTCGAGTGTGAGAGCAGCGGACTCCGATGCAGCTTGGAGACTCCAATGGGAGGTTCCAGTGCCGCGCCAGCTGAGGGAGAGCCGAGCCGTCGAGCCGTTGGTGAAATGAAGTGTCACATCGGCAACTTCGTCGGTGGTGTCTCCGTCGAGTTGCGCTGACACCGACACCACCTCACCGGAGCCAGTTGCTCGAGCAGTGAGAACCAAGAGGGCGATCGGGTGCACTCCGAGGTCGAACAGGACCCCGCCGCCCCACTGCGGTGTCATGAAGTCACCCCAGGTCGGTGGACCTTGTTCCATGCGCGCGGACAGGTGCTGCAGCGATCCCATGTCGGCGGCGGTGGTGATCCATTTGCGAAACGACGGCGCATACGCCAGGTTCTCGGCGTAGAGCACTCTGTCGCCATGACGTTGAGCAATCGTTGCCAACCGGTCCGCATCGACCAGGGACGTCACCAGCGGCTTTTCGACGACAACAGCGGCGCCGCGCTCGAGGCTGTGGACGACATGGTCGAAATGCAGCGGCGGGGGAGTCGCAACGATCACGATGTCGGCGCCCGCGGGCAGGGCTTTGTAGTCGACCGCGCGCGCCCCGAGTTCGACAGATCGCCGAGTCCGGGTCTCCGTGCTGCGTGAAGCAACCGCGACCACATTCATGCCGAGATGTCGCGCTGCCGCGGCATGGGCGTGGCTGATCATGCCGGCCCCGCACAACGAGATCGAGGTCGCAGTCACCAAGAAACTGCGATCAGCGGCCGGCGAGTTCGGCCACCACAGGAGCGAACGACTCGACATCGGATGCACCCACGATGATGTAGCTGAAGCCCCAGCGCTCGCGTCGCTCGAGCAGGTCTTCGATGATCTTGCTCGGAGGTCCGACGAGAGCAAACGGAGTCTGCGCAACCATCGAGGTGTCGACACCCATCATCGCAGCGATACCGGCCATGGCATCGTCCGGCGAGTCCGTGACATTCACAAGAAAGGCGCGCACGTTCATCTCGATGGACGCAAGGCGATCTCCGGCAGCTGCGTGCACGATCGCGACTTTTTCATCGACGGCTTCTGCTGTCATCGTCGAAATCGCATCTGGTCCGATGACCCCTGCAGCCATGGTTCCGTTGATGCCGATGATGTCGGCTTCTCGGGCCGCAATCGACAGAACACGCTTGCCTCCGCCTCCGATGAGAATCGGCGGGCACGGTGCCTGGACGGGTTTTGGGGTGCCGTTGTAGTTCGTGATCGTGTAGTGGTCGCCGGAGAACGAGAACGGCTCCGAGCCCATAGCGCCCTTGATGACGTGGAGGCCTTCCACGAATCGATCGATACGCACCTTGGCCGAATCGTACGGAATGCCGAGTTGTTCGTAGTCGCTGATCATCCACCCGGCTCCGATGCCGAGTTCGAGGCGCCCATCGGACAAGACGTCCATCGTCGCAAGTTCCTTCGCGAGCACGGCGGGATGCTTGTAGTCGTTGTCCCATACGAGTGCGCCGATGCGCAGAACGTCGGTGACATCTGCTGCGCACATCAGTGCAGGGACAGGAGCGAGCTGATCGTCGAAATGGTCCGGCATCGTCAGGCACGAGTAGCCGTGGGCCTCGGTTCTGCGAGCGAGGTCCGTCCATTCCTTGCGAGAACGGGCCTGAGAGGCTTGGATACCGAAGCGGAAAGGTCGAAGAGGCAATGTCACACCTGCGACGGTACTCGCACGAGGTGACGCCGACCCGACCGAATCGGCAACTACGGTTGAGTCGCTGTGCGTGTGATCACCTGGTGGATGCGGTTGAGCATCGTCATCGTGGCGGGAGCTCTCGTCGTCAGCGCCCTTGTGGTGGCGGTGGCGCCTCGGCTGTGGAATGCGGCCAACGCCCATGATCAGGATCCGATCACCTTGCCCGAATGGGGTGGAATCGCCCAGCGCAGCTACGTCTACGACGCAAAGGGCAACGAGATCGCGGCCTACGAGCTCGAGAACAGCCAGCCCGTCTCGCTGACGCAGATTCCCAAAGATGTGCTCGATGCCATTCTCGCCGTGGAAGACCGAGAGTTCTATCGACACAAGGGGGTCAATGTCCGCGGCCTGTTCCGGGCCACGTTGTCCAATTTCGAAGGGGGAGCGCGCCAGGGTGCGTCGACGATCACGCAGCAGGTCGTCAAGATCGAATATCTCGGCGGTCTCGAGCGCGACGGGCGGTACAAGCTTCTGCAGATCGTGTACGCCTTGCGGCTCGAAAAGGAGCGCACGAAAGACGAGATCCTCGAGCGGTATCTCAACACGATCTTCCTCGGGAACAACACCTATGGCATCCAGGCCGCAGCTGAGGTCTACTTCGGCAAGCGTGTCGAAGATCTGACTCTCGTCGAAGGCACATTCTTGGCTGGTCTCATCCAGGCGCCGTCGAGCTACGACCCGATTCGCAAACCCGAACAGAGCAAACGCCGTTTCGCCCAGGTTCTGAAATCCGTGGTCGAAGTCGGACTTCTCGAACAAGTCGAGGCCGATGCTGTCATCGACTGTCTGCAGCCGTTCGACGACGAGGAGCAACGAGTGAGCTGCGAAGGCAGCTGGCAGATCCCCGAGATCGTGCGCAGCATCCCGGAAAAGACGATCGTGCGCACTCACTTCAGCGAAGAAGTGAAGTCGTATCTCTTGAACCGCAGCAATCTTCTCGGCGAGACGTACCGTGAGCGCTACAACAAACTGTTCCGCGGCGGATTGCGGATCTACACGACTCTCGACCCCGACATTCAGCGTGCAGCAGAGGTCGCAAAGACCGAGAAGCTCCCGCAGAATCTTGCAGGAATCGAAGGTGCCGTTGTCACTCTCGACAGTCGCACAGGAGCCGTGCGCGCCATGGTGGGAGGTCGCCCGTTCGCTCCCGGCCGCAATGAGGTCAACCTTGCGCTCGCCACTCGCCAAACCGGATCGAGCATCAAGATCTTCATTCTCGCGGCTGCGATCCAAGCGGGTGTGCAGAACGACGATCTCATCGATGGAACCTTGCCGTGCACCTTCCCGAACCCTGACGACCCGCTCAATCCATTCGAGATCGGCCAGGGAGTGAGCCGCGGCGTGAGCACCCTCGAAGAGATGACGTGGTACTCAATCAACTGTGCGTACGCTCGCCTGTCCCAAGCCGTCGGTCTCGATCGCGTGGTCGACACGACGTACCGCATGGCTGCAAGCGATTACCTGCGGCCTGCGACCGGCGAGTCGACTCGGCAGCCCATTCGTCCATTCGCATCGTTCGCCACCGGCGCGAACGAACTGAGCCCTCTCGACATGGCGTCGGGCGCGCAGACATTGGCCAACAGCGGTGTGCACATGGAGCCCTACCTCATCGAGCGCATCGAAGATCCGCAGGGCATCGTCTTCCAACACGAAAGTCCGGGCACTGTCGTGTTCACCCCCGAGGTTGCGAATCGCATCACCTCGATTCTCGAAGGGGTCATGACGAGCGGAACTGCGAGACGATCAGCGCTCGCTGGCCGTGAATCTGCAGGAAAGACGGGAACGCAGGACAACAACACCAATGCCTGGTTCGTCGGATACACGCCGGAATTGACGACGGCTGTGTGGGTCGGGCATCCGGATCTCTACTTGCCGATGGACAACATCCCCGAGTTCGTCGCCGCGGGAGTTCGCCGGGTTCAGGGTGGCACCTTCCCCGCAGCGATCTGGAAAGCCACCATGGATGCCGCGCTGTTCGGCGTTCCGCCGAGTCGCTTCCCGTCCGTCGGGGCCAATCCGCGTGAGCCATTCCAGATCTTCCTGCCGGGGGTCGACTGTCTGGCCTACGCGACGCCGCCGAGCCCGTTCGATTCGTTCCTCGACCGCTTTACGACGACCACCACTCTGCCTCCGGATGAGGAAGGCACGACTGTGCCCACGACTCCGTCGGGGCCGATCACGCCGGGCTTGGGATACGGAACCGTGGTGGACGTGCCGCCAGAGGTGGCGCGCATCACGACAACTGTCCCACGTGGCCTGCTCGATCCGCTCTGGCCGGTTCCGACAGTGGATCCGACCGAATATGCGGTCGTTCCTTGCCAACCGGTGCCGTAGCGTCAGTGGTCGTGGGTGAATTCGGAGAACGGGTGTCATGGATCTGAAGGCACTGTTCGATCTGCAACAAGTCGACCTGCTCATCGACCAAGCTCGACACGCTCTCGAACATCTCGCGGAGCGCGATGAACTCGGTCGCAGACAAGGCGAGTTGATCCAGATTCGCTCCCAACGAGATGACATCCGCCGGGAACAGCAGACGCAGGAATCGGAACTTCTCGAGATCGAAACACGCAGCACAGACGTCGATACCCATCGAGCTCGCCTCGAGGCACAGTTGAGAACGGTGATCGCGCCGAGAGAAGCCGAGGCTCTCCAGCACGAGATTCGAAATCTGACTTTGCAACGCAGCGATCTCGACGATCGCGGTCTGGAACTCTTGGAGGCCGCTTCTCGCGCCGAGGAATCTCTGATCGACGTGTTGAAGCGAGAGGCTGAAGCGGCTCAGGCCGAGAGCACCGCCCGATCAGATCTCGAGCGAGCGATGTCGATGATGGAAGCCGAAATCGAGCGTTTTCAGGAGCGCCGACGCGATGCCGCTTCGATCGTGACTGCCGCCGATCTCGCCGAATACGACAAGCGTCGTGGTGCCTTCGCCGGTGTTGCTGTTGCCGAGATCAAACATGGTGTGTGCGGGGGATGCCACATGGACATCTCCATCTCGGAACTCGACGCCATCAAGCGGCTCGCACCCGATGTCGCGGCCGAGTGCCCGAACTGCAACAGGCTCTTGGTGCGCTGACCGTGTTCTTCTGGTTCATCGGCACGTCCGTGCTTGCAGTGTGGTCCGTGTTTCGCGATCCGCGTTTCGATTATCGCTTCTTGGTTTTCGGGGTGCTGGCACCCGATGCGATCGACGCAGTGTGGGGTGGAGCGCGCGGCTTTCACTCCGTGACGATGAGCGTCGCAGTTCTTTTTGCAGTGATGCTTGCAACCATCGGCCGTCGACCTGTGCGCAAACGTCTCCTGGCGATTCCGATCGGAATGTTCGTACATCTGATCGTGGACGGAGCCTTCGACGACACAAAGGTGTTCTGGTGGCCGGTGACAGGCTTGTCCTTCGGCGACAGTCGACTTCCTGTGGTCGAACGCGGGCTCGTGAACATACCGCTCGAGATCGTCGGATTCGCTCTGTGTGCGTATGCAGTGCGACGTTTCGGATTGCGAGATGCCGAGCGACGAGAAGCATTCCTTCGACACGGAGTTCTCACGGCATGACATCAGGGAATTTGATCATCGTGCGCCATGGCCGTACCGCTTACAACGCGACTGGCCGGCTTCAAGGGCGCACCGACAATCCTCTCGACGATGTCGGATTGGAACAGGCCGAGCGCGTTGCCCGCCACCTGGCACCCGCACTGGACGACAAGGCTCTCGTCATCTGCAGCCCGCTCGTGCGCGCCCGTGCGACTGCATCTGCGATTGCACACGGCGTTGGCCTCGACATCGAGGTCGACGAGAGATGGATCGAGATCGACTATGGCGTCTATGAGGGTGTCCCGCAGGCCGATGTGCCAGCTGACGTGTGGTTGAAGTGGCGCAGTGACCCGTCCTTCGCTCCGCCGTCGGGAGAGTCGCTCGTGTCGGTCCAAGAGCGAGTGTCGGCGGCCTGTGAGGATCTGCTCCGGCACCTCGACGGTCGAACAGCAGTGATCGTCACCCATGTGTCACCGATCAAATCGTCGGTTGCATGGGCTCTCGGCACGGATGTCGGGATCGGCTGGAGAACCCAACTCGACACCGCCTCGGTCTCCCGGATCTCCTTCACGCCTCGTGGACCCGTGCTGCGCACGTTCAACGAGACTGCCCCCTGACTCGGGTCCGACGGATGACAGACCGTCCAGCGGTCGTCGATGGCTAACATCATGTCGTCCCGAATCGTGCACTGCTGATGTGCGCGGTTCTCGAGAACGGAGAACGCCATGCCCGAAGCAGTCATCGTCGCCACGTCCCGCAGCCCGATCGGTCGAGCCAACAAGGGTTCGCTCACGACCTTGCGAACCGACGACATGGCCGCGCAGATCGTGCGTGCCTTGATGGCCAAGGTCCCTCAGGTCAAGGGATCCGACGTCGAAGACCTCATCATCGGAGTCGGCCAACCGGCAGGAGAGGCCGGATTCAACCTCGGCCGTATGGTTGCGCTGCTCGCCGGTATTCCCGAAGCACCTGGCGTCGTGATCAACCGCTACTGCTCGTCGAGTCTGCAGACGATTCGTATGGCCGCCCATGCGATCAAGGCCGGCGAAGGAGATTGCTTCATCGCAGCAGGCGTGGAAGCTGTCAGTCGGTATGCGTCGGGAGCGTCCGACACCGCTCCGAACCCGATCTTCGCCGAGCCGGGCCAGAGGTCGCAGCTGCGCGCAGGTGGAGGCCAGCCCACGTGGACTCCGGCAGCAGGAATGCCCGATGCATACATCGCAATGGGGCAGACCGCCGAGAACGTCCGTGAGATCGAAGGCGTGACTCGCGAAGAAATGGACCAGTTCGCGAAACTCAGCCAGGATCGCGCAAGTGCAAATGTCGCGAACGGCTTCTTCGAAGCAGAGATCACGCCGCTGACCTTGCCCGATGGAACCGTCGTCTCCAACGACGATTGCCCGCGTGAAGGCACCACCCTCGAGGGACTTGCATCGTTGAAGCCGGCGTTTCGCCCCGACGGTCAGATCACTGCGGGCAACGCGTGCCCGTTGAACGACGGTGCTGCTGCGGTGCTGGTGATGAGCGATACGAAGGCAAAGCAGCTCGGTCTCACGCCGCTCGCGCGCATTGTGTCGAGTGGCGTGTCGGCTCTCGATCCGGAGATCATGGGTCTCGGTCCGATCGAAGCGAGCCGCCAGGCTTTGAAGCGCGCTGGTATGACGATCGACGATGTCGATCTCGTCGAGATCAACGAAGCCTTCGCCGCCCAGGTGATTCCATCAGCCAAGCACCTCGGCATTTCGTGGGACAAGTTGAACGTGCACGGAGGCGCAATCGCCCTCGGTCACCCTTTCGGCATGACGGGTGCGCGCATCATGACGACGCTCATTCACGGGCTGCAGGAGACCAACAAGACCGTCGGTCTCGAAACCATGTGTGTCGGCGGCGGCCAGGGCATGGCCATGATCGTCGAACGGCTCAGCTGACTTGAACTGAGTGAGTCTCGAGGTCGCGCGCGAGCAGTCGCGCGAGGGTTCCGAGCAACAGCACGCTTCCGCCAGCAAGTGAGAACAACACAGGCGCGGACAGGTGTCCGTATCCCCATGTCGCGAGCATGGCGACGATCGCAGCGACGAGTTGATTGCACGCGCCGGCGAGCCCCTGTGCAGCTCCGGCTCGTCCGACGGGTGCACCGCGGGCGAGAAGGCCCTGGGCCGCCGGTGCTCCACCCGCCTGCGCACACGATTCGATGACGCCGATCGTGATGGGGAGAAATGGAGACGTGAAAAAGCCGTAGAGAGCGGTGAGCGGCGCGACCACGATGACGGCGGTGAAGGCAATGCCCACTTGACCGCGCCGATCTGCCAACCGTCCTCCAGCGCGGGACAGGAGAACGAATGGCACGGCATAGACGGCAAGGCTGACGCCGACGAGAGCGTCACTTGCGCCGAGATCGGTGAGGAACCTGTCCCACAGACTGTCGTAAAGCCCAACCGGAAGCGCGAGAGCGACAAGGAACAGAATGGGCACCAGCACCGAACGCTGGCGCAACAAGCCGAAAGCCAAACGTTGTGACCCGGCCGCGCGAGCGAGAGTAGGCAGATGCTGAGTGCTCACGATCGCGGTTGCGATGAGGGCCGAACATGCGAACACGAGGAAAGGCACACGCAGTCCGAAGGGTCCGACGAGAAGACCGCCGATCACAGGACCGGTGACGAAGCCGGCGAGCTCGATTCCTCCGAGAGCGCCGAGTCTTTCCGAGACGCGCTCGGAATCGAGAGATGCAATCAGAGCGCGTGCCGGGGGGAGAAAGCATCCCGATGCAGAGCCGGCGATTGCGCGAGCCAGGACGAAGACGACGAGAGAGGATCCGAGGGCGAACACGATGTTGCCGATCACGGCGAGGATCGTTCCGGCGATGAGAAGGTGCCGGGCCCGCCCTCGATCGGCAAGGGGAGCGATCGTGACTTGGACGACGAACGAAGCGAGGAATCCCGCAGCAGCAATGAGTCCGAGTCCGGCATCGCCGAATCCGTATTCGTCCTGCAGGTTGCCCATCAAGGCGAAAACGACCGAGTTGCTCGCCGCAAGCGTGAAAGCCGAGCCGAGGAGAACGCGCTCTGTGCTTTTGATGGACACACCCTCGCTCATGACGATGAACCTGTCGAAGAATTTGCCGACACGATGGCGTCGCTGAGCGCAGCCCATTCGGATCGTGCAACGTCGGCCCACTCGTCGAACGATCGGTTGGTGAGAGCGACGAGACCGAAACCGCGATCCGGATCGACCCAGAACATCGTGCCGGCTCCGCCGAAATGGCCAACGGTGCGCGGAGACGTGAGCCGACCCATCCAGTGAGGGTACTTGTCGCCGTGGATCTCCATTCCGAGACCCCAGGGGTTCGGGTCGAAAGAACCCATTCCGGGGACAACTCCGGCGAGACCGGGAAACTGCACGCTCAGGGCGTCGGCCGCAGTGGCGTGCGAGATCAATGTGGGTTCGAGCAACTCGCGCATGAACACGGCCACGTCGCGCACGCAACTGTGCAGTCCATGAGCGGGAGATCCGTCGAGTCGAGTGCGATCGAGTCGGAGCGGGGCGAGCACCGCGTCTGCGAGATAGTCGGCGAATGGCATGTCGGTGCGCGCCGTCACGTGTTCGGCTGCGACTTCGATCCCGGTGTTCGAATAGATGCGGCGTGTGCCGGGGCGGGCGATCGGATCACGGCCGTCGAAGGGATAGCCAGCAGCATGTGCGAGGCAATGACGCAATGTCGCCCCGGGCGGCCCGACGGGATCGTCGAGGGACACCGATCCTTCTTCGACGGCAATCAGCACTGCCCATGACGTGAAGACTTTCGACAGGGACGCAAGGCGATACACGACGTCGACGTCGCCGAGTACTGCTTGCGTGACGTGTCGATCGGTGACAGCGACGGAGACGTGTTCGACCGGCCACGTGCGACAGATCGACAGCGCTCGGTCGAGCGCGTCCTCAGGCAAAGCCGGATGAGCGCAGAAGTTCGGCGACGCCGAAGGCAAGGTCGAGGCTCTGGCGGGCATTGAGCCGCGGATCGCACACCGTCTGATAGCGGTCGGTGAGATCGGCATCGGTGAGGTCATCGGTGCCGCCGAGGCATTCCGTGACGTTGTCTCCGGTGAGCTCGATATGAATACCGCCGGGCCATGTTCCTTCGAGGCGATGCGCGTTCACGAAGCCGGAGATCTCGCGCAGGATTTCGTCGAAGTGACGCGTCTTGAGGCCGCTCGCCGATGTGAACGTGTTGCCGTGCATGGGATCGCATGCCCAGACGACGGGATGGCCGCTGTCGCGCACCGCGCGCAACAGCGGCCGCAGTGAATCTTCGACTTTGTCGGCGCCCATGCGGCTGATCAAGGTGAGGCGACCGGGGATCTGAGCGGGGTTGAGCGTCTTGCAGAGTTCGAGCACGTAGTCGACGGTCGTGGTCGGCCCGATCTTGCAGCCGATCGGGTTGCCGACGCCACGCAGAAATTCGATGTGCGCACCGTCGAGTTGGCGGGTGCGCTCTCCGATCCACAACATGTGCGCCGAACAGTCGTACCACCCTCCCGTGAGCGAGTCCTGGCGTGTGAGGGATTCCTCGTATCCGAGGATGAGAGCTTCGTGGCTCGTGTAGACGTCGGTCTCGTGCAGCGATGATGTGTGTTCGGTATCGACGCCACAGGCACGCATGAACCGAAGTGCTCGTTCGATCTCCGTGGCGACTTGTTCGTACCGCTGACCTTCCGGGCTCGAAGCGACGAACTCTTGCGTCCATGCGTGCACACGGGAGAGATCTGCGAAGCCGCCTTTGACGAACGCGCGCACGAGGTTCAGCGTGGAAGCGGACTGGTGATAGGCCTGGACGAGTCGCTCGGGGGCGGGGATACGCGCATCGGACACGGGCGCAGGATCGTTGACCATGTGGCCGCGAAACGATGGGATTTCGACGCCGCCGATCGTTTCGGTGTCGCTGCTGCGGGGTTTCGCGAACTGGCCGGCCATCCGGCCGACTTTGACCGTTGGGACGCCGAGGCTGTACGTGAGTACGACAGCCATCTGCAGAATCACGCGCAGTTTTTCGCGGATGTTGTTGGCGGAGAACTCTTCGAAGCTCTCGGCACAGTCGCCGGCTTGCAGCAAGAAGGCGTTTCCGGAGCACACCTGGGCGAGCTGATTCTGCAGCGACCGAGCCTCGCCGGCGAACACGAGCGGGGGATAGGAGGAGATCTGCTTCAGGGCCTGATCGAGGGAGCCGTCATTGGGCCACGACGGCTGTTGCACGGCGGGAAACGATTGCCATGACGAAGGAGTCCAGGTTGCAGCCATGCCAGAAAGCCTAACGACCTGACGGCTCGAGCCGTCAGGTCGTTTTGACGCCATTGTTCGGGGAAACAATGCAGATGATGGAAAGGCAGATGATGCAGAGTCGCTCAGGCGACGAAGATGTCTTCGGCTTCTTCCTTCAGACCAGCGACTGCTCGCGACACCAGACGACGGGCGGCTTCGGCAGTGACGCCCAACTTCTCGCCGACTTCACGGAAGCTCTTGCGCTCTCCGTCGATGAGCCCGAAACGGGCTTCGACGGCGTACCGAGCCCGTGGGTCGAGAGTGTCGAGCAGCTGATTGAGCTGGTCGGTCTCGCCCTGGGCGATGATGTGATCCTCGGGGGTCGGGTCGCCGTTGGCCATGAGGTCGCCGAGAGTGGCGTCGCCATCGTCGCCGATGGTCTTGTCGAGAGACACGGGGGTGGTAAGACGATGCAATTCGGCATTCGTCATGTCGAGCGTCTCGCCGTCACCGCTGGCCTGGCGCAGAGCCGCACGCAGACTGGCAGAGCGATCGCCCGGGATGCGGATGAGGCTCGCCTTCTGGTCGAGGGCTCGGCCGATGGCCTGGCGGATCCAGAAGGTGGCGTACGTCGAGAACTTGAAACCACGACGCCAGTCGAACTTGTCGACTGCGTGCTCGAGACCGAGGTTGCCTTCCTGGATGAGATCGAGGAGATCCATGCCCTGGGGCAAGGGATAGCGGCGGGCGATTGACACCACGAGACGCAAGTTGGCGCGAATGAAGCGATCCTTGGCCTTTGCGGCTTCGCGCACTTCGCGCTTCAGAACCACCGAGCGCTCACCAGCTGCGATCCGAGCAGCGGCTTCACGTCCCTTTTCGATGGCGCGTGACAGCACTCGCTCGTCCTCGGCTGTGAGGAGGGGGACTTTGCCGATGTCGTTCAGGTAGATGCCGATGGAGTCGTTCATGATGCTGGTCTCAACTGTTCTGGTACTGGTCCGATTCCCACTCGATGTGTGCCGTGAGCCACAGCGACCATCGAGTTCGATGGCTGTGACGAGGACGTCGAGAAAGAAATCAAGCGAGTGAATTGTGGGTCGTAATGGGCTTTGCGGGCCTGGGGGGTCCCGACAAGGGATCCTGAGGTTAGCAAATCTGTTTTCTTATGTCGTATCGGAAGGGTGTGTTCCGGAAAGTTTCCTGATAGAAGCGCCCGCCCGGTCATCGGCAGCCCGGATGGCCGGGCGGACGCTCTCTCTTCGGCTCGTCGGGTATCGAACTTGAGTCGAAGTTGCCGAATTCTTGTAGGAATCCTGAGGGGCGTCCGGAGGCTCCTCGGGGCCGATCGAGGCCAGCCGGCGCGACCGCGGGACCAGCCAGACAGGGCTTCTGCGTAGACTCGACCAGTGATGGCAGGCGCGACGACTCCCCGTACGGGACAGCACGAGCGCATCGGCATTTTCGGGGGCACATTCGACCCGCCCCATGTCGGTCACTTGGTGACCGCCGTCAACGTTCGCCACGCCCTGGACCTCGACCGTGTGGTGTTGATGGTCGCCAATGTCCCATGGCAAAAAGAGGGGTTGCGTCCGATCACGCCAGCTCTCGATCGCCTTGCCATGGTCGAAGCCGCAGTTCGCGGAGTGGACGGTCTCGAGGCGGGCCGCTGGGAGATCGACCACGGGGGTCCGAGCTACACCGCTGTCACGTTGGCTGGCCTCGTGCGACTCCATCCCGACGCCGATTTCTTCACCATCATCGGTGATGATGCAGCCGCAACGCTCACCACTTGGGAACGTCTCGACGACGTTCTGGCACTCAGCGAGATCGTCGTCGTCGATCGACCGGGCAACCACGCCCCGGTTCCCGACGGGATTCCGTGTCGGCACGTGGAGGTGCCGCACCTCGATGTATCCAGCACCGACCTTCGCCAGCGAATCGCGCAAGGACGTCCGCTCGATTTTCTGGTGACGCCGCCGGTTCTTGCCGTCATTGCCGATCGCTCGCTGTATGCCGAACCTGCGGGGAGTCGCCGGTGAATCGCAAGATGTCCCGAATGGGAGCGATGAACTCGAGCACGAGTGCCATGACTGCGTTGCAGCAGCGTCGTCGCCGTGCGACGTGGACAGCGTTCGCCGTGGGCGTGGCGTCGGTCGTGACGATCCCTGTGGGCAGCGTGGTCGCGTGGCGTGCTGTGCGCGATTCACGCGCCGCTCAAGAAGTCGTCTCTCTTCCATTGCGTACCATTCCGAGCACACCGACAGCGATCTTTGCCACGGTGGACGATCGCAATGTGCTCAGCGCGCTGACCGTCCTGGCGCTCGCTCCCGATGGTGCGGGCGGAACTGTGATGATCATGCCGTTGAACATCGTCGTCCCCGGCCAGGAAGAGGGGGGGCTGAAGACGATCTCGCAGGTCTTCACCGAAGAAGGCGAAGAAGGTCTCAAGGCCGCGGTCGAGAACATCACCAACAGCCAGATCGACGTGGTGTCGGTGAATGATGTCGACGACACGGGTGATCTCATCGCGCGTGCTGGCACCGTCATCGTCGAGTTCGTGAACGACATCACCGATTCGGAGTTGAACATCGTCACGGTCATCGCCGAAGCGGGCGAGAATCGTTTCGCTCCCATTCAGGCAGCTGCCGTGTTGGCTGCGCTCGATACGCGCCAAGTCGACTCCGAGCGCACGCCGAACATCCGGGCGATCTGGGACGGCATTCAGAAGGCCGTTGCCATGGGGCGGCTGGGAGCCACACCTGCTGCGGTGATTCCCGATGTCGGCGCACAGCTGCCCCCGGACATGATGGGTTTCATGTCGGCGCTGTTTGCCGGGCAGATCAACATCTGGCAGATCGACGCACTCCCCATCAACAGTCTTCGCAAGAACCCAGAGAGTCTCGATGTCTACGAGTTCGACCCGGGTCAGGTCATCAGCGTCATGGCCAGTATGGCGCCGAGTGCGATGGTGGCGGTCTTCCCGACTCTGAACGTGTCGTTGAACAGCCCGTATCCCGATGTCGAAGTGACACGGAGTGCGACCGAGCGGCTCTTGTACATGGCTGCCAATGTCGTGCTGGTGCGCCAGGTCGGCGAAGCGCCGCCTCCGGTGACCGTCATTCGCTATTTCGACGAGACCGATCGTGCGCTGTCGGAGAATCTGTCGCTGATGCTCGGCGAAATCGTGTTCGAAAAAGCGACGGAAGGAATCGAAGGAGTGGACATTCAGGTGATCATCGGAGAATCGTTCATGTCGTTCCTGAAGACCGGTCCAGCGCCTGATCCCGATATCGATCCCGAGACGTTGATCACGACGACGACAGCGGCCGAATCGTGAGCGCGATCGAAGACGACAAGCCCACTGACGACGCGTGGATTCTGGCGACGACTGCGGCACAGGCCGCGGACGACAAACAGGGAAGCGACACGATCGTGTTGTCGGTCGGGGGAGTGCTCGGCATCACGGAGTTGTTCGTGGTGACCGGTGCATCGAACCGCCGTCTCGTGCGCGCCGTGGCCGAAGAAGTCGAAGTGCGGGTGCGCGACGTGTGTGGTCGTTCGCCGATTCGCACAGAGGGACACCGTGAACAGCAATGGGTGTTGCTCGATTACGGCGACGTCGTGGTGCACGTGTTCCTCGACGAAGTGCGACAGTTCTACGAGATCGAACGGCTGTATCGCGACGTGCCTCGCCTCGAATGGCGCAGCTGACCTGCCCGGCGTGCGGGGAGTGGCTCGCCGAGGTGGACGATGTGTCGTGGCGTGTGCGTGACAAGAACGCGGATGTCGCAATCGAAGAGTCGTTCATGACATCAGATGATGTGTGGTCGGATTTGGCGGTGGTGGAAAAGCGGGCGGACGAATGGCGTGATCGCGGGGTGTACGACCCGTTGCCGCCTCCGCCCGATCCGGTGAACTCGGCGGTGACGCTGCGATGCAAATGTGAAGTGTCGACGCGTTTCGATCGACCTTGAGAATGGCATCGAGGGGTATTTGGGTGCGGTGCTGACGGTTGGTATCGTGAGTCGTCCCGCTTCGGGGCTGTAGCTCAGTTGGCAGAGCGCTTCCATGGCATGGAAGAGGTCAGGGGTTCAATTCCCCTCAGCTCCACTCATTTCGCCTCTGCGATTCGCGATCCTCAAACGTAGGTTGAGGGTTGTCGGTCAAGTCATCGCAACCTTTCGCTGGTCGATGTGCCCACCCTGTCAGGCGTCTTCGATGGAGATCCTCAATGACGAGTTCGAGCCGTGCTCGTCTATGTGATAGACGATAAGTATGGTTTTGAAAATTTGTCGTTCAATCATGTGTGGCACAGCCTTAGTCGCCACATGTGTGACGTCGCTCGCTTCGTCGAGTGTGGCTGCAATCTCGAGCGGATGGGTGGGCGAGGAAGTGTCATTGACGTGGCACTTTTTCGAAGCGGGGGCCGAAGAGGCGCAGTTCTCGGGCGGCATCCGGGTCAAGGACGAATTCGGGGGGCGATGTGCGACGATGACAGTCGCGTCGCCTCCGGGGGCAACTGACGAATACGAGGTCGTGGTGTCCATCGACGCTGCCGAGGAGTTCGCGACTCTCGCTGACTTTTTGGGCGTGTGCGACATCTCCAACGCGGCAGCAGATACAGCTGACGTCTCGGACTGGTCCCCATTTGCTGTTGGCTTCTGGCTGGACCAAGAGGGTGAAGGGTTCCGGACCTTCGATTGTATGGCCGTGCAGACGGCGACAGGCGGAGATCCGAATGTCGAAGTTGCTCTGATAGGGATCAACGCCGCCGATTTCGTCATTGAGACCGATGTCGAATCTGCAACCAGTACCCAGATGGGAACGATGGCGAGCGAGCCACAATATGTCTATGGGTCCGGAGAGTTTTCGGGAGTCGAAGGATTCGCGATGACGTTCGTGATCGATCCCAACTCGACGCCGGATGGATTGTCCTGGGACTTTTCGATCTCGGTCGGCCCATGTTCCGACGATCCAACCAGGCCAAGCATCGATTTGGACATTGACCTCGACTATTACCGACGTCGCGCCGAACAGGGCGGGCTGCCCGACACGCTCTGAGGCCAGGACATTTTTCGAACCCTCGATCGATGATCGATGGTCGTTGTCTCGCCGGTTGGCGAAACGGCGATAATCAAGGACAAATTTTTCAGTGTGAATACACAGAGTCATAGTTCATGTGAACTATGGTGTTCTTCATGTCGAAGAGAAAAGTGTTCGTCCTGTCGTGTCTCACCCTCAGCTCTGTTGCTCTTGCGCTGCCTCAGCCAGCCCTCGCGGGCGGAGGCATTCGTACCTACGTAACCTCGTACGCCGACGGTTGGGACGAATGGATCGAGTTTGGAACCACGAACGGAGTGGCTCCCACTGCGGTCATGAATGCGCAATTGATCGATTCGTGTCTGTCACTCGATGACCCTGAAGAAGATTCGGGTGAAGGCGCGAATGGCACTGAATTCGACTTCACTTTCGTGATCGAGGCTGAGTTGTGTCCGTTTGCGGATGCGGGCGCGGCCGATGTTGGTGACCAGATTGCTCAATTCGGCTGGCTCGCCTTCGAGAACAGCATTCCGAGGACCTTTTCCTGTCTCGACGTAGAAGGAACCGTCACATCGACGGGCGATCCTGAGGGTGAAATCACTTTCGGCCAAAGCATTGCCAACGGGGTGTCCGCGCAGGTCAATGGTTCTTCGAGTGAGCAGTTTTTGAATACCTTTCAGATCTTCTTCAACCTGGAAATCCCGGGGGGTCTCACCGACGGCGAGTGGACCGTCTCGATGTCGATCGAAGAGTGCGATGGACGTGTTCCGTTCTTCGACTTCAAGTTGCCCACAGTCGAAACTGAATTGCCCGACACGCTCTGACGTCAGGTCATTTTTCGAACCCTTGATCGATTGTTGAGGGTTGTTGTGCCCGGTGGGTTCGCCTGCCGGGCACAGTCGCGTCTTGGCACGACCATGGTGTTGTCGATCTCGGTCTCCGTGGGGCTTCTTCTGTGGCCTGCGTCTCGACTGAATGAGCGACAGGCGACGCATGACTTGAGTTGAAAACGAAGTTGTCCAAGTTGCCGAATATCCGCGAATTGGATAGAACCGAGTTTTGGGTTTCGAATCCAGAAAGTCTTAATAGTGTAATTCTCGTTGAGTGGCGGAGTTCTCGTGGGGCAGTGAGCGGCCTCGGAGTGAGCACCCTCTGTCTCTCGTCGATGAATTGAGACCAATGGGCTCGTGGCAGAACAAAAGTGGCCGACCAAAACGGATCGAAAAGATCCATCCAGGTCGGCTCGGTCGAAGGGGCAACAATGAAGAAGCGACGAAACGAGAGCTTGAGCTTTTCGAGTTCCCTGCGAAGAGTCGCGAGACGAGTCGGTGCGTTTCTGACGCTGGTGGCAGTGATCGTGCCGGCTGTCGTCGTCGGAGGCGGAGCACAGGTTGCTTCAGCAAACTCGTCGACGATCACGATCGGCGTGGCGACGAACACCGGGTTGATCTCTGGACTGGGTCCGACGCGCATTCCGGTCACGTTGACGAACGTTGCACCTGGTGACCATTTCGCATTCGTGAGCGTTGCGCAAGGCTCTGGGTCATTGCG
>QXGG01019013.1_pt1 | contig 29926 bp, 20 predicted proteins | sample 1982491 | NCBI WGS metagenome assembly QXGG01 (sample SAMN09924614, study PRJNA488089) | Wastewater metagenome, whole genome shotgun sequencing project. | isolation source: South African research farm wastewater | place: South Africa: Irene, Agricultural Research Council, Animal Production... | reverse complement strand
GACCAGGTGCACATGACCGCGGTGACCTATGGCCGCCAGGCCGAGATCTTCTCCGGCGTCGGCCACGGCATGATGCTCGAGCGCGACTGGGAGAAGGTCGCGATCCGCATCGCCGACTGGCTCGCCGAACGCAACCTGTGAACATCCGGGCGGGCGCGCAGCACTACTCCCGTGCGGCCATGCCTGCGTAGCGCACCGCCGTGTGCGCCCCGCGCGCCTACAGCGCGTGCAGGCGGTCGCCGCGCGCGAAGCCCAGCAGCGGCCCCTCGAGGCCGCGCGACAACGCCAGCACCTTGAACAGCTCCCCCATCTCCTGCGGCGCCGTCAGGCGCTGCACCGCACGCGCAGCACGGATGTAGCCCGCGCTCTCCTGCGGGCCTCGGCGGGCAAGACAGTCGAGCACGCCGCAGTTGAACAGGAACTGTGCCTGCGTGGTATAGCCCTGCACATCCAGCCCGGCCTCGAAGCCGGCCTCGGCCACCGCGGTGAAATCCACGAACGCGGTGATGTCGTTGAGTCCCGGCCACAGGAAGGGGTCGCCGTGGGCGTGGTGGCGGTAGTAGCACAGCAGGGTGCCGTTCGAGCGCGACGGCAGGTAGTACTCGGCACGGGGATAGCCGTAGTCGATCAAGAGCAGCGCGCCGGCCTGCAGGCGCTCGGCCCAGGACGCCACCCAGGCGCCGCCGGCGAGGTTGAGCTCGGTCACGTATTCGCCGCCGGCCGGCGCGGGCAGGTTCAGCGCCAGCGCGGCCTCGCGCACCGCGCCCGCCGCCGGCACATCGGCCCAGCACAGCCGGCGCACGCCGGCAGCGTCGGCTTCGAACGCAACGCCGCGCTCGGCCAGGCCGTCGGCGGTCGACACCAGCAGATGCACCGGCATCACGTCGAGCACCTCGTTGGCCACCACCGCGCCGGAAAAGCGCTCGGGCAGCGCATCCAGCCACTGCACACGGGCGGCCAGGTGCGGCGCCTTGTCGGCCAGGGTGTCGAACTGGCGCTCGCGCAACTCGCCGGAGAGCTCGAGGATGCCGTAGCGCTCCGGTACGCAGCCGCGTCGTTCGAGCTCGAGCAGCAGGTCGGCGGCGAGCAGGCCGGTGCCGGCGCCGACCTCGATCACCCCGAGCGCGCTCGCGCGCATCACCTGCTCGACCTGGGTGGCCAGCGCCTGGCCGAAAAGCGGGGTAAGCTCGGGCGCGGTGATGAAATCGCCGCCTGGACCGAACTTTCGCGCGCCGCCGCTGTAATAACCCAGTCCCGGTGCATAGAGCGCGAGATCCATGTAGCGGGCGAACGAAATCCATCCGCCGGCGGCGGCGATCTCGGCCTCGATGCGTTCGAGCAGGCGCGCGCTCTGGGCGAGCGCATCGGCGGACGGCTGGGGCAGTTCAGACATGTGCAGTACACCCGAGATCGACGAAAGCCGGCCATTGTACCGGCAGGCCTGCAACGGCAGGCGCCGAACCCGCGCCACCACAAGGCGCGGGCGCAACTCAAGGTAGCCCAGCAATGAGTTTCTCCAGCCCGACCGCAGCCCCTACACCCACCCCGGCCGCCACGGCCAAGGACGCACATGCACCGCTGATCCTCGTCACCGGCGCCGCACGGCGCGTCGGCGCCGAGATCGCGCGCAACCTGCATGCCGCCGGGGCACGCGTGGCGCTGCACTACCGCAGCAGCGCCGGCGAGGCCGAGGCGCTCGCCGCCGCACTCAACGCCCTGCGGCCCGACTCCGCGTTCACGGTGAGGGGCGACCTCGCCCGCTTCGGCGCCGCCGAAGAGATCGCCGCGCAGGTGCTCGGCCGCGGCGAAGGCCTGGACGGCCTGGTGAACAACGCCTCGAGCTTCTTCCCGACCCCGGTTGGCCGCATCGACCGCGCCGCCTGGGACGAGCTCATGGGCTCGAACCTGATGGGGCCGCTGTTCCTGTCACAGGCGCTCGCACCCGCACTGCGCGCCGCCGGCGGGGCCATCGTCAACATCGTCGACATCCACGCCGAACGCCCGCTCACCGGCTACACGGTGTACAACGTCGCCAAAGGCGGCCTGGCCACCCTGACCCGCGCGCTGGCGATCGACCTCGCCCCCGCGGTGCGCGTCAATGGCGTGGCGCCGGGCCCGATCGACTGGCCGGAGGACGGGCAGTTTCCGCCCGAGGAGCGCCAGCGCATCATCGCCCACACCCTGCTCAAGCGCGTGGGCTCACCCTCGGACATCGCACGTACGGTGCGCTTCCTGATGCTCGACGCGCCCTACATCACCGGCCAGATCATCGCCGTGGACGGCGGGCGCAGCGTGCACCTGTAGCCTGCGGCAAGCGCAAGGGGCGGCAGCGCGCCCGTTTCTGGGATAATCCGCGCCTGATTCGTCCGAACGAGCCCTGACCGTGACCGCAGCCCCCGCAACCGCCCCCGTCGACACGCCCGCGCCCGCTGGCGCCGCCAGCGACGCCCGCTTCTCCAACACCTTCCTGCGCCTGAAGAAAAAGCTCGAGCGTGGTGTCGGCGAGGCGATCGGCGACTACAACATGATCGGCGACGGCGACACCGTGATGGTGTGCGTATCGGGCGGGAAGTTATAGGCAATACGTTGTTCGTAAAACATACCGGCCGGGCGGTTGAGCGGCTACCGTTGCAGGCTAGGCTTGACTCGCGCTCACTTGAACTCGCTGAGTTCTTCGGCAATAGCCTGATCTCCGGTTTGAGATGTGGTAGCGCTGCGAAGGGCTACGCCCTTCGCAGCGCTACCACATCTCAAATGAGGCACCCTACGTCTTCCGCCTTCCAACCGGCCGTTCCCATGCTGCCAATTCTTGCTCGCCCTGACGTCCGACTCAGCGCTTCAGGAATCTGCTCGACGAAAGGTCCCCTACGGTGCAGTCGCCGCGGCTCCGGTTGCAGAACAAGGCGACCTGATGGAGCAGATCGCTTATAGCCTCACTTCCAGTCGCGTAGGTCACAGGGCTACCGCAGCTACGCATATTGAATTTTCGGATGCCCCGCAGCCTGCCCAACCGAACAACATGGTGCACAAATTTTGGGCAAATCACGCTGTTCAGGCAGAGGAAAAGACCTATTGCATCTAGACCATCGATGCCGTTCGGGTAGCTGCGGCGGCCCTGGCGTAGGTCACGCCACGCGCCCTGCCCATTCTTGAGGCTGTTGAAGAAGCACTTACTTGGCGCGTTATCCCAGTTACGCTTGCGCGACATTGAAAAAACGCGCATCTCGTACCCTGCCAGCCGGCCGTGATAAGCCTGGAAGGCGCCTTGATCGACCAGCCGATCACTTCCCGGTTAAACAGATCGATCACGACCGGGCGGCGGTGCCTAGCAGCGTGATGCAAAAGGCTGTGAACGATCCGAAAAGCTGCCTGTCATAGACGTATCTCCAGACTCCTTGTCCTGCAACGATGCGCGGCCAACTCGACCCCCAGTCCTCGATGTTCCACTACTTCTCGCCGGAGTCGCGTGTGCCGGCGGATCATCCGCTGCGACGGGTGAAGCGTTTGGCCGACCGTGCCCTGGGCGCAATTTCTGGGGTGTTGGACGCGCTGTACTCCTCGGTCGGTCGTCCATCGATTCCGCCAGAGCGACTGCTCAAGGCGCAATTGCTGATTGCGCTGTATTCGGTTCGCTCGGACCGGCAGTTCTGCGAACAACTCGACTACAACATCCTGTTCCGCTGGTTTCTCGACATGGATCTCGAGAGCCCGACGTTGGACCAGTCGAACTTCAGCCGCCTGCGCGAACACCTTGTCGCCACCGACGTGGCCCGACGCTTCTTCGATGAGGTCGTCAATCTGGCCCGCAAGCAGAAGCTGCTGTCCTCGGACCACTTCACGGTCGACGGCACGCTGATCGATGCCTAGGCTTCGTTCAAGAGTTTTAAGCCCAAGGATGGCACCCCGCCCAAGGACGGTGATGACGGCACCGGGATGGTCGACTTCAAGGGCGAGAAGCGCTCGAACGCGGTGCGAAGGCGATTCCGGAAAACGATGTCACGATGAAATTCGACCTGAACCTCAGTGCTGGCGCGGTACCGCCGGCTTTTGCATCACGCTGCTAGCGTCCGTCGAAGTCTTTTAACACCAGTTGTGCCGTTGTGACATTATTAGGACTACACAGGTCTTGCGCCCTGCAATCCAACCAGCAAGCTCGAGGAGGCCTTCCTTGGCGCGCCGTCGGCACGATTTTCCCGTCATTTGGCTCTCGTTGGCCCCGCTTTCAGCATCTCTTCTGGTCGTTTCTGAATAAGCTCGTTCAGATCCAAGTTTGGAATGCAGCGTGCATTTGCGAGCATTCTTTCGATCATTCTCAGCTGCTCAGCGTTGTTCCTCTTCAGGATCTCGTTCTCTGCAACGAGGTTCTGAATACGCTCAACCAATTTCACGTCTGAGGCTGTCATTTTCGCGTAAAGGGAAGGGGTCGCGCCGCGCAGATGAGCCCGGCGAGTCTTATAGCAGGCCGCGATACCCGCATAGCTGCATAGTGTTTGCCGCGTTACCTTCAGTCCAAGCTGCAGCTCCACGTGACTAGCCAGCGCATCCCACGTTAATTTGCCAGTCCACTTCGTCAAGATCACCTCGATCTGACGTTGCTGCTCTGCTGAAATCTTTGGAGTGAACATTTCTATCTAAATTTAATTAGATTCCAAACATCTGAAGAAGCGAGCTAAGTCCGGGGTTGTCACTTGGCTCTACTTTCGCGCTACGCTGCTCAAGAAGTCCAACCAATTCGTTCTCGAAGTTCGGAATGAGCAAGGGGACCCTTCCCGCCTTTCTCACATTTGCGTCGGTGATATGAAATTCACTCTTATTTGCTGAGTAACGAATCACGCTACCGAGCGGTTGAGTTTTCATGAAATCAAGCAGACTAGCCAAGACGTGGGTATTACGAGAATGAATAACGAACCACTTCTGCATCGCAAGTGAATTCACCAAGCGCCCGTCGAGCTTCACCTGTGCAAGCCTCGCCAATTGGACTTGGTAGTCTCTTTCAAGCAGCTCGATCGCTCTTATGTCTCCGGCAACATGACATGCCGCAGAACACATGAAACACTGTGATATGAAATCATTCAGGTAGTCGCAGGGATCTAGGTGGAGTTCTTGCGTGCATATTCCTGTTGACATGATAGAGGCTGGCAGGTTCGTCGCTTTAGCAACGGCTTCCTGTCCAACGACGCGAATCTCTCTCTTGTCGTGTTCGCGGGGGTTCATCACCATGCGCACGCGCCGTGACTGCTCTTCATGTTTGTCATGCAAGTAGGTATCCGTTTGTTCAGGGTCGCGACGTCCAGACCAAGCGGTTATAATTTCACGTGGAATCTCGCTCAATTCTGCCAGTGTGTTTCCCAAGTGACGCAGGCTGTGCGGCAACACATGGCAACCCTTGTAGCCCCGCTTTTCAAATAGACTTTTTTGAAACATATTGCCCCTCGAAAGAAGCGCTGCCGCGTTAAGTGCAACAGACTTCAGCGGTGCAACACTGTACAACGCCTTGGCTAGGGGCTTGCCGCCCGAACGAACTTCCGTTTGATCTCGATACCTTAACAGCCCATTAATACAGAACAGCGCGTCCGCCAATCTGATCATGCCTTCCCCAGTTGAGTTTGATTCGGGGAACGTCGGAACCAATTCCGACTTGAAATAGCTTACCCAGCGCGCTTGCAGTTCTGAAACTGTAATCAATGAATTCTTGTCCAATCCAAGAATTCGGACGGACTTACCGAGAAGTACTCTATATCCAAACAAGTAAGGAACAGAATTGATCTTCACTATTGCTGTTGTGCTGCATGCCAGGCGATCGCAACTCTCCAGTGAATGTATTGGCTTTCCTGTGAAATAACTTCGATACGCCGGAGCGTTATGTGGCAGATCGTTCTGAACTTCGACGCCTGGCAGAACGACAGGCACACACGCAGCTTCAGGATAGAATCCGAGCGCATAACCGAGGACAAAAAGGTTAGGAGGAGCCCTGTCGAGCCGCAGGTGTCGTGCTCTATGCTGCCACTTCTCGGAGTCTCCCAATAATTCGCCAAGCGATAATTTTGGATTTTCGTAGAACCGGCAAAGGATGCGTGCCGGCTCGCACTCGTTGAAGAAGAAGTTAATCGCTCGCTCCACTTGATCGGCTACAACTGCAAGAACATGGTTTCGATTGTCTTTGTAGCCTTTGCTGCCCGGCCAATCTAGGTAATGAACCGTCTCTCGCCCCCCCTCGCTGTACCGCTTTAGGCGTTGTTTTGCTAGAAGTGGCACTTCGGCACAAAGACGGCTTGGAGACGCAAGCCCAAGGATTCCGAATGTAGTCGCAACGGCATCCATCACAGGAATTTTGGCCTCTGGACTAACGAGGCCGCTCTGGCTGACTGGCTGAAATATCTCATTGTGTATTGCGGCGAGGAGCAAGACGTTGTCGAGCTCCGGCAACTTGTCCTTCCGTGCGTCGAAGGCAGCATGCCCTGTTCTATCTCTATTGTCCGGCGACTTGACATAGATCCGCGGCATCAAACCATTCTCTGCGCAGAACTCGAGAAATGGGTTTATGCGGGCCAGAGATCCACGCCCCGCAAGGACCGTGGTGACGCTCTCCGCCGTCTGCACATAGAGTTCGCCCTCCATGTGAGTAAGCAGTTTCCGAGCTGTCGACACGCGTGCTTGACGCTCACGAGGCGACACCGGGACGTTAGTCGTCTGGATCACCCAAACCTTAATCAGTCCGTCGTAGGGTGAGCGAAGCTTGAAATTACCCCCCCTTCCTTTGATACCGCGCCGACGCGAATCATGCTTGTCGGCGAGAAAGCTCGTCCTGAGGCCGGTGGTCGGGCAGATATGAAGCCACAGGGAATCGCCCCATTGAGCCGGCCCTCCTGTTGGGCCGCAAAACTGTGGGAAATCCCTCGACCGATACGAATCAACCAGCTTCTCGAGTCGGTCTAGATATTTGTTTGGCATCTACGGCTCTCCGCCTCGCGAGGATTTCTTCGCAAATCTTGATGGTTAGATTAATCCACTCGATCTGAACTTGGAGCTTCCGTACAGAATTAACTCCCAAAGGATTGAGCAAGTAAGACCTGTTTGCTGAGATTTTCCTATTTGCGACTTCCAACTCTGCACGATGGTCCGCCTCTAGGATTGGTCTAAAATTGGGGCAGCCGTAACATCCAATAGGCCGACCTAATGCAGTATTACAACTCTTGCAACTTTGGACGCTCTTTGCACCCCCAACCTCGTTGAAGTCATGCCCAAATATTACTTCGTCACCCTCTGGGACCTGGGTGATAGCGTTAGAGAATGCCCTCCTGAGAAACTCGTTGCCGACATAGTTAACGTCGATAATGCGGCGCGATTCGTAGTCCATATCGACGTAGTGCCGTGCGGCTGGGACAGTGACTCCGGTAATACGTGCCAGTTGCGCAGCCTGCAGCCCTGCCTGAGCGCCACGAGTCAGTGTGGTGTGGCGAATCCTATTATTAGTGGCCTTACATGTTGGCGCTCGATCAGAAGGTATTCCGTTTAGGTCCATGGTGAGCATGTAATCCGGGGCATGAAAGAGCGAGGACGCTTCCGTGAATGCCTCCTTGAACACAGTCAGAGAAGGTGGCTCCCATTTAAACAACGTTACATCAGGGAAGATCGGAACGTTTACAACCATGTGAATGAGCTCTTGCTCGCTGATTACTAGACTTAATTTCTCGAGCAACAGTGCAAGCCCGTGCAGACACAAACGCTTATAGTGAAGGAGCGTCTCGGAGAGCTCCTCGCTGAGGGGAAGAGGGTAGCGCTCGGGGTAACTTCTTTGATGCCTAGCTCCCTTCTGCTTTACATGAAATACCCTGAGTTGAAGTGTCAGCGAACCGAGAGTACTCACTTCGTCGCTTGGGCTGATCTTGCGATCCTTGTAACTTGCTCCTGCGGGTATAAGGTCGCACCACTTTAGAATTGAGAGCTGCACCGGACGTCGGACTGTGGAGAGCATCAGCTTATTGGCGACCACAGTACGGACCTTGCTAAATGCTTGTGATTGGTAAAATGCCAAGTTTTTCGGCTTCGACCAGTCGACCGCGCCAAGGCTCGTGTTGATTATTTTTGCAAGGGAGTCGAACTCAAACTCTGTCATGCTGCCACGCCTAAAATCAAAATTTCTATTTTGACTTCTGTCTAGATGACTGCTAGTGAACGCATGAAAATCATTGAATTCTTTGTTTCCGAGCTTGCACAGCGTGCCAAAAAATTGATTGAGACTCTTCTTCTGATTGATTGGCAGTCCACTCCACTTCCCTTTGAGCTCGGTTAAATCTGGAATGCCCTGGGCTAGGTGCCTCACTGTATTTCGAACAACTCCGGAGGCGGTACTTGCGGATTTGGTGCGCACATACCAGATGAAGGCATCGACGCAGAGTTGCCACTCATCGTCAGGCATAGTTGAGTTGTGAAGCCAAGCGACGGGAATGGTGTGTCCTTTGCTTAGGGTCGCCAATATCTTCCATTGGTCATCCATGATTTTAATCGACAGACCAGACTTTGCTGTCACGAACATGGCCTGATTGAGACGTGACAAACGCTCTTGTCTCCGGACCTTGATATTGGGCATCACTTCTGTTCATCCACTCGGCGCTGATGAGCCAATGATATTTCCCTTGATCTTGTAGCAAGTCGCTTGTCATTGTAGATGTCACTCATAGATGATCCCGCCACCCAACCCATAGCGTAGCGGCGTGCCTCCTCCAGAATGCGGGGATCCACTCCCATGCTTGTTGCCTTCACATCGAACACTTCATTCCACTTATGGCGAAGGAGATGTGGATGCAAGTGGAATCCAAGGACTTTGGAGATTATTTTGAAGATCGTATTAATAGACTTAAGTGACAGCGGCTGACCTATGGTGCCGCGTGAGTCCTTTTCACTCACGAAGATGAAATCATGCGCATGAGTGCCGGGAATTTCAGAGCGAATGTGATTGATGTAGTGCTTCATCTGCTCCATTAGACTTGTGTGCACAGTTGCCAAGTGCGCCTTCGATTTTTGATTTGGCCTGTCTATTCGAGTATCGGTAGGATCAATGGAAGATCGATAGATCTTGATTTGATCTGACGTTCCGTGCAACATCAGGTCGGATATTTTGATTTTCGCCAGTGCGCCGCGCCTAATGCCGCTCTGAGCCAGGATCGAAACAATTAGATAGTTCCTAATTCTTGAGCTTTCAAACGGATTATCTGGTGATGAGGGGAGGATCATCTCAAGCATTTTAAGAAATAGATTATCTGGAATGCTGGACACAGTTGGATCTGATGTTCCTTGATGCATGTTTTTTGCCAAACTATCCTCATCTATTTTTATAGCTGCCCGCAGCTTTTTATAGCGTTCCGTAATCTCAGAGTCAGTGCCGTAGGCATCATGAAAATGCATGTATAGGACGTCGATATATTGTCTGAGCCTTCTTAGGCGGCCGGCCTGTGTTTCGTTTTGCACACAAGAAAGTTGTAGCGCATTCGCAGATAGCGAGTTCCTTATTAGCTTATCGGACACTTGAAGGAAGACGACTGAGTTACCTGGATCACTATGCCCACCCTTCTTCCTGGCAGCGGCTAGTTGAAACTGAAAGTACTCTCTTTGCGTGATCAGCTTTCCCGACGCCACTCTTTCGACGAGGCTAATTCCATGTTTCTGGAAGTACTCAAGCACGAAGAGAAGCTCAGCCGCCTTACGGATTTGTGTATTGAATGCTTGCCTTGTAAGTGTTGAAAGATAGACGCTTGCATAGGGACAGGCAGGGCAATCGAATTCATCCACAAGGGTGACCCATGGCATGTGATTGAAGGTGTATTTTTTGAGCTTTATCTCAGACACGATCGACGAGTTATTAGGTTGCTTTGCTAAGAGCTACGATAGCCAGAGTTTTTTGTGCGGCGAATCCGTTTTAAATTTCTGGTGATTTATCGCAGGACGTCTTATAGAGGTTCGCGTGACAGATCTTCGGTTAAGTGATTTTCTTTTCGTCATTGCAACTGATATCGCTGCTCTCGATGGCTGCGCACGGCCCACGCGGTGCGCTCGACGTCAGTTGCATGCTGCTGATGGATGGGACTCGCAGGACCTTAAAGGTTTTGAGTTCCTCGAACGACCGATCGCCGCTACCTCGAATCGCTCGCGACCCTGCAAAGAGCCGTGAAGGCGCAGGAGTCGCTCAGAGAGGACGTTGCGTTGAGTCACGGCCTCGATCTGTTCGGGCAGCGCGTTCATCAGATACCTCCATGCGGTTGTCACGCAGTGTTCCCGCCTGTACACATTTTCTCCACCCGAACCGATAATCCGATTTTCTGTACTCCAGATAATTATCGTGCCCACAACCGTCACACCTAAGGGGCGCGGTCGCCCGACCACCCAGCCCGTCGATCGTATCCGGACAAGAATTTGGTTCAGCGCGTTACGGGAGATTTCTGGCTTGCCCTCTGCATACGCTATCGAGATGGCGCTCGATGGGGACCGCGTTCGCAAGCGCGAGAAGGACGTCTGTCGCCCAAGGAAGTGGGATGCATACCAGAATGGGACACGAGTCCCCAATGACATACCCGGCCCCCGCAACGCTATCAATCAGGCAGAAGCTCGATTCCCAGGGACGGCGCGCTGGTTTCGCAGCCCGTTGTGGCGCTTTCTGAAGGGGGAGTCATTCAATTCAATGCAGTTTGAGGACGCGCTACGTACCCTTGAGCCGCCTGTCATGGCAGTGCTGTTTGAGGCGGCGTCGCGCGAGTTTGAGCAAGAGCCTCGTCCGCGCCCCTTCGATGACGAGAGCGCTGGACAACTCATCGCACTTGCTAGCTTCGATGCGCTAGTAGCGGCCGTGCTAATGACAGGGCTGTCGGAGGTCATCGCCTCGCCTGATCTTCGAGAGCGGGCGTTAGGTGTCTATCTCGGCATCCAGGCCAAGCTGCGACAAGAGCCGCTTATGGAGAGCATCTATCCTGAATTGTTCTCACTGATAGATTCGCGCTGCAAACATTGGATCTACCTCGCGCCCAATCGGCGACTGGACGTCGTGATCTTCTGGCAGGGGGTCGAGGCGGAGGAAGAGGGGAGAGTCGTTGACGAAGATCTGCTTGGGGGGATGGGACCGAGTGCTCAAGCGACTGACAGTCCCGCCCCACTGTGCGCGCCACCGAGGGTTAAACGCTAGGCATCTACGTAGAGTGGTCATATGAACGGGCTAATCGAGGCCAACGACTCGACCCGACCTACGGGCGGCCCACTTGGTGAAGTCTGACGGCAGCGAGTCTCTCACCTGATGTTACGAGAGAGCGAACGAAACCTAACAATCAACCCAATTTAAGCCGCCCAGCCCCATCTAAACCCGATCTAACCCAACTAAAAACAGCCAGAGTCAGGTATGCTGAGACGCATCCCAAAACGCATACCGCAAGCTTTGGAGCCCCACATGGACGATCGCTGGCTCTCCGTCGACGAAATCGCCGACTACCTCGGCGTGGCCAAGGACACGATCTACACCTGGGTGACCTCCAAGGGCATGCCGGGGCACAAGGTCGGGCGCTTCTGGAAGTTCAAGAAGCAAGACGTGGACGCCTGGGTACGAGATGGCGGCGCCGCCTCCAGCAGCGATGACTTCGACGACAAGGGGCCGCGCAATGTCTAAGCCGCGCTCCACGCAGGACAACAACGACATGAGCAACCCGGATCAAGAGACCCAAGCGCCGGAAAGCGCGCACGAAGAGGGAAAGCTCTTCGACTACATCACCGGCAAGTCGGTTAAAGACACCGACAAGGAGAAGGTTCGGCAGCGTATCGCCCGCGCTCTCATCCACGAATACGGCATCGCCGCCGAAGACATCGAGCCCGATTTCAAGCTCAAGGTGCTCGGCAAGAACCGTAAGATCGACATCGCCATCTTCAAGCCGGGGCAGCCACACACAGAAGACAACCTCTACCGCGCGGTGGTGGTCGAGAAGGAGCCCAAGATCGGCACAAAGGGCGCCTATCGCATGCGCGACCCGGAAGAGGCGCGCAAAGAGTTCGAGTTGCTCGAAGCCGTAATGGCCGAAGTCGAAAGCTGCGACTACGGCCTGTGGACCAACGGCCTGGAGTTCTTCTTCTTCAAGAAGGAAATCACCCGCTTCGACACCAAGTTCAAACCGATCGGCGACTGGCCCCTGGGCGACGACACCTTCAGCGTCGAAGGCCGCTCCATGGGGCGGCTGCGCCGAGCCGAACCCGACATGCTGCGCATCGCCTTCCGGCGCTGCCACAACTACATCCACGGCAACGAGGGCATGCCCAAGGATGCGGCGTTCTGGCAGTTCCTCTACCTCATCTTCTGCAAGATGTACGACGAGCAGCAGCCAAACGAGGCCCGGCAGTTCTGGGTTGGCGCATTCGAGCCGTTCGATCCGGCCGGGCGCGAACGGATCCGCAAGCGCATCAAGCCGCTCTTCGAGGCCGTCAAGAAAAAGTACGACAGCCTGTTCAAGGGCAACGAAGAAATCACCCTGTCCGACCGCGCCCTGGCCTTCATCGTCTCCGAGCTGGCCCGCTACGACTTTGGCCGCACCGACGTCGACGCCAAAGGCACGGCCTACCAGGAGATCGTGGGCACCAACCTGCGCGGGGATCGCGGTCAGTACTTCACGCCGCGTGGCGCCATCCGCCTTGTCGTGCAGATGCTCGCCCCGCAAGAGCATGAGCGGGTACTGGATTCATCGTGTGGCACCGGGGGCTTCCTCGTGGAGACCTTGAATTACATGAACAAGGTGTTCCACGACGAGCGACACATCAAGTCCGGCGAGGAAGACACGGAGGAGTTCGTCTCCATCCGCGACCGTCTTGCCAGCTACGCGGCTAAGAACCTCTTCGGTGCCGACTTCGATCCTTTCCTGGTGCGTGCCGCGCAGATGAACGTGATGATGGCCGGCAATTCGCTGGGCCACCTCTATCACATGAACTCGCTGGAGTTTCCGCGTGGCGACCTGCCGGGCGTTCAGCCTGCCAATGACAACATCCCGCTCGGCTCCATCGACGTCCTGATGACGAACCCGCCGTTCGGCTCCGATATTCCCGTCACCGAGCGGACTATTCTCGAGCAGTACGAACTCGCCCGCCGCTGGGAGCGGCAAGGCGATGGCTTTGTGATGACCAATGCGATCAAGCCTGCCGTATCACCCGAAATTCTGTTCATAGAGCGGTGCGTCAAGTGGCTCAAGCCTGGCGGTCGTACCGGGATCGTCTTGCCCGACGGCGTCCTGGGCAATCCAGGTGACGAGTACATACGCTACTGGATCTTGCGCCACTGCTGGGTGCTGGCCAGCATCGACCTGCCGGTGGAGTCGTTCATTGTCGAAGCCAACGTCAACATCCTCACCAGCCTGCTCTTCCTCAAGCGCAAGCCTGACGAAGTCATCCAGGCCGAGGACCTTGGGCAGAAGCAGGACTACCCGGTGTTCATGGCCGTCGCCGAGAAGGTGGGCTTCGACCGCCGTGGCAACACCCTCTACAAGCGCCACCCGGACGGTGAGGAGATTCTCAGGGACGTGAGCGTGGAGGAAAAGGTGCGCATCGGTGGTCGGCTGGAGACCCGCACCCTCCACCGCAAAGAGCGCATCCTCGATGACGATCTACCCGAGATCGCCAAGGCCTACGCCGCGTTCCGCGCCCAACACCCGGAGCCTGGGAAATGATCACGCGACTCGAAGCCACCCGTTACCGCTGCTTCGAACGCCTGGGCATCGACGTGGGCGACTTTCGGGTACTGGTGGGAGCCAACGGTTCCGGCAAGACAACGCTGCTCGATCTGCCCGTGCTTCTGGGTGATCTGCTGCGCGCGAACAATGTCGCCATCCCCTTCATGGAGCGGCGGCAGGAGCTACCGCCGCGCGCTGGCAGCCTGAACGAGCTGGTCTTCGCAGGGCGCGGCAGTGATTTCTCGCTCGCCGTTGAAGCACGCCTGCCCGATGCCGTGCAGTCCAAAGTGTTGGAGGGCATGTTTGCCCGCAAGCGGACCGAGCGATCACGCCAAGCCTTGCAGGAAGACCGCCGCCAATGGCCCACGCACATTCGCTATGAGATCGGGCTGCGCATCAGTTCCGACCAAGCGCTGCAAGTAGCCTACGAGTATCTCTTCCTGTTCCCCGAATCGGACGCGCCGGACCGCCGTCAGGCGGGCTTTCACGGCACGGCAGCCGAGAGTAAAAAGCACTGGTACCTCACCCTCAGGCGCGAGTTCGGCTACGAATCCGAGTTCAAGCCCGAAACGCCACACGCCACTCAGGCCAAGGTTGGCCTGCCGGACACGCTCCTCGCCATGCCGCGTGTCCTCTTCGAGCCCGAGGCCGGTTACCCCGCGGCGCGCTGGCTGCTCGGTCTGTTGACCGCCGATGCAGTGTTCCTGGAGCCCAACTGGGCGGCCATGCGACAGGCCAGCCCCCCGGGGCAGGCCAAGGTCATCACGGCCAACGGTCGCAACATTCCTTGGCTGGCGCTCGAGCTCAAACGCGAAGGCGCACCCCTGGGGGCGCCCGACAGTTATCGCAACGAGCGCTACCTCGACTGGATCGCCCACGTACAAACCGCGCTTCCGCAGATCGTAGACATCGAGGTGCGTGAGCGCACGGATGATCACCATGCCTATTTCTTGGTGCGTTACCGCGGCGATTTTCAGGTGCCCTCTGCGGGCCTTTCAGAGGGCACCTTGCGCATCCTCACGCTGACCCTGCTGCCCTACTTGAGCAAACAGCCAGCCATCCTGGTGACGGAAGAACCAGAGAACGGCATCCACCCCCGTGCCATCGAAGCCGTGCTGCAGTCGCTCTCGTCCATGTACGACAGCCAGGTATGGGTGTCGTCGCACTCGCCCGTGGTACTGGCCCGCGCCAAGCTCGATCAACTGCTCTGCGCCCGGCTGGCCAGCGAAGGTGGCGTGGAGATGGTGCCGGGCAACGAACACCCACGCCTGCAGGAATGGCGCGGCGGTATCGACCTGGGCAGCCTGTTCGCAGCGGGGGTGCTGGGATGATCAGCAAGCGCCCCTGCGTCATCCTGGTTGCAGACAGCAACATGGCGGCCGCCTTCCGTGGCTATTTCCAGCGCGATGGCTGGCACTTCAGCCTGGGCTGTGCGCCTTTCGAGATCGACACCGGTGTCGGTGCCGATCTGATCGTGGACGAGGGCGGCAACGACCCAGGCGTCTACACCAAAGGGCACGAGTTGCTGCGGCCTTACCAAGCCAGCCACCACCATGCCTTGGTCGTGCTCGATTGCGAATGGGAAGGCTCACCGGGAAAGGCGGCCATCGAGGCCCACATTACCGAACGGCTGGTCGAGAGTGGCTGGGCTGCCGAGTCGGTCAAGGTCATCGCCATCGACCCGGAGCTGGAGAACTGGCTGTGGCAAGACAAACCCCAGGTGGCTGAGGCCCTGCGCTACACGGGCCAGCCGCCTTTGCGGCAACTGCTGGCCGACAAAGGCTGGTGGCCACAGGGTGCAGCGAAGCCGCTGCGGCCCAAGGAAGCCGCCGAATGGGTGCTCAGGCAAACCCGTCAGCCACGCTCATCGTCGATCTATCAGAAGCTGGCAGCGTACATCTCGATCAAGGGCTGCACCGATGCAGCCTTCATCGAACTACACGCCGCACTGCAAGCTTGGTTCCCGCAGGAGGCGCCGGCATGAGCAGCCTGAAGTGGAAGGCTGTGCGGGCGGCATGGCTTGAAGAAGATGGGCGCCGTTTGGATTGCAGTCCGTACATGTCGGGAGCCCTAGAAGCGCGTGACGCACTAGAACGCTTGCCCAAAACTGAGAAGCTGTCGCAGGTTACTGAACGAATCTTCCACGCCGGTCGCGAGGGGCGTACATGGGTTGATGATCCCCAGTACGGCGTTCCCTTTCTCGGTAGCTCAGACATCATGTCGGCAGATCTTTCAGCGTTGCCACTGATGTCCAAGAAGCAAGTGGAACGCAACCCACTTTTCAGATTAGGCGGCGCCTGGACCCTGATCACCCGTTCAGGAACCATTGGTCGAATGGCTTATGTTCGGCCGGACATGGTTGGCATGGCTTGTTCAGAACATGTAATCAGAGTCGTCCCCAAACACGGGCACATTCCGCCAGGCTACCTGTACGCCTTTCTCTCCAGCCGCTATGGCGTACCTCTAGTGGTCTCGGGAACCTACGGCGCCATCATTCAACACATTGAGCCAGAGCATATTGCTAAATTGCCGGTGCCGCGGTTTGCGGAGGACGTTGAGCTGCGAATTGATCAGACCATTACGAGGTCGGCGCAGTTGCGAGACGAGGCGGCGCGACTCCTAAAGGAAGCCACTGCTCGTCTCCTTGTCGCGGCCAATCTGCCTCCCATGCGGACTGGCGGAGCAGTTATACCTTTCTCGGTCTCATCGGCAGTAGCCTCCGCGCTTCAAAAACGATGCGATGGCTTTTTCCACAGCCGTTACCACCAAGATGCGGTATCCGCAATGAGCCAAGCTGGGGGCACGCAGCGCCTCGCTGACTTCACCGCAAGCATTGTTGAGCCCAACAGATTCAAACGTGTGGTTCTGAACGCAGCCTCGGGGGGCACGCCCCTCTTCGGGACTTCCGCCATTTTCTGGAACGACCCTGAACCATCTTACTATTTGCCCAGGAAGCTTGCCGAGCCGTACGTAGTTGATATGAACACGTTACTCGTGCCTCGTTCTGGTCAGTTGCAAGGAGTGATCGGGCGACCTGTTCTTCCCTATGGAGACCTCATTGGAGGGGCCGTGTCGGAAGATGCGATCCGAATCCACTGCCACACGCCTGTTCAAGCTGGATTCTTGTTCGTATTTCTCACGTCGGATTACGGTCTCCGGCAACTAAAGTCCAGAGCCTTCGGTTCATCCATTCCCCACCTAGATGTTAGGCAGATTGGAGAATGCCTCATGCCTTCCTTTGATTCCGAGGTCATTGAAGAAATCGGGCGAGTTGGTCTTCAGGTGTCTGAGCTACGAAGCGAGGCACTTCGGCTTGAGCGTGAGGCTCGGCGAACCGTTGAAAGCGCGATTGAACGGAGCGAGTAAGCCATGGCCAAAGTGATTCCCATAGGCCAAGCAGTCAACGACGCCGAACGCGCTGCGATCGCCCACCTGCGGGATCGCTTGCCAGACACTTATGTGTTGCTGCACAACTTTGAGATTGAACGTCAGGGTGAGCGCTTCGAGATCGACATCGCCTTGCTCACGCCGCATGCGCTGTATCTGATCGATGTGAAAGGTACGCGCGGCACCATCGACGTACATGGCCACAAGTGGTACCCGGAGGGGCGCGCGCCCTATCCGTCGCCGCTGGGCAAGCTGCAAGGGCATGCGCGCACGGTGAAGGGCTTGATCACCCAGGCGCATCCGGGACGACACGAGCTGGACAGCATCTATGTCGCGGCGGCCATTCTGCTCACGGCGCCCGACGCGCATCTCAATGACCGCGAGCAGCGCGATGCAGAGAGAGTAGTGAAGCTCAAGGATGCCGAGCGCTACTTCAAGGATGCATCTCACGTCCCTCCGCGCTTTTCCAGGAACATCCTGCAGCAGCACGCGTTGATCCTGCATGCATTGAAGGTGGTGAAGCCCGCCTCCGCGGTGCTGCGCTTCGGCCACTGGGAGGTGAGGGACAAGCTGGGCGCGGCCCAGACCTATACCGAGTTCCGTGCCGAAAACGCTTTTGCCGGCGGCACGGCCCGGTTACGGGTCTATCAGGCCGACCCCTATCTGCCCGAAGCCGAGCGCCAGGCGCAGATCAACCGCATTGCGAATGCCTACCGGGCACTTTCCAGGCTCCCCCTGCACCCCAACATCGTCGCTGCACGCGACTTCTTTCCGACGGACGATGACAAGTCCTTCATCCTGATCCTGGACGATGCGCTGGGACAGGCGCTGACGGTGCACATGGCGCGCCCGCAGTTGGCGTTGACGCTGGACCAGAAGTGGCGGGTGGCCAAGGACCTGCTGGCCGCGCTGGCACACGCCCATCAGCACGGTGTGGTTCATCGCAACCTGACGCCCGGCGCTGTGCTGATCGGGCAAGACGGAACCACCCGCATCACCGACTTCGACTTTGCCCGACCCAGCGTGGACCGCAGCTTGACGATTGCGGCGGACATCGTGGATCTGGTGGAGAAGGCCTACGTCGCGCCAGAAGCATTCCGCGAGCCGTCGGCCGCTTCGGCTGCGTCGGACATCTTCTCTGCGGGCGTCATCCTCTACGAGCTGTTTACCGGCGAGCGCCCCTTTGCTGGCGAGCCCACCACCGTGTGGGACCGGGGCGGTGAGTTCTTGAACAAGCCTTCGGCCCTGCGGCCTGAGCTGAACGAGGCCTTCGATGCCTGGCTGCAAAGCTTGTGCGCGTTCGACGAACAGCAGCGCCCCACGGCTGCCGCGGCACTGGCGGGCCTGAACGCTCTTCTTCAGCCGATAGCTGCCTACTCCGCTGCCCCTGCCGAAGGGGCAGCGCCTGGAGTTGCGGAGCCCTCCACGGACCAGACCGACTACCTGAATCTGCCCGCCGGCCATTGTCTGACATACAAGTTCATCGTCGAGAAGAAGCTGGGGCGCGGCAGCTTCGGTGTGGTCTACAAGGTGATCGATACGCTCGGCGATGTGGCCCGCACGGTGAAGCTCATCGTCAGCGACCGGCATTCGACCCTGGAGCGCCTCAAGAAGGAGTATCGCCATCTCGTGCAGATCCCCGAGCATCCGCACGTGGTGCGCGTGCTCGACGCTGATGTGATACCCGGCCGCGACATTCCCTTCCTGGTGTTCGAATACGTGGAAGGGGCGGACGTCGGCGACATGATCCAGCAGCGCCTGCTGTCGCCGGAGGATGCGCTGGAGTTGGGCAAGCAGGTGATCGAGGGGCTGGTGCACCTGCATGCGCAGGGCTTTCATCACTGCGACATCAAGCCGCGTAACCTGCTGTGGACGCAGAAGGGCGCGAAGATCATCGACTTCAATGTGTCGGTGCGCGCGGACGACAAGCAGTCGCGCGGCGGAGGATCCCGCCGCTACCTGCCGCCGGACTTCGATCCCGAGGTGATTCCGCACAACGGCGAGCGCGCCGACCGCGATCTTTACGCCCTGGGCTTGACACTCTACGAGGCGCTGACGGCACGGTATCCGTGGGATACAGCCGAGCCCCCCATCAGCAAGCCAGCACCTGATCCGCGTGAGCTGTCGGGCTTTGCCGATCTGTCGCCAGAGCTGGTGAATGTGGTGCTCAAGGCGATTGCACCGCGTCGCGCAGAGCGCTTTGGCAGCGCCATCGAATTTCGCGATGCACTAGCCGAGGTGCGCCAAGCCAGGCGTGTCCAGACCTTGAACCTTGCGGCGGTGGCCCAGGCAGCCAGCGGCGGTCAAGCCGCGTTGTCGGCGTCCGCGCCCAACACCAACGCCTTCGTCTCGCACTTGCTGACGCTCTACAGCCAGAGCCGGCGCAGCAATGCCGGGACGCGCGGCATGGATGCGTTGGGCTTCTCGGCTTATGTGGATACGGACCTCGATCGCAAGCTGCTGCCAGCGGTTCTGCAGGGCGAATTTCGTCTAGTGCTCATCTCGGGGAATGCCGGCGATGGCAAGACTGCCTTCTTGCAGCGCCTGGAGAAAGAAGTCGAAAACCGTAGTGGTTCGGTTGACCGCGGGCTCCCCAACGGCAGTGCGCTGAGCCTGGAGGGCAGGCGCTACCTGATCAACTACGACGGCAGCCAAGACGAGGGCAACAAGGACAACAACCAGGTGTTGCTGGACTTCCTGGCACCTTTCAAGGGCAGCGACGCTGGCGCCTGGCGGCCACAGGAGACCCGGCTCATCGCGATCAACGAAGGGCGGTTGGTGGATTTTCTGGCCACGTACGAGCGCGACTTCCCTGCATTGACGGCGCTTGTTCGACGGGCTTTTTCCACCGGCGAGGCCGAGTCTGGCGTGGCGGTAGTGAACCTGAACCTGCGCAGCGTGGTGGCCGAGGTGGAAGGCGGCTCGATCCTGGAGCGCACGCTGAGGACCATCGTGCAGCCGACCCACTGGTCGGCCTGCGACAGCTGCGACCTGAAGGACAGCTGCTACGCACTGCACAACGCACGCAGTTTCCAGGATGAGATTGCCGGCCCTCGCCTGCTGGAGCGGCTCAAGACGCTCTACACGATGGCGCACCTGCGCGGTCGTTTGCACATCACGATGCGCGACTTGCGCTCGGCCTTGTCGTTCATGCTGATCGGCAACCGCGACTGCGCCGAGATTCATGCTCTGTATGCAGCGGGCAAGCACGACGAGGTGGCGCGAAGCTACTACTTCAATAGCTGGATGGGCGGCGGCCTGCCGACCTCGGATCGTTTGCTGAGCTTGCTCAGCGAACTGGATGTCGGCAAGCAGGAAGACCCGCGCTTTGATCGGGGACTGGATTTCGTGCAGCCGGACGATCGCGTGTTGTTCCGCCTCGAGCGGCGTGGGCAGTTCGATTTCGAGGTGTTCAAGCGCCTGTTTGCCGAGCTGCCGCGCGGCGTATCTGGGTCCTCCGTCCGGCAACGTGCCCGCAGGCACCGCGAGTATGTGGCGATGGCCCGCCGCAAGCATTTCTTCGAGCGCCGCGATGCGGGTTGGGAAAAGATGCTGCCCTACCGTTCGGCCAAACGCATGGTCGAGATCGTTCGGGGCGAGGCGTCGATCGAGGCGCTGACCGGCGAGATCCTCCATGCCATCAACCGGGGCGAAGGTCTGCAGCGGCCGGAGCGCTTGGGCCACAGCCTGGCGTTGCAGCTGCGCCAGGTGGAGCACGGCACCATCCGTAGCTACCGGCTCTTTCCGCTGGAGGGCTTTAGCCTGCGGGTGCAGGACTTCGCTTCAAAGGCCCGGTTCGTCGAGCACTTGCCCACAGGTCTCGTGTTGCGGTTTGCAGGCCAAGGCGCGGGCGGAACGACCAGCGAGCTGAGCATCAACCTCGACGTGTTCGAGATGCTGATGCGCCTCAATGAGGGCTACCGACCCAGTGTCGAGGAGATGCAGGGCTTCTATCTCTGCCTGGGTGTGTTCAAGAACAGCCTGAACGCGCAGCCATACCGCGAGATCCTGCTCACCACCACCGGGCATGACTTTTACCGGCTGGCGCGGCACGACGACGGTCGGGTGGAGATGCGCTTGTTGCAGGAAACGAGAGTCCGTAGGGAAGAGGCTGTCGTACAGGTCGGCGGAGAGAGCTGATGGCGTTGCAGAAGAAGGATCGGGAGTTCCGGCTCCCGAAGATCACCTACCTCGACTTCAAGACCATCGAGATGGACCGCGTGCTCACCGGGCTGTTTGAGCGCCTCGAGCATGGCGGCTGCCCCAGCGTGTTTCGGGACAAGCGCGAGCTGACGGTCGATAAGTTCGTGGATGACATTCTGGAAACGAGTGACCGTTTCCTCGGCTTTGCCCAGCACCGCGAGATCGTGACCCGTTGGGTCGAAACTCACCTGATGGACATCGTCAATCGCGGCAGGAAGAACGCTGCCGTTGCTGGGCCGCGTCCTTTGCACGGTTACACCTACCGGTTTCGCAACCCCAAGCATTCGCGCGACTACGGTGCCGCTCAGCATCTGTACCAGATGCTGCACCACGCACGGCATCTTTCTGGCCACAAGGCCATCGAGCATCTCAAGGCCTTCTTTTTCGACGGCTTCGACAAAGTCACGCGCGAGCTGAACGACAGGGCGCTGACCGATATTGAGACGGCGACGCTGCTGCACTTTCTGTCGCAACGCAAGGACACTGCAGACACGCGTGCAGGAGGCGACCGCTTTGCGCCGGTGTGCATCGGGTCCGCCGACCTGATGGCGGAGGATATCCAGCGCTTGCTGTTCTACAAGCCTTTCATGCCGCGGTCGGTGATGGTGGAGTACGTCAAGGTGCTGCTGTCGTTTCATTTGGCCCTCTACCACTTGCGGCTACTCAAACTGTTGCCAGCCTGGCAGAAGCTGAGCGGGGCGAATGCGCTTTGCGCCGAAACCGCATGCCCCATGAAGCCGCGTGAGCAAAGTCAGCCGCAGGGAGACTGCCCTTACACGCTCGGCTTGTTCGTCGATCTCTCGGGTAGTGCCGAGTCTCCCACGGCTGCCTTGGCAGAGCGCAGTGCGGATGGCTACTACCGACGTATTCCAGGCTTTGTCCGCGCCTACTTCGTGGCCAAGAAACTGGACGAGTTCTCCGAGCACCTCCTGCGGCGCGGTAAGTTGATTCGGCCCTTGAACGCCGTGTTCTCGGTCAGCGAGCTCTATGGACTGCAGGGTGAGCCATTCGCCGAGGAGCGCGACAAGTTCTTCGGGGAGCGGCTGGCAGGCCTCTTGGAGTCGCTGTCCGAAGGTGAGTCTGGGCTGGACGCGGAGGTCGAGGCCATCACCAAGATGGGCCTTTCCGATTTCGAGACCTACATCGAGATCCTTGTGGCGCTGCGCGGGGCATTTCACAGGAAGTACATCATCGAGTCGCTGGATGCGACGATGCTGAAGAACAAGGCGGGCGCATTGCTTGCGCAGACCCGTGCGCGCAACGCCCCGCGCCGCTTCGCATTGGATAGCCGCTTGCTGGAGGTCTTACTGCAGATTGCGGTGCTGCGCCCGGGCGGCGACAAGGGCTACTTCACAGGGGAGATGCGGATCGACGATCTGTTGGCCTTCTTGCGCGAGCGCTACGGCCTGTACATCGATCAACTGCCGCCGGGTGAAGGCTTTGCAGCGCCTACCATCGATGAGCGCAAAGCGCTGCGCAGCAACGTCCAGGCCTTCACTGGACGCCTACGTGAGATCGGTTTCTACCGGGATTTGTCCGACGCGCATGTGACCCAGACCGTGGTGCCGCGCTACACGATCGAAGAAAAGACCGAGGGAGCGCGCACATGAGCCAGGGATTGCGCGAACTGACCAGCCAGGAGCTGAACGCGGCGTTGGAGTCGGTCCTGCTGCCGCGGCTTGCCAAACTGTTGTCGGCCCGCGAGCACGGGCACTGCATGCGGGTTACCGACCTCGATCGCGAATTGATGGTTCGCTTGGCGGGTGGGTTGCGAGCCATGGTTCCAGCGACCAATGTGGTAGTCCTAGCGGACGAGGCGCTGCGCACTCTGGCGCCGGATCTGGCAGTGACGAGCACCAAGCTCGTCGAGTTGCGCAACCCGCTACCCAACGATGAGCTACGGCCCGCACTGCTGGTTTTCGTGCCCAACGATCTGCGAGCCTCCGCCGAGGATTCGTTTGGTGTCGCCACGTTTGAAGAAGTGTCGATCGACGGCGTCTACGCAGAGCTGAGCACGCAGCTGCTGGCACAGGTTCCGGCTCCGCTTCGGCTTGCGGTTGAAGCCTGCTTGAGCGAACTGCGCCGTAACGGCTCCCGGTGGCAATACGCCGACGATGCTGCGGTCTCGCGTTACCTGCTCACCTGCCGGGTGAATGATTTTGACCCCGACGCGATGGGGGCAGCGCTGTTCGAGCTGGCTCTGGTGCCAGATTTCGAGCTCTTCCTGCAAACCGAGCGGGCCCCCGCGCGCATTGCACGAAACCGGGAATGCGTGGAGCGCATCACCTGGTCCACCAAGACGGAGCGCGTTCGTGCGCTGGAACTGGGGCTGGTCGATCCAGCCTTCTGCAAGCAGTTGGGCGAGTTCTTCGCCAGGGCTGGCGTTGCCAACCCCAAGGACTGGACCCGCCTGATCGTTCGCGATCGCGCCAACTGGCCCTTGGCGTTCAATAAGTGGCACTTCGAAGACGGCGGCGTTGCCCCCGATTCCATATTCATCGGCGACGTCGAGCTGCCAGATTTGCCATTGGTGAAGGATGACGAGGAAGACCCCCGGCTCGGGGAGCTGATTGGCCATCGCGTCCTGCCCATTTCCAAGACCGGACTGAAGAAGTTCAGCGTGTCCTTCAGGGTGGACCCTGTGCCTTCCAAGGTCGGGGGCTTGGCCCGTTTTGTGGCAGAAGTCGTTTCGCGCGACAACGGGCCGACCGGCTTGCGCCGCCGCAAGGCGGCATGGACAAGGAATACCGAAGCTGGACTGATTTCGTTTACCTCGATCGGCAAGATCGACTGGGAAGAGGGCTGGCACTTCGTCCGCATCTACGCCGAAACGGACGAGGGAGAGCGTATTCCGCTGGCCGATGGGGAGGGGAATCCCATTCGCTTCAGCGATGGCTCTGAGGGGGCTCATACGAACCCCCACGAAAGCGATCTGTTTTACGTCGTCACAGACGAAGAGGTCGAGATCGAACCGCCGCAGCGGGCCGTTCCGCGTGACCCGAGCTTGACGCACGCGCTGCTACGTACCCGATTTGCTGCAGTGGTCCAGGATCGCGACCCTGCCTCCGTTTCGATCACGGGGGCTGCGTGGGTGGAGCGAAGCAGCAAACTTGCGGCGAGCGGTGAAATGCTGGAGGTTCGGCTCGGGAAAGAAGGCAAGGCGAATGTGCTCGTATCTGGCGTACTGGCCAATCTCGAGCGCGCCTTTCTGGAAGACCCCAGCGGCGTGAACCGATTGAGGCTGTCGATCAACGCGTCTGGCGTTGCGACGCGATCGACTGTCTCCTTCAAGTGGCCGAGCTCGGATGAGGCGCTCAGATTCCAGGATGCACGTGCGGCGTTCTTTGCCGCCGTCCTGCAAGAGGATCGACGCTTGATCATGCAGGCGAGCGATCTGCTCAGCCTTCCAGAACCCGCTCAGAACTACGCGGCGGCTTACCTGGCCTGGATCGACGCTGTACTCGCGCGATGTGACTCAACCGACGCGCTCGTCGTCCGGCAGGCTTTCGAGGAGTTGCGCTGTGCGCTCACGATCGACTCAGTGGGCTTGGTGCTGGAGGACTACCAGGGACGCAGGCGTGACGCGCTGCTTCTTGGGCCGACGCATCCGCTTCGCGCAAACTGGCATGTCGCCTGGGCCCAGGTGGGTCAGCGGTGGTTGGAACGCAGTCGTTTAAGCGACCGTGAGTTCGTGGTGCCTACTCGAGATGCCGTACTCAAGCAGTTGGTACCCGCCGCTTTCCCGCCAGTCCTTCCGTTTGGAGAGGAGTTGGGGCGCACCGCGCTGGCCGTGGACAACATCAACCCTTTCTGGTCGTTGTATGCAGCAACTGAAGAAAAGGATCCACGGGGTTTGGTTGGCGAGGTGTGCTCGGCGCTTGGGTTACCTGAGCCGGCCATCGGCGGTGCGGCGATCGATAGCGCCTACCTCGCGGCACGCGTTCAGCGTTACTTGATTCAGCATCCGTATGTGGAAACGCTGACGATCAATGCCTTCAATGCGGGCCGGGCAGCCGCGTTGGCGGAGGTGCTGCTCGCACTTCAGCGTCATCCTGAGTTTGCGGATCTGCGCTACGACATGCGGCTGTTTGCACTTGACCCTGCTGCCCCGGCTATCGGTGAGGCTTTGTTGGAGCTGCTCGAGCCAGACTCCGGCACCACCGCCAAGGAAGCCGACGCCTTCTCTACGCCGACAAACAGTCATTTGCACCCGAAGCTGCGCCTGGCGATCCGGGCAATCAAGGAGTTCCGGGACGATCCGGAGGCCCATGCAGCGCACCTTTCGTTCTTGTTCGATTTGTTTCCGGCCGAAGAGATTCGTGCCGTTGATGTCCAGGAGTCGGACGATTCGTCGTTCGTCCACGGCCTTGTCCAGCCCTTTGAGGTGGATTACGTCGAGGACGAGCAATCGGTCACCTGGCTCCGTCGCCCACTACACGGATTGACCCAGCCCATCGAAGGGGCTGAGGCCTTGTCGGACCTCATGGGGGGGCTTTCCCGATCGGTTTCAGTTGCCGTCGCGACCGTGGCGCGTAGCCAGTATCTGCCTCATGCACGCCCGGTAGTGGCGCTGAGCCTGTCGGCGGATGAGCGCGCCATGCTCCACCAGGTGCATGAGGTGAGCGACTGGGTGATGACCATCGACCGCAACCTCGGTATCGAATTCTTCGACCACCGTCGTCACACGACGCGGCCCGACTATCTGATCGATCACTCGCCGGACATGGCAAATGCCATGAGTCATCGTCTGGTCATCACATCACGTTCGGTTGCGGAGCTGGAAGCGTTGTTGTCTCCCATCTTGCGCGACTATGGGTTGCCGCATTCGGAGCGCCATGCCTTGGTGCTGCTGGATCAGTTACGGTCGCTGTCAGGACGCTTGGCCCTGAAGCTCTTGTCCTCACCCACCCAACGAGCGGAGGCCATGGGGCTTGCTCTCTCCCGCCTGTTCCTGGAGCACCAGGGGGTCTTCCAGAACCAGATTGTGGTGCCGCTGGATGCCCATCTGGAGCTGTACAAGGCGCTGCGCCAGAACGCGGAGGAGGTTGGGGATGAGGTGAGCTTCCGGCGCACCGATCTCGCCCTGTTCGACCTTGACCCGGTAAGCCGGGTTGTGACGTGTCGCCTGGTGGAAGTGAAGTGCTATGCCCAAGTGGGCGACTTGTATGCCTATGAGCAATTGAAGTCCTCGATTGCCGAGCAGATTGCACAGACCGAACACGTGCTCGCTCATCACTTCGATCCAAAGTTTGGCGAGGTGGAGCGTCCAGATCGCGCAATCAAGAATCGCGACCTTGCCGCGCTGCTGGGTTTCTATCTCGACCGTTCCGAGCGTTATGGGGTGGTCTTCCCGGAGGCTGCCGAGGAGGCTAGATTCTTCCTGCGCCGCCTCGATGAGCGCTCATACACGCTGCGGTTCACACGGAGTGCGGTGGTATTTGATTTCAACAAACCGGGCACAGAGCCGGCCGAACACGAGAACGGCATCGAGTTCTATCGCATCGGCAGCGACCTGATTCGTCAGTTGGTCGAGGCGGCTGTGAAAGAAACGGAAACCCTGGCGAGCGTTCAGGCAGGGCAGTCTGCGGACGTCACTCGCGAGGCGACTCAGGAGCTACTGCGTCGCAGGAGCCTGGCGCCTGCTGTTCCGACGTTCGAGACTGCTGCGTTCCTGAGCCCACCGCGAGACAGGACGCTGGCTTGGGACCAAAGTCCGCGAGTCCCTTATTCCGAATCCGGCTCAACGCCTGGCGTCAGGGCGAGTGAGCCCGAGCCGGTCGGGGATTTGCCAGCGGGGGGTAGCGACTCCCCCGAGCCTGGTGCTCCTCAGCAGGAGGCAATATCGACGCCGGTGGCAGCACCAACGCCCGTGGCTGTGATGACAGCCACACCGGCGGTTCCAGACACGCCTCGTCCCAAGTCTGAGGCTGCCGCGGCCCTGGCCGCTGAGGCAGCGTATGACATCATGCTCGGTGCAACAGGCGCGACGCCGCAGTTCGGCATCCTTGGTGAGGTCTCCGGTCGCAAGGTCGCGCTCGACCTTAACCAGACGCACACCATAAGCCTGTTTGGGGTCCAGGGTGGCGGAAAGAGCTACACCCTGGGAAGTGTCGCGGAGATGGCGTCCCTGGCGATTCCTGGCATCAATTGCCTGCCCGAGCCGTTGGCTACGGTGATCTTCCATTACAGCCCGACCATGGACTACAAGCCGGAGTTCACCTCGATGGTCGGGGCGAACAGTGTCGAGGATCAGGTGAGAGCGTTACGGGAAACCTACGGCGCCGAGCCACAGGCACTAGCCGATGTTGTGCTGCTGGTGCCCGCGGACAAAATCGACGAGCGACGCGCCGAGTATCCGGACATCGAGGTCCTTCCGCTCCAGTTCTGCGCATCGGAACTGAAGGCGTCGCACTGGAAATTCCTGATGGGCGCGGTAGGTAACCAAGCGACCTACATTCGCCAAATTATGCGCATCATGAAGTCCATGCGAGACGACATCAGCCTGGACGGGTTGCGTGCCGGCATCGAGGCGTCATCGGTCCCTGATCATCTCAAGGATCTGGCCAGGATGCGCTTGGATCTCGCCGCCGAGTACATCAACGACACGACCTCGCTCAGCGAGGTCGTGCGGCCCGGACGCTTGATCATCGTGGACCTACGCGATGAATTCATCGAGAAGGATGAAGCGCTGGGGCTATTCGTCGTGCTTCTTCAGCTGTTTGCCGATGCCCGTATCGACGGGCGCAGTTTCAACAAGCTGGTGGTCTTCGACGAAGCCCACAAGTACATCGAAAGTCCGGATCTAGTGGCAGGCCTGATCGAGGTAGTTCGTGAGATGCGCCATAAGGGCGTCAGCATCATGGTGGCGAGCCAGGATCCACCTTCGGTTCCCGTGAGCCTAATTGAGCTATCAAGCCAGATCATCATGCACAAGTTCAACTCGCCAGCTTGGCTCAAGCACATCCAGAAGGCGAACGCAGCCTTGGGGAATCTGACGCCGGAACGCATGGCGCAACTCAAGGCGGGCGAGGCCTATGTATGGTCGAGCAAGGCAACTGACGAATCGTTCTCCAGGGGCGCGGTTAAGCTGCGGTGTAGACCTCGGGTAACGCAACACGGGGGGGCTACTAGAGTTGCAGTCGGCGATTAGTTGCTGCCAATGTTTCTGGACCTGTGATCAGATCAACGAATGACATAGTTGCCGTTGGCGAGACCCGACTTCGGCGTTGGTCAGCACAGGAAACGTCTGCATGATCAACTCAGTTTGCGCGCCACCTAATATAGATTCCCGTTTAATTTTCCACGATGGGTCCGTGGCAAAGCCAAAAAACGCCATCCATCTCGGCAAAGAAAAGGCCGCTTAACAAGCATGCAATTCGTGATGTTTTGAACCAACCCATATACTATCCGACTGGCGGAAAATCATATGAATTCGCCCAAAATAGTTATTACGCGCAATGAGGTTGTCACGAAGGACACATCTTCTGCGCTCAATGCACTGCGCGTACTCATCTCATCGCCCAAGGCGGCGCGACAATATTTTGAGTCAGTCGACATCGCTTTTCACGGCTACAACGAAACTCGTGAGGAGCTGTTTGAAATCTCAGAAGTTCGTGAGTTTGTTTATGCCCTTGATGAACAATTTCCCTATTGGCTATTTTTCCTCGACAAAACTGCGCTCGGCCTCCAATCAATGCTCTCAACTTTAGCTTATAGCCCTTGTGAACCCTATGGGAAACGGGTAAAATGGCGTTCGTTAAGTCATTGATAAATAGACAATATGAACTCGAATACTCGACCACGAGTCGCTGCTGTCCGAGTTCGCTGACTTTCTGCTCGACCCCGCGCTGGCCGAGCAGGTACGTCTTCGGCCTGGGGCCTTCACCCGCGATCGCAAGCTCACCCTGCCGCGCCTGGCGGCCATGATGATCTCGGGCATGTGCGCGAGCGTTCAAGCCGAACTCGACGCCTTTTTCGGTCGCCTGCATGCGGTGCCCGGGCGGATCCGCGAGGTCAGCGCACAGGCCTTCAGCAAGGCCCGCCAGGGGTTTTCGGGCCGGCTGTTCGAATTGGCCAGTGCGCACCTGCTGCACCTGGCGCGCCCGCACATAGAGGCGGCACGCTGGAATGGCCGCCGCGTGGTGGCGGCTGATGCGTCGCGCCTGCGTGTGTCGACACGCAAGACGGCCGCACTGACGGCGGACCACTACGCGTTTGCCTTGTTTCTGCCGGGCACCGAACTCACGCTGCACGCCAGTCTGCATCCGGCCGACGGCTCGGAGCGGCAGATGCTGTTCGAGGCGCTCGACGCACTCGATCCGGCGCAGGATCTGCTCGTGCTCGACCGAGGTTACGTCGGCAACACCATGGCAGCGACGCTGGCGCAACACGGCATGGCCTTCTGTCTGCGCGTCGATGCCAGCGGCTGGCGTTGCGTCGCCGACTTCCGACGCTCGAACGAGGCCGAGCGCGTGGTCACACTGTCGCCGCCCACCGCACGCGATGCCAGCACGTTCGATCTGGCCCGCACCGCCACCACCGTGCGCCTGATCCGCAACATCGCTCCGAACGGCCAGATCCGCGTCCTGATGACCAACCTGCTCGATGCCCAGTCGTATCCGGCCGCGCAGTTCAGCGCGCTCTATCACCAG
>QXGG01004967.1_pt1 | contig 30020 bp, 31 predicted proteins | sample 1982491 | NCBI WGS metagenome assembly QXGG01 (sample SAMN09924614, study PRJNA488089) | Wastewater metagenome, whole genome shotgun sequencing project. | isolation source: South African research farm wastewater | place: South Africa: Irene, Agricultural Research Council, Animal Production... | reverse complement strand
GCCTCGACGAAGCCGTGACCGGGGAAGTGCTTGCCGACCGCCCCCATGCCCGCCTGCGCCATGCCGGCGACCAGCGCCTGGGCGAGCGCGGCGACAGCCTCTGGGTCGCGGTGGAAGGCGCGGTTGCCGATCGCACGGCAGCAGCCGTAATCGAGGTCGAGTACCGGCGCGAAGCTGAGGTCGACCCCATGCGCGCGCAGCTCGGACGCCAGCACGAAGCCGGTGGCGCGCGCTGCGTCGAGCGCCGCCAGGTGGTCCTGCTCCCACAGCACGCCCAGGCTGCGCATCGACGGCAGCCGAGTGAAGCCGTCACTCCGAAAACGCTGCACCCTGCCCCCTTCATGGTCGACCGCAATGAGCAGTGCCGGGTCGCGCAGCGCACGGAGCTCGGCGGTGAGCGCGCGCAGCGCTTCCGATCCGCTGAAGTTGCGCGCGAACAGGATCACCCCGCCCACCCGTGGATCGAGCAGGCGCTCGCGTTCCTCGGCGGTCAGGGCGGTACCGGCGACGTCGATCATGACAGGGCCGCGCGGGCGATGGAGAGGCGGATTCATGTGCTCAAGTTCCCGGGGCTCAGGCCCGTTCGATCAGCGCAAAAGCGACCACATGCTCGTCTTCGTCGCTGATGCTGAGGTGGGCGCTCAGCCCGTTGTGGTGCATGTGCGCAGCAAGACGTTCGTCGTAGCGGTATTGCGGCTTGCCACGTGCGTCATGGTCGACGGCGACCGCATGCAGCGTGGCCGGCACGGCGACCCCGCTGCCGAGCGCCTTGCCAAAGGCCTCCTTGGCGGCGAAGCGCTTGGCGAGGAAGCGCGCCGGATCGCGATGGGCGCGCCAGGCCTCAATCTCGGAGGCGGCCAGGATGCGCAGCGCGAAGCGCTCGCCGCGGCGCTCGAGCGCCGTGCGCAGGCGCTGCACGCGGACGATGTCGGTGCCGATGCCGTGGATCATGCGATTCCTAGCGGACCGTCAGGCGCCCTGCGCCGCCTCGCGCATCAGCCGCTTCATCTCGGCCACCGCCGAGCGCAGACCGACGAAGACCGAACGGCTGACGATGGCATGCCCGATGTGCAGCTCGCGTATACCGCTCAGGCGGGCGATCGGCTGCACGTTGTAGTAGTTGAGCGCGTGGCCGGCGTTGAAGCGCATGCCAAGGCCAAGCACCGCCTCACCGGCGCGGCGGATCTTGTCGAGCTCGGCGAGCACCGCCGGTGCCTCAGCGTCGCGTCCGGCGACATGGAAGGCGTGGGCGTAGGGGCCGGTGTGGATCTCGCACACGCGCGCGCCGATGCGGGCGGCGGCCTCGATCTGCTCGAGTTCGGCGTCGATGAACACGCTGGTGACGATGCCGGCGTCGGCCAGGCGGGTGATCACGTCCTTCAGCCGCGCTTCCTGCGCGAGCACGTCGAGCCCGCCCTCGGTGGTGATCTCGTGGCGGCCTTCCGGCACCAGCATCGCCATCTGCGGCTTGGTGCGACAGGCGATCGCGACCATCTCGTCGGTGGCGGCCATCTCGAGGTTGAGCTTGACCTGGGTGAGCTCGGCGAGTCGGCGCACGTCCTCGTCGCCGATGTGGCGGCGGTCCTCGCGCAGGTGGATGGTGATGCCGTCCGCGCCGCCGAGGTGGGCCTCCACTGCGGCCCACACCGGATCGGGCTCCCAGGTGCGGCGCGCCTGGCGCAGCGTGGCGACGTGGTCGATGTTGACGCCGAGTTCGATCATCAGAGCTCCTGCAATTCCTTGAGTACCCGGCGCGACTGCAGTGGCTGTCCGCCCAGGGTGTGGTTGATCAGCATGCGCAGCAGCTGCTTGGACTGGGCCAGCGTCTGTGCGCGCGAGAAATCATTGGCCGCCATGTCGAGCAGGGTCTGCCCGGAAACGAGCGCCTGCTCGCCGAGTGCGGCGGCGTCGACGCCCTCCTCCTCGAGGGCCTCCAGCCGTACCGGACCGCGTTCGATCGTATAAAGGTAGCGCCCCTCGGGCCGCACGACGTCCCCACTGTCCGCCTCGCACGCGAGTCCCGCCTCGTAGCCGAGATCCTGCAGCAAGGCGAGCTCGAAACGGCGCAAGATGGGCGATTCGGGCTCGCCGCGGCCGAGCGCACGCGCCGCGTCCGCATAGGCCGCGAACAGCCGCGGGTGAGGGTCCTCGCGCGCGGTCAGGCGCACGAGCAGCTCGTTGAGGTAGTAGCCGCAGATCAGCGCACGCCCGGTCAGCAGGGGCTGGCCGCCCTGCCATTCGGCGCGCACCAGGGTCTTGACCTCGCCGCCGCCGGACCAGTCCAGCCACAGGGGCTGGAAAGCCATCAGCACGCCGCGCAATTGCGAATGCGGCCGCCGCGCGCCCTTGGCGACCAGCGCCACCCGGCCCTGGTCGCGCGTGAAGACCTCGACGATCAGGCTGGTTTCGCGCCAGGGATAGGTGTGCAACACCCAGGCAGGCTGCTGCTCGATGCGCTGTTTCGGGCCCGCCATCTGCAGACGCCCGGCTTACTCGTAGCCGAGGCTCTTGAGCGCGCGCTCGTCGTCGGCCCAGCCGCTCTTGACCTTGACCCAGACCTCGAGGAAGACCTTGGCGTCGAAAAGCTTCTCAAGTTCGACGCGGGCCTCGGAGGAGATGCGCTTCAACTTCTCGCCCCCCTTGCCGATCACCATCGACTTGTGGCCCGGCTTGTCGACGATCACCGCGGCGTGGACGCGACGCAGCGCACCCTCGACCTCGAACTTCTCGATCTCGACCGCGATGCCATAGGGCAACTCGTCGCCGAGCAGGCGGAAGAGTTTTTCGCGCAGGAATTCGGAGGCCAGGAAGCGCTCGCTGCGATCGGTGATCTCGTCTTCCTCGAACATCGGCGTGCTCACCGGCAGCAGCGGTGTGGCGGCCTTGATCAGGGTCTCGACGTTGCGGCCCTTCTCCGCCGACAGCGGCACGATCTCGGTGAAGTCGCGCGCCTGACGCACCTGGTCGATGAAGGGCAGCAGGCGGGTCTTGTCCTTAAGCTGGTCGACCTTGTTGATCACCAGGATGACCTTCGAGGATTCCGGGATCACCGCCAGGACCTTGCGATCGTCGTCGGTGAAGCGGCCCGCCTCGATGACGAAGAACACCAGGTCGACGTCGGCCAGCACCTGCGACACGGTGCGGTTCATCGAGCGGTTGAGCGCGTTGCGGTGGTGGGTCTGGAAGCCCGGCGTATCGACGAACACGAACTGCGCGCCGGCCTCGGTGAGGATGCCGGTGACGCGGTGGCGGGTGGTCTGCGCCTTGCTCGAGACGATGCTGATCTTCTGCCCGATCAGGCGGTTGAGCAGGGTCGACTTGCCGACGTTGGGACGACCGACGATGGCGACGAAGCCGGCACGAAAGCCGTCGGCGTCGTGCGCGCTATCCGGCGTTTCGTTAGCGTGCTCGGGCATGGAGGGGGGTTCACTCATTTCTTTCTCACTGCGGCGAGCGCAAGCTCGGCCGACTGCTGTTCCGCGATCCGCCGACTGGGACCGCGCCCCAGCGTGCGCACGCCGAGTTTGGGAATTTCACAAGCCACTTCGAATTCCTGGGCGTGGGCCTCGCCCAGGGCCTGCACCATCGAGTAGGTCGGCACCGCGATCCTGCGCCCCTGCAACCACTCCTGCAAGGCGGTCTTGGGGTCCTTGCTCGGCTTGCACGGATCGACTTCGGCAAGCAAGGGCGCGTACAGGCCGTCGATGACCGCCTTGGCGGCGCCAAAACCTGCGTCTAGAAAGACGGCGGCAAACAGAGCCTCGAGCGCATCGGCAAGGATGGACGGCCTGCGGCTACCGCCGGACTTCAGCTCGCCCTCACCCAGGTGCAGGCAGTCGCCGAGCTCAAGCCCGAGGGCAATACGGTGGAGCGCTTCTTGGCGCACGAGCGAGGCCCGCACCCGCGACAGTTCCCCTTCGCGTAGCTCGCCAAAGCGATCGAACAGCGCGATCGCGGTCACACAGTTGAGGATGGAGTCGCCGAGGAACTCGAAGCGCTCGTTGTTCGGCTGGCCAAAGCTTCGGTGCGTGAGCGCCTCCCGCAGCAGGGCGCTATTGACGAAAACATGCCCGAGCCGGGCCTGAAGCTGGTCTAGCGTCATCGGGTCGGCGTTAGTCACTGCGCGCGTGCAAATCAAAAAGCAGGCTGACGTTGGCCACCAGCGGAACCGTGCGGCTGTACCGCACCTCGATCACCGTTCGCGCACCGGTGCGATCGATGACGAGGTCAGCCCCGCTCACGCTCGAGACGTCGTCGATCTGTCTGCGGTGATCGAAGCTGCCGCGCAGTTCAATGACCGGCGTGCCCTTGTCGGCCTCATCGGCCAGGATGCCGATGATGCGCTTGACCGCCAGATACTCGTTGACCACCGGCACGGCACGAAAACCGATGATCAGCACGAAGGCCGCCAGCGCGCCCACGACGAGTACGCCAAGCAGGCTCAGGCCGCGTTGCGATTTGACGCCCATGCGTGCCTCCATATCAGTGAAAGCCGCCGATCCGCTTCATGTCGCTGAAGTTGAACCAGATGAAGAAGGCACGACCGACGATGTGCTCATCCGGCACGAAGCCCCACACCCGGCTATCGCTGCTGGCATCGCGGTTGTCGCCGAGCACGAAGTAGTGCCCGGGCGGTACCGTACAGCTGACGCCCGAATGGGTGTAGGTGCAGTTTTCACGCTGTGGGAAATTGAGCACCTGCGGCACGAAAGCCGGCGCATCACGCTCGATCAGCACCGAATGCTCGACCTCGCCGAGCTTCTCGGTGTAGCGCGGTGAGTAGTACAGGCGGTCGGGGTGCAGGTAGGTGCCCGCCTCCTCGATCTGCACCGGTTGGCCGTTGATGGTGAGGCGCTTGTTGAGATACTCCACCCGGTCACCCGGCAGGCCGACGACGCGCTTGATGTAGTCCATCGAGGGGTCGGCCGGATAACGGAACACCATCACGTCGCCGCGCCGCGGGTCGTTGATGTCGATGATCTTGTGGTTGATCACCGGCAGGCGAATGCCGTAGGTCCATTTGTTGACCAGGATGAAGTCGCCCACCAGCAGGGTCGGGATCATAGAGCCGGACGGGATCTTGAACGGCTCGACCACGAAGGAGCGCAGGCCGAACACGATCAGGATCACCGGGAAGAAGCTCGCGCCGTATTCCACCCACCAGGGGCTGGGCGCGCCCGCCGGGCGCCGCTTGCGCGCATGGAAGCGGTCGAAGCACCACAGCACGCCGGTCGCGATCAGCAGCAGGAACAGGGTCAGGGCGAAATTCATGCGGGTTCCATCGTCAGCCGGCCGCCCGCAGGCCGCCGGCGGGTTCGATCACTTGCCTTCGTCGGTGCGCAGCACAGCGAGGAAGGCTTCCTGCGGAATTTCGACGTTGCCCACCTGCTTCATGCGCTTCTTGCCTTCCTTCTGTTTCTCGAGCAGCTTCTTCTTGCGGCTGATGTCGCCACCGTAGCACTTGGCAAGCACGTTCTTGCGCAACGCCTTGATGGTCTCGCGAGCGATGATGTGCGCGCCGATCGCCGCCTGCACCGGCACATCGAACATCTGGCGCGGGATCAGGCCGCGCAGCTTGCTCGCGAGTTCGCGGCCGCGGTATTGCGCGCTGGCACGGTGCACGATCACCGACAGCGCATCGACCTTTTCGCCACCGACCATCAGGTCGAGCTTGACCAGATCGGCCGTGCGGTACTCCTTGAAGTCGTAGTCCAGCGACGCGTAGCCGCGCGAAACCGACTTCAGCTTGTCGAAGAAGTCCATCACCACTTCGTTCATCGGCAGTTCGTAGATCAGCTGCACCTGTCGACCGTGGTAGCGCATGTCGATCTGGCTGCCGCGCTTCTGGTTGCACAGCGTGATGACCGGACCGACGTAGTCCTGCGGCAGGAAGATGGTCGCAGTGATGATCGGTTCGCGGATCTCCTGGTACTTGCCGGGATCGGGCAGCTTGGCCGGGTTCTCGATGCGGATCACTGAATTGTCGTTCAGCACCACCTCGTACACCACCGTCGGCGCGGTGGTGATCAGGTCCATGTCGAACTCGCGCTCCAGGCGCTCCTGCACGATATCCATGTGCAGCAGGCCGAGAAAGCCGCAGCGGAAGCCAAAACCCAGCGCCTGCGACACCTCCGGCTCAAACTGCAGCGAGGCGTCGTTCAGGCGCAGCTTCTCGAGCGAGTCGCGCAACTGGTCGTACTCGGAGGACTCCACCGGATACAGGCCGGCGAAGACCTGCGGCTTGATCTCCTTGAAACCGGGGAGCGCGGTGGCCGCCGGTCGGCTGGCGAGGGTGACGGTATCGCCTACCTTGGCGGCCTCGATCTCCTTGATGCCGGCGATGATGAAACCCACCTCGCCCGCGCGCAGTTCCGGACGCGACACCGAGCGCGGCGTGAACACCCCCACCTGATCGCACGGATACTGCAAGCCGTTCGACATCAGCAAGATGCGGTCCTTGGGCCTGAGCACGCCGTCAATGACCCGCACCAGCATCACCACGCCCACGTAGTTGTCAAACCACGAGTCGATGATCAGCGCCTTGAGCGGACCGTCCGGCTCGCCCTTGGGCGGGGGCACGCGCGCAACGATGGCTTCGAGCACGTCTTCCACGCCGAGGCCGGTCTTGGCCGAGCACAGGATGGCTTCGGATGCATCGACGCCGATCACATCCTCGATCTCGCTGCGCGCGTTGTCGGGGTCGGCCGCTGGCAGGTCGATTTTGTTGAGCACCGGTACCACCTCGACGTCGAGGTCGAGCGCCGTGTAGCAGTTGGCCACGGTCTGCGCCTCCACGCCCTGCGAGGCATCGACCACCAGCAGCGCCCCCTCGCAGGCGGCGAGCGAGCGGCTGACTTCGTACGAGAAGTCGACGTGTCCCGGGGTGTCGATCAGGTTCAGGTTGTAGACCTGCCCATCCCGAGCCTTGTATTGCAGGGCCGCGGTCTGCGCCTTGATCGTGATGCCGCGCTCACGCTCGATGTCCATCGAGTCGAGCACCTGCTCTTCCATCTCGCGCTCGGACAGGCCGCCGCAGAAGTGGATGAGTCGGTCGGCCAGGGTCGATTTACCGTGGTCGATGTGGGCAATGATGGAGAAGTTGCGTATGTGGTTCATGCGAAACGAAAAGGGTGCCTTGCAGCACCCGTTTCGGAATGAGTTCGGGGATTCGGAGGTTCGGGCGGCCAGGCCGCGTCAAGCCCGTGATTCTAACGGAAAACCACCGCAATAAGCGCGCACCGCCGATTCGTCGAGATGGTAGTGACACAAGACCCGCTCGCCGTGCAGCAGCACGGGCACCAGCTCGTCCCAGCGCGCTTCGAGCTCGGAATGCTGGTCGACGTCGATGACCTCGATCTCCCAGCCGTACTCGACGGCAAGCGGGCGCAGGGTCTCGATCAGATCGTGGCACAGGTGGCACCATTCGCGGCTCATCACCGTGAAACGCTGCGGCGAGCTCATCGGCTGGCCCTCAGGCTGACGTAAGAGGTCGTGTCGCCACGCCGTATCAGCAGGGTCACCTGCTGAGCCGGCCTGAGTGCAGCCGCCATGCGCTCGAACGCCTCGAGCGTGTCCAGCGCCACCTGCTGACCGCCGGCGACCATCGCCAGCACGACATCGCCGGGCAGGATCTCGGCACGCGCGGCAGGACCGTCGACGCGCTGCACGACCAGCCCGCGCGTGATCCCGCGCTCGCGCCGCTGCGTCACGGTGGGCGGGGCGAGTTCGAGGCCGAGCCGGTTTGATACCACGCCACCGCTCACGGCGGCACCCGCTGCCGGTTCCGCTTCCGGGTCCTGCCATTCACCGACCACGACCTTGAGTGTGCGCGGCGCACCCCCGCGGTAGACGTCCACCGCGACCTCGCTGCCCGGCTGCGCGGCGGCGACGATCCGCGGCAGGTCGGCGGAGTTTTCGACGCTGCGGGTATTGAAGCGCACGATCACGTCGCCGCGCTCGAGGCCGGCCTGCGCTGCCGGGCTGTCGGACTCCACCGCGCTCACGAGCGCGCCCGCCGCACGCGGCAGGCCGAAGCTGTCGGCCAGGTCGCGGGTGACTTCCTGGATCGACACGCCGATCCGGCCCCGCTCGACCCGCCCCTTGGTGCGCAGCTGGTGCTGCACGTCCATCGCGACATCGATCGGAATGGCGAAAGACAGGCCCATGAATCCGCCAGTGCGACTGTAGATCTGCGAGTTGATGCCAATGACCTCACCGCGCAGATTGAACAACGGACCACCGGAATTGCCCGGATTGATGGCGACGTCGGTCTGGATGAATGGGACGAAATTCTCGTCGGGCAGGCTGCGCCCCTTGGCACTGACGATGCCGGCAGTCACCGACTGCTCGAAACCGAAGGGGGAACCGATCGCCAGCACCCATTCGCCCACCTTGAGCCGTTCGGGGTCGCCAAGCGCCACATGAGGCAGCGCACTCGCCTCGATCCGGATCAGGGCCACGTCACTGCGCAGATCTGCACCGATCACCACTGCGTCGAACTCGCGCTTGTCGGCCAGGCGAACCTTGATCTCCTCGGCCTCCTCCACCACGTGGGCGTTGGTGAGAATGTAGCCATCAGCGCTGATGATGAAACCGGAGCCAAGTGACTGATCATCAGGATCCTGCCCGGGAGACTCGGGGATGCGCGGGACGAACTTGCGGAAGAAGTCGAACATCGGGTCCGACTCCTCCAGTTCCGGAATCTGGAACGGCAGGCGCGACGGCGCCTTGCGCGTCTGGGTGGTGCTGATGTTCACCACCGCTCTACCCTGCTGCTCGGCGAGTTGGGTGAAATCGGGCAGTGTCACACCGGCCGCCTGCGCAGCCGACCCCAGCAGTAGCACCCAGGCCAGGGCCGCGAGAACCCTCAGCGCGGTACTCGATGAGGCGTGTCGGGTCATCCGGGAGGGCTTCATTGCGGGTTCTGTAAGGGATGCAGGCAGGCGCCCTCGGGCGCGAGTTCGATCCGCAAGCGATGCCGCCAGTTGCGGCTACGCGGGAGGGTCTTGTTGATGGACCAGGCGAGTGCCAATCCGCTCAGAGCGCCGATGAGGCCGAACAGATCCTGCCGTTCCGTTGCGCCGAGCAGGCTGCCCATCGCCGCGCCTGCGAGCAGCAGCAGGGTCGCGAGCCCATAGGCAGCGAACGCTGCGCTGAGTGGCGCGCCGTCGGGAATGCTGATCACGACCTTGTCGCCCGCCCTGACCGGGAAGCTCACGGGCAGGGCAAAAACCTTTTCCGGTCCGCCAAACACGTGACTCACCTGCACCGAACGACATCCGCCCGGCTCATCGCAGCGCCCGCAGCCACCGGTGCTGTCAGAGAGCTCAAGCCATGCCAGGTCGCCCTCGACCCGAAGCACTCGGGCGCGCGCCTGCATCACTGCGTCACCGGACGGATATTGTCGCCGATGCGGCGTACGGCCCGTTCCGGTGCCTCGCCCAGCGTCGTCACCAGATGCCCGTCGACAGTACGCTTGTAGATGTTGATCGCACCACTGGAAACCGGCCCCAGCCCGATCGCCGATCCGTCGCCCACTGGCTCGATGAACACCGAAATGGTCGCAAGCCCATCCGTGAAGACCATGTGCATCGCCTGCCCCCGATCCCGCCCCAGCGGGCGACGCATGACCGAACTCAGCGTGTAGCCCGGCAAGGGTTCGGCCAGCCCCCAGCCCGCTTCACCGATCGGCATGTCGCTACCCCGTGCGTTCACCACCCGCCACCCGTCACCGGGCTCGAAGCGCGACGCCAGAAGCTCCGCCTCGACCTCTCCGCCAATCCGCACTTCGCTGAAGCTGAACTGCTCGATCAGCCCCCCCTTCTCATCCACCATCCGGGCCTTGAGCAACAGACCGCTCTGCATCTCTGCCCACAGTGTGTGTCCGTAACGCAGGTCATCCTTGGGCTCGAGGACCAAGGCCTGCGCCTCGTAGCCCGCAACCCGGCCCACCTCGCCCTTGCGGATGCGGTAGCTTTCGGCCAGGCCGCTCAGCGATGCAGGTAGGCGCACCGGGAAGGCGCGGCGACCGCCCGCCTCGTCGATGATGACCGTGCGCTCGTCGGGTAGCACACAATGCACCTCACTGCCGCGCCGGATGATTTCGCGGGGACTGCCATCGAGGACCTCCAGCCGCTCGTACTCTCCCCTGGCGTCGACGCGGTGCGCAATGCGAGAGGTCTCGACCTGCCCCCCCGACTGATAGACGAAGGTGCCCACGTAGTTGAGCCGTTGCCCCGCCGAAGAAATCCGGCCCAGCCAGGACAGCGGATCGGCCGGCAGTTCGGCATGAACAGCGCCGTGCGCCAGCAAGGCACACAGCCCCAGCATTGCTGAGAAAAACCTCATCGGTCGTTACCCTGACGCTGATCCGAGACAGTACGAACATACTGAACGCCCGCGGGCAACGGACCACCCTGTGACAGGCTCTGATGGGCGAAGAGGTATTCGCGCATCAGTTCTTCATTTCCAGACTGAGCGAGCGGGCGAACCGTGGCGGTAGCGCTCACGACCCGGACTGCAGGTTTGACTGCAGCCACCTGTGGCGCGGGCGTTTCCTGCGTGTAGAGCGTAGCCGCAACCAGCCCGACCGCCGCAACCCCCATGACCGAAGCCGCGATCGGCATCAGCGACTGCCACATCCGCCGCGACGACGACTCGGGCGCCTGCCGCGGTGCCAGCAGCGTAGGCTCGGCATCCAGATTGGCCATCACGCGCGCCACGAAGTCTTCAGAGCCATCCCGATCGCCCCGCAGCACGTCACCGATCAGACAGTAGGACGTCCAGTCCTGCCTCAAGCCCGGGTCATGCTTGAGCTCATCGAAGACCCTGCGTGCTGCCAGTTCATCAAGATCACCATCGAGCAGCGCCGACACTTTGTCCTTCATGTTTGCCACCTACCAACGTTTGTCCGGAGCCGTATCGAGCAAAGGCCGCAGACGTTCTGCAATCGCTTCACGTGCACGGAAAATCCGTGAACGCACCGTGCCAATCGGGCATTCCATGATGCTGGCGATCTCCTCGTAGCTCAGCCCCTCGAGTTCGCGCAGCATGATGGCGGTTCTCAGTTCCTCGGGTAGCGCAGCCATCGCTTCATCGACGGTTTCTCCGATCTGTCGGGTCATCATCAGGCGCTCGGGCGTATTGATGTCACGCAACTGATCGCCATCCTCGAAAGTCTCGGCCTCTTCCGAATCGAAATTCGTCGAGGTCGGTGCCCTGCGCCCCTGCGACACGAGGTAATTCTTTGCCGTATTGATGCCAATGCGGTATAGCCAAGTGTAAAACGCGCTGTCTCCGCGGAACGAACCGAGTGCGCGATAAGCCTTGATAAAGGTCTCCTGCGCCACGTCCTCGACTTCGGCGGAGTCGCGGATCAGCCTGGAAAGCAAGCGGTGAAGCTTGCGCTGGTACTTGGATACCAGCAGCCCGAACGCCTGCTTGTCGCCGCGCTGGATGCGCTCGACGAGTTGCTGATCGATTTCACGATCGCTCATGGATCTTGGTTCTTCCGGATGTTCAAAATTCGAAGTTCCGGATTATAAGCGACCGGCTACGCGCACAGCTGAAATCGAAGACAGTCGAAAGACAGGGGGACCCCGAAATAGTTCAGCTGCCGCAAGGGGCATCGGCCGGGCACGCCCCCTGCGCAGACTGCTCAGTGGCACAGGCGCCAGCCGGGCAGGGGGAGGCAGCGTCCTTGTCACGGCGTGCTATATTCACTTCCCCGCGTTCATTCCGACATGTCAGGGCGAGATCTTGCTCAAACAGTACGACGTACTCATTCTTGGCAGCGGCACGGCCGGCCAATCGCTAGCCCTGCGCCTGGCTGATCATCTGCGCGTAGCCCTCGTGACCAAGCGCGAACTCGCAGACAGTGCGAGCAATTGGGCACAGGGCGGCATCGCAGCGGTGCTGGATACGACCGACAGCATCGAAGCCCACATTCAGGACACCTTCATCGCGGGTGCAGGCCTGTGCAACCCGGAATCGACCCGCTTCGTGGTGGAAAACGGCAAGCGTGCGATCGAATGGCTGATCGCGCGTGGCGTCCCCTTCACACGCGAGGCCGACTCGCAACTGGGCTACCACCTGACCCGAGAGGGCGGTCACTCGCACCGGCGCATCATCCATGCCGCCGACGCAACGGGCGCCGCCGTACAGACCACGCTCGGGGAGCATGTCCGCCAGCATCCGAACATCGACATTTATGAGCACCACATCGCGGTCGACCTGGTCGTGGGTGACAAGGTCGGCCAGCCCGGCGCGGGCTGCCTGGGCGCCTATGTTCTCGATATCAGGGCCGACCGGGTCGTGACCTTTGCCGCCCGCAACACCGTGCTCGCCACAGGCGGCACCGGCAAGGTGTATCTCTACACCACGAACCCCGACGTCGCCACCGGCGACGGCGTCGCCATGGCATGGCGCGCGGGTTGTCGCGTCGGGAACATGGAGTTCATTCAGTTCCATCCCACCTGCCTCTACCACCCGCAGGCCAAGTCCTTCCTGATCTCCGAAGCCGTTCGCGGCGAGGGCGGATTGCTCAAGCTTCCCGACGGTACGCGCTTCATGCCCGAGCACGACCCACGGGAAGAGCTGGCACCGCGCGACGTCGTCGCCCGTGCGATCGACTTCGAGATGAAGAAGCGCGGCATCGATTGCGTCTACCTCGACATCAGCCACAAGCCCGCCGACTGGCTGCGTGGCCACTTCCCGAACATTTACGCGCGCTGCCTCGAGCTGGGCATCGACATCACCCGGGAGCCCATTCCGGTGGTACCGGCGGCGCACTACTCCTGCGGCGGCATCGTGACCGACCTCAGTGCGCGCACCGATGTGCCTGGCCTGTATTCGGTGGGTGAATCCGCGTTCACCGGACTGCATGGCGCCAACCGCCTGGCCAGCAACTCGCTGCTCGAGTGCCTGGTCTTTGGCGAGGCCGCGGCCAGGGACATCCTCGAAAAGCCCCGCCAGCCCGCCCCCGTTTTGCCAGACTGGGATGAAAGCCGCGTTACCGACGCGGACGAGGAAGTGGTGATCTCGCACAACTGGGCAGAACTGCGCCGCGCGATGTGGGACTACGTCGGCATTGTGCGCACGACCAAGCGCCTGCGTCGCGCTCAGCATCGGATTCGGCTTCTGGCGCGTGAGATCCACGAGTTCTACTCGAATTTCCGCGTCAGCAACAACCTGATCGAGCTGCGCAACCTCGTGGTGACCGCGGATCTGATTGTCGGCTGCGCGCTCAAGCGCAAGGAAAGTCGAGGGCTGCACCATTCGCGCGACTACCCCGAAAGTCGCCCGCGTGCGCACGACACCATCCTGCGTCCGCCCACCCGGGCTCGCAAATAACGCTGACCCGCCCGGACATCGCAGTGATTGCCGCTCAGGCAGTCAGGGTGGCGAATCAGGGCGGCGAATCGCGCTCGGCAGCGGCTGGATCGGCCAGGTGTCGCACCCAGGCCCGCAGGTAGCGCCAGTCGTGCGCCTGCGCGTTCGAGGCTAACACCATCATTCCCGGTGGCAGCGGCAGCCGGTCGCCAGACTCCCTCGTTACCGGCCCGACAGCGGGTTCAATAGCGACCAACCGGAACCACACCGCCCAATCCAGCATGACCGCGGAGTGCGGCCTGACACGACACAGCATCCCGCGCTCCGCGCCTTCCGTGAACACTTCGACCAGGCCGTCCTCCTCCAGCCACAGGCGGCAAGTGCGCTTGAGGCGTTCGGCGCGCAGCGCGCTTGCCAGGGAAGCGGTCAGCAGACCCCAGGCCAGCACCCCCGCCAGGGTCTGCAGCACTGAAGCATCGCCGAGCCACCCGACCGGAGTGAGCGCCGGAACGTGAAAAAGCGCCAGCGCGGCCGCAAGATGCGCGACCAGCACCGACGCCATCAGAATTCGGGAGGGCTGCAGCCTCAGTTCCAGCGGAAACTGCACGCCGCGCCCGGGCAACTTACGCTCAGACTCGGCGGAACACCAGCGTGCCGTTGGTGCCGCCGAAGCCGAAGTTGTTCTTCATTGCAACGTCGATCTTCATTTCGCGCGCCACGTTCGCGCAGTAATCCAGATCGCACTCAGGATCCTGCTCGAAGATGTTGATCGTGGGCGGGGAGATCTGGTGGTGCACCGCGAGCACGGTGAAGATCGACTCCAGGCCTCCTGCACCACCGAGCAGGTGGCCGGTCATCGACTTGGTGGAGTTGACCACCAGTCTGCGTGCGTTGTCTTCACCGAACGCGAGCTTGATCGCATCGGTTTCGTTCTTGTCGCCGAGCGGGGTCGAAGTACCGTGCGCGTTGAGGTAGTGGACCTGGCCCGGATTCACGCCCGCGTTTTTCATCGCGTTGAGCATGCTGCGGCGCGGGCCGTCGGTGTCCGGAGCGGTCATGTGATAGGCGTCGCCGCTCATGCCGAAGCCGGAAAGCTCGGCGTAGATCTTTGCGCCGCGCTTGACCGCGTGTTCGTATTCCTCGATCACCATTACGCCGGCACCCTCGCCGAGCACGAAGCCGTCACGGTCCTTGTCCCACGGCCGGCTGGCGGTTGCAGGGTCGTCGTTGCGGGTGGACAGGGCCTTGGCAGACGCGAAGCCGCCGATCGCGAGATTGGTGACGGTCGATTCGGCGCCACCGCACACCATCACGTCGGCATCGCCATACTCGATCATGCGCGCACTCATGCCAATCGCATGAAGACCAGTGGTGCACGCGGTCACGATCGACAGGTTGGGGCCCTTCATGCCGAACATGATCGACAGGTTGCCGGAGATCATGTTGATGATCGTGCCGGGAATGAAGAAGGGCGAAATCTTGCGCGGGCCACCGTTGAGGAAATCGTCGTGCGTCGCCTCGATCATCGGCAGGCCGCCAATGCCAGACCCGATGTTGACACCGATGCGGTCGGCATTGGCGTCGCTGACCTCGATACCGGAGTCGCGGATGGCCTGGATGCCCGCAGCCATGCCGTAGTGGATGAACACATCCATGCGGCGCGCTTCCTTGGCCGACAGGTAGGCCGAAACGTCGAATCCCTTGACTTCGCCGGCGATACGCGAAGCAAAATTACCCGCATCGAAGCGGGTGATCGGACCAATGCCGCTCTTGCCGGCGATCAGGTTTTCCCAAGCCTCGGGAACAGTATTGCCGACCGGCGAAATCACGCCGAGACCGGTGACGACGACTCTGCGACGCGACACAGGCAACTCCGTCTAAATCAATGAACGAATTAAACCTGCCCGGAAACCGCTGAAAGCAGCGGGTGCCGGACAGGGTGCGCTGGAACAGCGCGGAATGCTTACTTCTTGAGGTGAGCGTTGACGTAGTCGATCGCCTGCTGGACGGTGGTGATCTTCTCGGCCTCTTCGTCCGGGATTTCGCACTCGAACTCTTCTTCCAGCGCCATGACCAGTTCCACGGTGTCCAGCGAATCCGCGCCAAGATCATCGACGAACGACGATTCGGTCTTGATCTCCGATTCGTTCACGCCAAGTTGCTCAGCGACGATCTTCTTGACGCGCTGTTCGATGTTCTCCATGAACCAACTCCTTCCTGAGGTAACAGGTGAATGTAAAAAGCCGGCGTATTCTACCAAAACGCCGCGGAACCGCTATCCCGACGCAAATCAGGACATGTACATGCCACCATTGACGTGCAGGGTGGTACCCGTCACATAAGCGGCAGCAGGGGATGCGAGGAACGCCACGGCGGCGGCAATTTCTTCCGGACGGCCAAGTCGGCCCAGCGCGATGTTGCCGAGCAGGGCTTCGCGCGCCGCTTCGGGCAGCGCACGCGTCATGTCGGTGTCGATGAAACCCGGGGCTACGCAATTGACGGTAATGTTGCGGCTGCCAAGCTCGCGCGCCAGCGCCCGCGTCATGCCCGCCACACCGGCCTTGGCCGCAGCGTAGTTGGCCTGGCCCGGATTGCCGGCGCTCGCCACCACCGAGGTGATGTTGATGATGCGGCCGCTGCGCGCCTTCATCATGCCGCGCATCACCAGCTTGCTCATACGGAAGACCGCGCGCAGGTTGGTGTCGATCACCGCATCCCACTCCTCGTCCTTCATGCGCATGGCGAGGTTGTCGCGGGTGATGCCGGCGTTATTCACCAAAATGCCGACGGCGCCGAAGCGCCTCTCGATGTCGCCGACGAGCGCCTCGCAGGCGGCGGCGTCGGTCACGTTGAGTGCCATGCCCGCGCCCTGGATGCCCGCTTCGGCGAGCGCCTTGTCGATATCGGCGGCGCCGGATTCGGACGTTGCCGTTCCGACCACGGTCGCACCAAGCCGGCCGAGTTCGAGCGCAACCGCGCGCCCGATGCCACGCGAGGCACCAGTGACCAGCGCGACCTGACCTTCAAGCGAAAAACTCATTTCTTACCTCGCGGCCGTAATGGCTTGTTCGAGGCTGGCGGCATCATGTGCCGAACCGCCCTCGACGTCCTTGGCGATGCGCTTGGTCATGCCAGCCAGGACCTTGCCCGGCCCGCACTCGATGATGGGGCTCATACCGCGACCGGCCATCGCCTGCACCAGCTCGATCCAGCGCACCGGCGAGGAGGCCTGGCGCACGAGCGCATCGCGAATCTGCGCCGGATCATCGTACACGGCGACATCGACGTTGTTGATGACTTCGATCTCCGGCCTGGCGATGCTCACCCCGGCGAGGCGCTCGGCGAGACGCTCGGCTGCAGGACGCATCAGCGCGCAGTGGAAAGGCGCGGACACCGGCAGCAGCACGGCGCGCTTTGCACCCTTCGCCTTGGCGATCTCACTCGCACGCTCCACCGCAGCCTTGGCGCCAGCGATCACGATCTGTCCCGGGGCGTTGAGGTTGGCCGCCTCGACGACCTGGCCCTGTGCCGCCTCGGTGCACGCCTCGCGCACGGCGTCGGCCTCAAGGCCCATCACCGCAGCCATCGCGCCCTCGCCCGCCGGCACCGCCTCCTGCATCGCCTGCGCACGGAACCGCACCAGCGGCACCGCATCCCTGAAGGCCATCGCGCCTGCGGCAACCAGAGCCGAGTATTCGCCAAGGCTGTGACCGGCCACCATGACGGGTTTCGCCCCCCCCGCGGCAAGCCACGCGCGCCATACCGCGACGCCCGCGGTCAGCATCAGCGGCTGGGTGTTGACGGTGAGCGCCAGACGCTCGGCAGGACCGTTGCAGACCATTGCCCACAGATCCTCACCCAGCGCCTCGGAGGCTTCGGCAAAGGTGTCACGAATCACGGCCGATTCGCCATAGGCGGCCATCATGCCGACCGACTGCGAACCCTGGCCAGGAAAAACGAGCGCAAACGCCATGCTGTTCTCCAGTTGTCAGTTATTGGGAGCGGAGTGCTCAGTAATCGATCAGGGCTGCGCCCCAGGTGAAGCCGCCGCCAACCCCCTCGATGACGATCCGTTGACCCAAACGCAGCTTGCCACTGCGCACGGCTTCGTCGAGCGCAAGCGGAATCGAGGCTGCGGAGGTGTTGCCGTGATGATCGAGGGTGGTGATCACGCGCTCCATAGGCAGGCCGAGGCGCTTGGCCGTGGCCTGGATGATGCGGATATTGGCCTGATGCGGGATGAGCCAGTCCACACTGTCGGCCGACGCACCGGCCTGCGCCAGCACCTCATGCGCAACGTCACCGAGCACCTTGACTGCGAACTTGAACACCGCCTGCCCGTCCATGCGCAGGAAGGGGTCGCCGATCACCTGCCCGGAGGCCACGCCACCGGGTACGCACAGGATCGGGTGGTGACTGCCGTCTGCATGCAGCGCCGATGCGAGAATGCCAGGGCGCTCCGAGGCCTCGAGCACCACCGCACCTGCCCCGTCACCGAACAGGACGCAGGTGCCACGATCGGTCCAATCAAGGATGCGCGAGAAGACCTCGGCACCGATGACCAGGGCACGCTTGTGACTGCCCGAAAGAATGAACTTTTCCGCGACGGTCAGCGCATACACAAAGCCGCTGCACACGGCCTGCACGTCAAAGGCCGGAGCGCCGTTGCGGATGCCGAGTTTGGACTGCACCAGCGCCGCGGTGCTGGGGAAAATATAGTCGGGCGTGGAGGTGGCAACGATGATGAGGTCGATATCCTCGGGCTCACACCCGGCAGCCTCGATCGCGCGCTCAGCCGCAGCGCGCGCCAGGTCGCTGGCGCCGACGTCTGCCGCCGCCAGATGACGGCTGCGGATGCCCGAGCGACTCACGATCCACTCGTCCGAAGTCTCAATGCCGCGTGCCACCAGGTCGTCATTGCTGACCGGGTTCCCCGGCAGGCAGCTGCCCGTACCCGCGATCCGTGCGTAGATCATGCCTTTACCTCGTTCATGCTGGCCATGCGTTCGGAGATGCGCTCGATCAGTCGGTTAGACGCCGCCTCCGCTGCGCGCGCAAGGGCGTTCTCGAAGGCCATCGCGTCCGCCGAGCCATGACTCTTGAGCACGACCCCACGCAGGCCGAGCAGCGGCGCACCGTTGTACAGGCGATGATCAACCCGCTTCTTGAAGCGCTTGAGCACCGGCAGCGCAATCACCGCCATCAGCTTGGTGAGCAGCGAGCGCTTGAATTCCTGCTTCAGGAAGGCGCCGATCATCTGCGCCAGTCCTTCCGAGGTCTTGAGCGCGACGTTACCGACGAAACCGTCGCACACGACGACATCGACGGTGCCTTCGTAGATGTCGTTGCCTTCGACGTTACCGTAGAAATTGAGCCCGCTGTTGCGCAGCAACTCCCCGGCCTCCTTGACCACGTCGTTGCCCTTGATGACTTCCTCGCCGATATTGAGCAAGCCCACGCTTGGACGGTCCTTGTGCTCGATGGCGGCAACGAGCATCGCCCCCATCACGCCGAACTGCAGCAGATGTTCGGCCGTGCAATCCACGTTCGCACCAAGATCGAGCACATAGGTATGCCCGCGCATCGAGGGAAGGACAGACGCAATCGCGGGGCGCTCGATGCCCGGGAGGGTCTTGAGCACGAAGCGCGAAATCGCCATCAGCGCGCCGGTGTTGCCGGCTGAAACCGCCGCTGCGGCGTCGCCCGACTTGACCAGGTCGATCGCGACCCGCATCGAAGAATCCTTCTTCGTGCGCATCGCGATCGCGGGCGGGTCGTCCATGGCCACCACCTCGCTTGCCACGTGCAAGCGCAGGCGCGAGCCGAACTCCGCCAGGGCAGCGCCAAGAAAAGGTTGAATCGCTTCCTCGCGCCCGACGAGGACTGCGCGTGCGTCCGCGTGCGCGCGTAAGAAGGACAGCGTGGCAGGCACGGTCACGGCCGGACCGTGATCGCCACCCATGCAGTCGATCGCAATGGTGACACCCATCGGCATCCTGCGTGATTTCTGGTTATGGAGGTCGGAAAAAAAGCGGCGCAGGCGCATCGCGCCTTACGCCGCCCTGGTCTTCTCGTGCCTTGGCCTCAGTCGCCCTTGGTCTTCAGCACCTTCTTGCCACGGTAAAAACCGTTGGGGCTGATGTGGTGACGCAGATGCACCTCGCCGGTCGTCGGCTCGACGGCCAGCGCCGGACCGGTGAGAAAGTCGTGCGCACGGTGCATGCCACGCTTCGAGGGGGACTTCTTGTTCTGTTGAACGGCCATGAGTAAGACTCCTAAGACAAATATCGCGCCTATTCCGCGCTGGGACTGCCTCGCAGCGACGCTAGCGCAGCGAAAGGCGATTCTTTGGACGCCCCGACCTCGGGTCGGGGCGCATCACAAACCTGATGTCGCGGCGCGATCGGCAGCGCAAGAAGAATCTCATCTTCCAGCAAGGCCAGCACGTCGAGTTCGCCGTCGATCTCGATCGCGTCAACCTCGTCGTTTTCCAGCTCTTCTTCCGCGATCGGCTGCCCCACTCGAACCGGCTGCAGCAGCGTATCAAGCCTGAGCGGCCACTCGAGGGCACTCAGGCAGCGCTGACAACACAGGTCGAGCTGGCCTTCGATCCGCAAGCGAAGACGCGGCTCCGACCCCTCAACCCCCTCGGTGATGAAACCATCCAGGCGCCATTGAACCATGCTGCCCGCCGAAGCCAGCGCGTCGGACAGGCGCAGCAACTCCGCCACAGGGGTCGTCCCCTCGATGAAACGGGACTCTGCGGCAAAGCGGAATGGGTCCGGAACGACTTGGAACGAAGCGCCTGATTGCGACATAAGCCGCGCATGATATTATTTTTTCGAGTCGCCTGTAAAGCCTTCAATTCACTTGAAAACGGACGGATTGTCGCCCAGCGTATCGCCCGATGTGGACCAATATGACGATCACGCGCACCCGGTCGGCTTTGCCGCAACCCGGCTGGAGCGCTTTCTCTCTCCGCTGCGCTCACGCGCCCTACTTCCCACTCAAAAAGCCCGTATCCCAACATGAAGCTTGTCCTCGCATCGACCTCGGCATATCGCAAGCTGCTGCTCGAACGCCTCCATCTTCCGTTCGAAACCGACTGCCCCGAGACGGATGAGACCCCTCTGCCCGGCGAGGCCCCCGCCGCCACCGCCGAACGCCTGGCGACCGAGAAGGCCCGTGCGGTCGCTGCGCGGTGGCCCGATGCGCTGATCATCGGCAGCGATCAGGTTGCCTATCTGGGCAGCGAGGTCTTTGGCAAGCCCGGCACCGAGGCGCGCGCGATCGCACAGCTGCAGCGCATGCGCGGGCACACCGTGGTGTTCCACACTGCCCTGGCGCTGCTCAATACACGCAGCGGGCACGTTCAGGTAGAGGGCATCCCCACCCATGTGCGCTTTCGCGACCTGAGCGACGAGGAGATCCGTCGCTATGTGGCCAAGGAGCAGCCGCTGGATTGCGCCGGCAGCGCCAAGTCCGAAGGCCTGGGCATCACCCTGCTCGACGCCATGCCCGGCGAAGACCCGACTGCACTGATCGGCCTGCCGCTGATCGCCCTGTCGCGCATGCTGCGCGCAGAAGGTCTGGAGCTGCCGTGAGCGCCGCCCCCCTCCAAGATGCGCGGCACGCAAATCGTGGCACGCTGTACCTGGTTCCGGTCTCGCTCGGCGAGGGCGCGCCCTGGAGCAGCTTCCTGCCCACCCAGGCCCAGGCGATCGCCGCCGGACTGCGCCATTTCGTGGTCGAGACCGCGCGCGCTGCCCGTGCCCACCTGAAACAGCTCGACTACCCTCACCCGCTGCGCGAGACGCATATCCGCGAGCTCCCCCAAGACGGCGCAGGCGCCGCCGAACTCGACGCCCTGCTCGCCCCCGCGATCGCAGGCGAGGACCTAGGGCTGATGTCCGATGCTGGCTGCCCTGCGGTAGCCGATCCCGGTGCGCGTCTGGTGGCCCGTGCCCATGCGCTCGGGATTCGTGTGGCGCCGCTGGTCGGGCCCTCGTCGATTCTGCTCGGGTTGATGGGTTCGGGGCTCAATGGCCAGAGCTTCGCCTTCCACGGCTATCTGCCGGTCACCGAAGGCGAGCGCGACATGGCGCTGCGCGCCCTGGAAGATGAGTCGCGCAGGCTCGGGCGCACGCAGATCTTCATCGAGACGCCCTATCGCAACGAGCGCATGCTCGACGCTATGCTCAGGCTGCTCAAGCCCGACACCCGCCTGTGCATCGCCTGCGAGCTCAACACCGCGAGCGAAACCCTGCTCACCCGCAGCGTGCGCGACTGGCGCAAGGCAGAACGCCCTGCGCTGGCCAGGCGTCCGGCGCTCTTCCTGCTGCTGGCCTGAGGTCGCGCTCAGGCGTTCTCGAGCAGCCAGCGCGCCAGCTCGTGCGGCGCATGCAGGCAGGCAAGCGGCGCCTCGGCTTCGAGCGCAGACACCGGGTGTGCACCAAAGCTCACCGCCAGGGCCGCGGTGCGCGCATTTCTGGCCATCTGCAGGTCGTGCGTGGTGTCGCCGATCATCAGGGTGCGCTCGGGCGCGACGCCAAGCTCGTCCATCAATTCTTCAAGCATCGCCGGATGCGGCTTGGAAAAGCACTCGTCCGCGCAGCGCGTGGCGTGAAAATACCCCCCCAGCCCGGCGTGTCCGAGCGCACGATTGAGTCCGATGCGGCTCTTGCCGGTTGCCACTGCGAGCATGTGACCGCGCGCCGCGAGCGCCTCGATCATCTCCTTTACGCCCGCGAACAGACCGAGTTCGTGGTCAGACGAAAGATAGTGGTGGCGGTAGCGCTCGACCATGCGCGGATAGGCCGAGTCCTCGAGATCAGGCAGCGCATGACGCAGCGCGGGCTCCAGGCCGAGGCCGATCACGTAGCGGGCGCGCTCGTCGGACAGCGCCGCGAGGCCGAGGTCGCGTGCCGCGGCCTGCATCGCACGTACGATCGCGCCAGCCGAATCCATCAGCGTCCCATCCCAGTCGAAGACGATCAGATCGAAACGCTCAGCCATGCTTTTTCTCCCCGGCATCGAGCCGGTCGATGAAGGATTGAAGGTCTTCCGGCAGCGCCGAATCGAACGCCAGCGCCTCGCCCGTCAGCGGGTGGAGAAGGCGCAACTGCGCCGCGTGCAGGAACATGCGCTTGAGTCCCTCGCCCTCGAGCCGCTTGTTGAGCGCGAAGTCGCCATACTTGTCGTCGCCACACAGCGGAAAGCCAAGGTGGGTCAGGTGCACGCGGATCTGATGGGTGCGCCCGGTCTTCAGCTCCACCTCGAGCAGACTGTAATCGCGCCAGCGCTTGACCAAGCGGACGATGCTGTGCGCGGGCTTGCCGTCTTCGCTCACTCGAACCCGGCGCTCGCCGTCTGCGTCCAGATACTTGTGCAGCGCTGCCTTGACGTGCTGCAGCGGGTTGGCCCAACGTCCGGGCACGAGCGTCAGGTAGCGCTTCTCGATCCGGCCCTCGCGCATCATGTCGTGCAGCGCGGTCAGCGCCGAGCGCCGCTTCGCTACGATCAGCAGGCCCGAGGTCTCGCGGTCCAGTCGGTGCGCGAGCTCGAGCATGCGCGCCTCGGGCCGCTGCGCACGCAACTGCTCGATCACGCCGTAGCTCACGCCGCTGCCGCCATGCACTGCCTTGCCCGAGGGCTTGTCGATGACGAGGATCGCATCATCCTCGTAGATCACCGGCAGTGCCTTGCCCACCGGTGCAGGGGCCGTGCGCGTCGGCTCGGCCACCCGGATCGGCGGGATGCGCACCTCGTCGCCTTCCTGCAGCCGGTAGGTCTGCTGCACGCGCCCGCCATTGACCCGCACCTCGCCACTGCGCAGGATGCGATACACATGACTCCTGGGCACGCCCTTGGCGATGCGCGCCAGATAATTATCGATGCGCTGCCCGGCCACAGTCTCGTCGATACGCTCGTGCCGCACTGCAATGGCTTTGCCTTCAATCATGGTCATGAAATATACTTCTGCTCGGTTTAACCGGTCGCGGCCAGCCAAGTGCGACGCGTACAAGATCCGTCAGGTCGAAACACCTGCTCCGTAAGACGCGCGCAGACTGCTGGCAAAGAGCCCTGAAGAGCGCTCCCGGTTTGACCGTTGCCTGCCATCCAAGGCCGAAAAGGCGCCGATGGTAACGCAACAGACCACCTTCGACATACCCATCCAGCCCGAGGGTTGGATTTTTGACGCGCAAGCGACACACGCAGGATCAAATGCGCCGGCCCGAAGCCCACACAATCGGCACGCGAGGCGGGCGCACGAGAATTTCGACCAGCCGACCCATCACAGCCCGACAAACCGACCGGATGAAAGCAGCAGACTTAGCCAATCGCTCCTGATCCCGGAAAGCGCGATGGTGCGCGCCGTTCGTCCTGCCCGTGTGTACTTTCGCGGGAGAACGATCCAAATGAAGCGCATGCTTTTCAACGCGACGCAGGCCGAGGAACTGCGCGTCGCAATCGTGGACGGTCAGAAACTGATCGACCTCGATATCGAATCGGCCGCAAAAGAAGAACGCAAGAGCAACATTTACAAGGCCGTCATCACTCGCATCGAGCCCAGCCTCGAAGCGGCCTTCGTCGACTACGGAGCCGAGCGCCACGGCTTCCTGCCGTTCAAGGAAATCTCGCGCTCGTACTTCCAGCCCGGTGTCGATACCGGCAAGGCCTCCATCAAGGAGGCGCTGAGGGAAGGCCAGGAGCTGATCGTGCAGGTCGAGAAGGACGAGCGCGGCACCAAGGGTGCAGCGCTCACCACCTATATCTCGCTCGCCGGCCGCTATTTGGTGCTTATGCCCAACAATCCGCGTGGCGGTGGTGTATCGCGTCGCATCGAGGGTGACGAGCGCGCCGAGCTACGCGAAGCGATGGACCAGCTCGACATCCCGCAGGGCGTGAGCCTGATCGCGCGCACCGCAGCGATCGGCCGCAGCGCTGAAGAGCTGCAGTGGGACCTCAACTACCTCATGCAGCTGTGGACCGCGATCGAAGGCGCAGCCCACAGCCAGTCCGGCGCCTTCCTGATCTATCAGGAAGGCAGCCTGGTGATCCGCGCGATCCGGGACTACTTCCAGCCCGACATCGGCGAGATCCTGATCGACACCGACGACATCTTCGAGCAGGCCACGCAGTTCATGGCCCACGTGATGCCGGGCAACGTCGCACGCGTCAAACGCTACAGCGACGACGTGCCGCTGTTCTCGCGCTTCCAGATCGAACACCAGATCGAATCGGCCTACTCGCGCCAGGTGACGCTGCCTTCGGGGGGCGCCGTGGTGATTGATCACACCGAGGCGCTGGTCTCGATCGACGTCAACTCGGGCCGCGCCACCAAGGGCTCGGATATCGAGGAGACCGCCTTCCGCACCAACTGCGAGGCGGCCGACGAGATCGCCCGACAGCTTCGCCTGCGCGACCTCGGCGGCCTGATCGTCATCGACTTCATCGACATGGAGTCGGCCAAGAACCAGCGCGAGGTCGAGAACCGCTTGCGCGACGCGCTGCGCCACGACCGCGCGCGCGTGCAGACCGGCAAGATCAGCCGCTTCGGCCTGCTCGAGCTGTCGCGCCAGCGCCTGCGCCCAGCACTCGCCGAGACCAGCTACATCACCTGCCCGCGCTGCAACGGCACCGGCCACATCCGCAGCACCGAGTCGTCCGCGCTGCACATCGTCCGCATCCTCGAGGAAGAGGCCATGAAGGACAACACCGGCGCGGTACATCTGCAGGTGCCGGTCGATGTTGCCACCTTCCTGCTCAACGAAAAGCGCGTCGATATCGCCCGCATCGAGATGCGCCACAAGGTGCAACTCATCATCGTGCCCAACCGTCACCTCGAGACGCCAGCGCACGAGATCATCCGCCTGCGCCACGACCAGCTCAACAGCGAGGACATCGCGCTGGCGAGTTACCAGATGGTGCAAAAGCCCGCTCAGGAAGACACCCGCCTGCCGTCCAGTGCCAATGAGCGCCCCGCCCGCCCTGAAGCCGCGGTAAAGGGCATCGCCCCGGCACAACCCGCCCCGAGCGCGATGCCCGAAGCCGCGCCCGCACCGGCGCCTGCCGCCCCGGCGGCCAAGGGCTTCTTCGCCCGCATCATGGGCTGGTTCGCCAGCAGCAAGCCCGAACCCGTGGCGGCGCCCGCCGCAACGTCCGAGGAGGCCGCCAAGCGCGAACCGCGCGCCCGCAGCGAGCGCGGCGGCGATGGCCGGCGCGGCAATGGCAACCGCGGCCGGCGCAGCGAGCGCACCGACCGCGATAGCGAGACCCCGCAGCAGAGCAGCCGCGGCGCACGTGGCGAACGTGCGGAAACGGGCGAAAAACCGCAGCGTGGCGCGGCCGAGCGCGCGGAGCGCAGCGAACGTCCGGAACGAGGCGAGCGCCCTGACGGCGGTCGCGGCCGCAGCCGCAGTCAGCGTGGCAATCGCAGCGAGGAAGCGGGCGAGCGCATCGAGAAGCAGGCCGAGGAACGCGTGGCAGCAGACGAAGAACTGCTGAAGGCGGGTGCGGTGGCTGCGGTCACGGTGGTGGCAGGTGACGATTCAGCGAGCACCGAGGCTAGTGCTGCAACCCCGGGTGAAACCGTTGGCGATGAAGGCGTGCCGGCCGAAAAGCGCCGCCGTCGCGGCCGTGGCCGTGGCCGCCGCTCGGGTGAGCCCTTGGCAAGCGGTGCGCTCGATACGGAAACCGGCGAGCCCAGCGAGCAGCAGCGCGAAGACGCGAGTGCATCGCCGATCGCAGAAACTGCTGTGCAGACGCCCGAGCGCGTTGGCGCAAGCGTGCCCGCAACCGGCGCTGCAGCCGCGGCGCTGGCAGCAGAAGCGCCGGCCGAGGCGGCCCCGAGGATTGAAGCCACGGAGCAGGCCGAGGCAGTCGTCGCCGCGTTGCCGGTGGTCGCGTCGGTGACGAAAACGGTGGACGCCACCGCGGCCGCGCCCGTCGAACAAGCGCTTGCGCCCGTTCCCGTGGCCGCGGAAGCCCCCGTCACCGAAGCGCCTGTCGCCATGGTTGCAGAGGTCTCCGCCCTTGAGGCGCCCGTCACCGAGGCTGCTGCTCCTGAAGCCGCGGCGCACGTGCTCGCCCCTACGGCTGAAGCGATCAAGGCGGCCGAAACGGCCGAGGCCGTCGCACCGACCGCGACCGAGCGCGTGCCGGCAACCGTCGAACCCGCTGAAGCCGCGACGACGCAGGTTGTGACGGAGGTCGTGACTCAGGCAGTGTCTGGCGCGGACATGGCCACCGCCCCGAGCGCGTCACGCCCTGCCGAGCAAGGCCCTGCGGCCGAGCCGGCAGTCGAGGCCACGCCCGTCGAAGAGGCCGTAGCCAGCGAACCCGCTGCCGAGCCTGCACCGGCGCAGGCGCCGAGCGCACCGATCACCCTGCCCGTCCAGGAAGCTGAGGGCGGCTTGATCAAGATCGAAACGGATCCGGACAAGGCCGCCCAGTTTGGCACCGGCGCCGTCGAACCCCCCGTCCGCCTGGGGCGCAAGCCGCGCCCGGCGCCGGCGATCGTGAACGAGCCGCTGCAGCAGGTCGAGACGCAGAGGTAATCACGGCGTTCCCGAGGCGCAAAGGCCACCCTGAAACGGGTGGCCTTTGCGCGCCTGACGGTTGCGTCTGGTGATATGGCGCCTGGAAAGCAGTTCTGGCCTCGCCCCTGCACCCGCCCTTGTCGGGTCGAGTCCGCTACGCCGGCGCCTATGCGCGCGGCGCGAGCGTCTCCAGCAGCCCGCGCACCCCGTGCTCGCACATATCCAGCACCAGATCGAAACCCCGCGGCCCGCCGTAATAGGGGTCAGGCACCTCGTCCCCGAACTGTCCCGACGCGTCGAACTGCATCAGCAAGCCCAGGCGGGATTGGTAAACCGGGGGGCACAGGCGGCGCATCGTTTCCAGATGCCCGCGATCCATCGCCAGCAACATATCGAATTCCTGAAAATCGTAGGGCTCCAGTTTGCGCGCGCGCAAGCCGGACAGGTCATACCCGCGCTGCCTGGCGAACTTCTGGGTGCGGGGGTCGGGCGCCTCGCCGACGTGATAGCCCTGCGTCCCCGCGGAATCGACTTCGATATGCCCCCCAACCCCGGCGGTCGCGATGAAGTACCGCGCCACACCTTCTGCCGTGGGTGATCGGCAGATGTTCCCCGTGCACACGAACAAGATCCTGGTCATGTCTTCCCCTCCTCGTTTGTTATTTTTCAAACGCTGCCGTGCTGGTCTGCGCCAAATGCGCGCTGACGGAGCTTGAACAGCTCGTCGCGCGCTGCAGCGGCCTTCTCGAACTCCAGGTTGCGGGCGTGCTCCTGCATCTCCTTCTCGAGGCGCTTGATCGCCCGCGCGAGCGCCTTCTCGTCCATTACCGCGTAATCACCTCCCTTCTCGGCGACGCGTGCGGCATCGCGCTTCGCCCCATCCGAATCATAAACCCCGTCGATGATGTCCTTGATGCGTTTGCTTACCGACTTGGGCACGATACCGTTGGCCTCGTTGAAGGCGATCTGCTTCTGGCGGCGGCGCTCGGTCTCGCCGATAGCCGCCTTCATCGAGTCGGTCATGCGGTCGGCGTAGAGGATGGCGGTGCCATGCAGGTGGCGTGCGGCACGACCAATGGTCTGGATCAGCGAGCGTTCCGAACGCAGGAAGCCCTCCTTGTCCGCATCCAGAATCGTCACCAGTGACACCTCGGGGATGTCCAGACCCTCGCGCAGCAGGTTGATGCCGACCAGCACGTCGAACTCACCCAGGCGCAGGTCCCGGATGATCTCGACGCGCTCGACGGTATCGATGTCCGAGTGCAGGTAGCGCACACGGATGCCGTTGTCGGCAAGGTAGTCGGTGAGGTCCTCGGCCATGCGCTTGGTGAGCACCGTGACCAGCACGCGCTCACTGACTGCCAGGCGTTTCTTAATCTCGCCGAGCAAGTCGTCCACCTGCGTCATCGCCGGGCGCACCTCGACCATCGGGTCGATCAGGCCGGTCGGACGCACCACCTGCTCCACGACCTGGCCTTGGTGTTCTTCCTCGTATTTTGCCGGCGTCGCCGACACGAAGACGGTCTGCGGCATCAGGCGCTCGAACTCGTCGAACTTGAGCGGCCGGTTGTCCAGCGCCGAGGGCAGCCGGAAGCCATAGCCGACCAGATTCTCCTTGCGCGAGCGGTCGCCCTTGTACATGCCGCCAACCTGACCGATGGCCACGTGTGACTCGTCGATGAACATCAGCGCATCCTGCGGCAGGTAATCGATCAGCGTCGGCGGTGGCTCGCCCGGGCCGCGACCCGAGAGGTGACGCGAGTAGTTCTCGATCCCCTTGCAAAAGCCCATCTCATTGAGCATCTCGAGGTCGAAGCGGGTGCGCTGCTCGATGCGCTGCGCCTCAACCAGCTTACCCTCGCGCTGGAAAAAGGCGATGCGTTCCTTGAGCTCCTCCTTGATCTTCTCGATCGCCTCAAGCACGGTGGCGCGCGGGGTCACATAGTGGCTGGACGGATACACCGTGAAGCGCGCCAGCTTGTGCTTGAGGTGGCCCGTGAGCGGATCGAACAGGGTCAGGTGCTCGATCTCGTCGTCGAACATCTCGATGCGCACCGCGAGCTCGGCGTTTTCCGCCGGGAAGACGTCGATCACATCGCCGCGCACGCGGAAGGTGCCGCGCCGAAAATCGATGTCGGCGCGGGTGTATTGCATCGCCACCAGGCGCTGGATCAGGTCGCGGTGCGCCACGCGCTCGCCTTCGCGCAGGTGCAGGATCATCGCGTGGTAATCGACCGGGTCGCCGATGCCGTAGATGCACGACACTGTGGCCACGATCACCACGTCGCGGCGCTCCATCAGGCTCTTGGTGGCGGAGAGCCGCATCTGCTCGATGTGCTCGTTGATCGACGAGTCCTTCTCGATGAAGAGGTCGCGCGAGGGCACATAGGCCTCGGGCTGGTAGTAGTCGTAGTAGCTGACGAAATACTCGACTGCGTTCTCGGGCAGGAACTCCTTGAACTCGGCGTAGAGCTGCGCCGCCAGCGTCTTGTTGGGTGCAAGCACCAGCGCCGGCCGACCCATGCGGGCGATCACGTTGGCCATGGTGTAGGTCTTGCCCGAGCCGGTCACGCCAAGCAGGGTCTGGTACATCAGGCCATCGTCCACCCCCTCGCACAGCAGGCGGATCGCTTCCGGCTGGTCGCCAGCGGGCGGAAAGGGCTGGTGCAGGCGGAAGGGGCTGCCTTCGAAGGTGATCACGGGCGCATCGTGCTGCAGTGCATCGTTTCGGCCGCTATTGCCTTGACTCGTCATGCTAATATTTCCGCTCTGTTTCGGTGCATCGCCACATGGCCGCGCCGAACTAAAACGCCGATTATTTCCCAAATCGCGTGACAAGGTACGGCGCATCTCCGTTCCTGCCATGCCCGTTCAATGCTGCCCCACTGAAACAACTGGAGTCTTCATGTCCGCTTCGATCTTCGCCGCCGTCGAGATGGCGCCCCGTGACCCGATCCTTGGCCTGAACGAGGCCTTTGCCGCCGACGCTCGCGCCGAGAAGGTCAACCTCGGTGTCGGCGTGTACTACGACGACAACGGCAAGATCCCGCTGCTGGCCGCCGTGCGCACCGCCGAGAAGGCCCGCCTCGAAGCCATGCCGCCGCGCGGCTACCAGCCGATCGAAGGCCCCGCCGCCTACAACAACGCGGT
>QXGG01128085.1_pt1 | contig 30041 bp, 37 predicted proteins | sample 1982491 | NCBI WGS metagenome assembly QXGG01 (sample SAMN09924614, study PRJNA488089) | Wastewater metagenome, whole genome shotgun sequencing project. | isolation source: South African research farm wastewater | place: South Africa: Irene, Agricultural Research Council, Animal Production... | reverse complement strand
GGGTGTCAGGTCACATGGGTGTCAGGTCACATGGGTGTCAGGTCACATGGGTGTCAGGTCACATGGGTGTCAGGTCACATGGGTGTCAGGTCACATGGGTGTCAGGGTGCGGAGACGGAGGCTCTTTTTTGTTTTGATCTAGTAGGGGAGGGGGAGGTGTGATGCCCCCCATAAAGATTTGTGGGTGGGTGTTGGGATTATTATATGAAACACAAAAATTTTTCCAATTTTTTAAATAAAGTTAACACACTTAGTCATACTATCCTCACGAAACCTACTTATTTAAGCTTCTCGTGCAGATAATCCATACTATCCTCACGAAACCTATTTATTTAAGCTTCTCGTGCAACTAAACCATCTTAAACATAGTTGTTGACATACAATACTAACCTAGTACCATCAATGTATGACGGAACCAGTACCTTTATCTGAACTTAAAGGGGTAATTACTAACTACCTCTCCTTAATCTCAGAAGGCAAAACAGAAAAGCAAGCACTCGACCAATCAGGGCTACCTATAGCTCAATACTATTACTTACTACTTAATGATAAGCACTTCGTCTCTCAGGTAGAAGAAGCCCGTAAGTTTAGATCAGAGCATTGGGTAGGTAAGATCATGGAGACAGTTGACCATGATTATTCTAAAGATGAAGTGCCTTCCGAGAAGCTTAAGTTTGAAAAACTACAGTTCCTAGCCAAGGCAGATAACCCAGACAAGTTTAATCCTAAAAAAATGGACATTAATATTGATCTAGGGAAATTTACATTAGTTACTCCAGAAGAGGCACGTAAGGTTCTATCTGAAGATCCCTTTGCCCCTGAAGCTATTAATGCAGAATATACTGAAATCCTCTCCGATGAGGACTTACTATAACAAGGAAGTATTATGGCCAAAAAATCTAAACCAATCATTCAACACCAAAATGTAGACGAGTCAGGAGAAGTGACGATCACAACTGACTACGGCGCAGAACTAGTAGTCGAATCTCCAGTAGAAGAAGATCTACTTACAGGAGAAATTGTCCCTAAAGAAAAGGGACAGTTTGTAGGATTCCATGCGGTAACTGGGGAAGAAGTTTATCTCTAACCAACAATCCGCTCAATATTTAGCTACGGTGCTTAAAGACCTACACTCGGTCTGGTCCCCCCATGCAGGACAGATTGAGGTAGGTCGATCTCTATTCTACGACCAAAAACGAAGAGTATTTGTGCGGTGCGGAAGGAAATGGGGAAAGACGGAGCTATGCGTCTATACCTTATATCGTTGGGCACTCACTGTACCTAACGGACAATTTTACTACATTGCTCCTTTCTACAATCAAGCAGCAGAGATTATATGGAAGCCAGGACGACTTCAAACATTTCTAGGAGACCTAGCCCCCAAATATATAGCCGCCATCCATGAAACTGATCGACGTATCACATTTAAAAACGGATCGTTTATCAAACTTGTGGGGTCTGATAACTTTGAAGCAGGTCGAGGATTTAACCCCGACGGTGCTGTAGGAGATGAGTATAAAGATTCAGACTACAGATTTTACGAAGGATTTATCCCCAACCTTATTGCCAAAAAAGCCCCAATTCTTTTAGTAGGAACTCCTCCCGAAACATTTGACCACTTTTTTGTTCGTACCGAAGAAGACTACAAAAAAGACCCACGAGGAGCTTATTTTAAAAGGTCGACCTGGACTAATCCATATATCGACAAGGAAGAGCTTGAGCTTGAAAAGCAATCAGCAATTGCCAAGGGAGAGTGGGCCAAATACATGAGAGAAATCGAGGCAGAGATTGTTCCAGGAGGAGCAAATGCCATTTTCCCTATGTTAGAAATTCCAAGATATGATGAAGCAGGAAACTTTGTAGGAGAGTCTCGTCACGTTAAAACTTTCCACTCCCTATATTCAACTCAAGGACAGCCTGGAGTTTCATATAAAGACTGGGAATTTTTTGCCGCCTATGATCCAGGATCAGCACTTTGTTTTGCAGGACTATTTGCCGCCGTCAATAAATTTACAAGACAATGTGTAATATTAGATGAACTTTACGTAACAGATAGAAATAAAACATCTACACGACAAATTTATCCAGCAGCAATGAATAAGATGAAACTTATTTGTGATCGTGTAGACTGGAGAGAAACTTATGACTACGCAGCAGCGTGGTTTCAAAATGAAGTACAAACCGAATTCCGCAGGAATCTTATTCCTTGTGTGAAGGACATAGGTAAGAAGGAAGTAAAACTTTCCGTCATAAAAGACTTCCTTCTTACCGACCGTCTAATAATATCAGACAGATGCAAGAACTTAATTTCCGAAATGGCGACTTATTCTACAGATGAGCATGGGCGAATCCCAAAGAAAAACGATCACGCAATAGACGCATTGCGATATCTGTTCAATCTAGCTAACCTCAATACTAATGAGAAGCAGAGAAAAATAATTGATCCAGAAAAAAGAATATGGGAGCCAGAAGATGATGATGAATTTCAAGATGACATAGTACCAAATTTGTACAAAGATTTAGATGATGAACTTTATTATGACGGAGATTCAGATGAATGAAATTTTTATTGTGCTATCTATTACTGCTACTTTGTTTAGCGTTGTGGCTCTTATTCTTGGTTGTATTGCTCTTGCAATGGTTGTCGGACTTTCAAGGTCGACCCACACGGTTCAATTTAAAGAAGTGACCCCTCCCTCAATCCAAGATGACCCATTTAAACCAGTGGAAACGATTGAAGAAGAGATCCAAGAAGAAGCAGACTCGGTACTTCAACTTATGAGATCTAAAAAGAAAAAGCCCAATCACCCTATAGTTAATGAAGAAGAAATAACCCCAGAAGAGCCTAGTGCTTGGTAGGAGACATAAATGAAAACTTTTGATGATTTAGATAGTGAAGTATCTTACGGAGATCAACCTCCGTTTCAATTCCGTGAGAAAAAAGACAAAGAAGGAACCCTTCAATGGCTTAACGATAACTTCGACAAAGTATATGAAGACTCGGTAGCTCGTCTTCTTATGTACCGTAGATATATCAATAGGTACAAAAACTATGACACTAAAGACGGTGACGGATTTGTAAAAACTTCCAATCGTGACCGAGGAACTACGGCCAGAAAACCTAGAGTACGTGTAAACTTCTTCTACAACCTAGTAGAGCAAAAAGTATCTCAAGTATCTCGCATGAAGGTTAATACCGTCTTCATTCCTAAAAACGACTCTGAGCAAGACGATAGAAACAACGCCACTGCCTGTAACCTTCTTGCAAAACACAGAGCAGAAGAACTGAAGTTTGACTACCTCATGCGTGACATGGATAGAAAAACCTTCATGTTCGGAAACTCTTTTGCCTATGTCCGTTGGGATCAAGAGACAGGACCTCTGGATCCAGCATACGAAGCAGCTAAGGCCAAATATCCTGACGGGAAGATTCCAAAACTAAACCTAGAAACAGGTGCAGTGGACGGATATATTACAAAACCTGTTCATGTAGGAGATGTTTGTGTTGAGATCAAAACTCCTGAGTGCATCTTTCCTGAGAGAGAAAAATTCTGCTGGGAAGATGTAGACCATGTGGACTATGTGGAATGGATGCACTTAAAGAAAGCTAAAGCACTCTATCCTAAAAAAGCAAATGAGATTGAAGTAAACAGCAAAGTCTATTTCTCATATGAAAGACAAGAAAACTACGTTCCTGACGATATGATTATGGTTCGTACTTTCTGGCATAGGCCCACAGAATTTTTTCCTGAAGGGTGTAAGATCGTATATTGCGACTCTTGTATTCTTTCTTGGGAAGATTTCCCGTATGAGCATGGACAACTTCCATTTATTCCAGACTTTGACATCGAAGTTCCTGGAGAACTATGGGCACGTCCGTTCTTAGTGAACATTGAGCAGCTGAACAATATGTACGACATTATCCAATCAGGTGTTGCTAGAAATATGGGAGTCGCAAGTCACCCGAAACTTCTAGTTCCTGAAGGTTCTATCGACATTAAACAAGCAGACAATGAATACGGAGTATTGCAATTCCGTGGGCCTACACCACCTCAATGGTTGCAACATAACTATGTAAACCGTGGCGAGTTTGATATACAGGACCGCTTGGAAAAGAAGATGGGACAGTTCGGAGGAGTTTTTGAAATTTCTCAAGGATATGTGCCTACAGGAGTAACCGCTTATTCAGCAATTCGCTACCTAGATGACCAAGAAGTCCAAAGGAATAGTAACACTATCTCAAAAAGAAGAGAAAGAATTTTGGCAATCTATCGTCAAATGATTTCTCTCATGGCCCAATATTATAGTGCCGACGATGGAAGAACAATTAAGATTCTAGGAAAAAACAACGAGTACCTTATTAAATCGTTCAAAGATTTTGATTTCAAAAAAATCTATGACGTTAAGCTTGAAAACGTGTCAGCACTCTCTGACACAAGGTCAGGGCGTATCGCTGATATTATGGACCTAAATGCTTCTAACCAAAAGAATCCTCTGTTTGGGCCTAAAGAAATTACAAAACTTTTAGACCTAGGACTTGATGATGCATTTAAAGATGAGTCCAGCTACGCAGCAGACACAGCAAGAACAATTTTAGAGATGTTGACTAACGGAGAAGCTCCAGAAGCTCCTCTTCCTACAGACGATCTAGTAGAAATGTATATGATATTCTCTCGCTATGTGGAAAGTATTGCATATAGATTTAAACTAAATCCACAATACAAGCAGAACCTTAATGACTACATTGAAGGTATGGAATTCATGATGTGGGAGAAAGCTACTAAGAACATGGCATTTGCAAGTCAAGTTCTAGCTCTTAGTAAGTTCCCAATGTTCTTTGAAATGCCAGGACCAATTCAACCGCCTATGCCAATTCAACCAACGACCCCTTCACTTGACACAGGGAAAATGACTAACACTCGTGAAACCCTCAAGCAAGAAGCGGCAAATCAAGGAGATAACTAATGTCGGTACAAGAAACAACTCTGGCCATGAATGAGGCCACCATCAAGGACAACTCAAACGTCTATGAAAATGTCGACGCTAACGACAACTTCGACAACATGGATATGTTTGATGACACTCCCATGGACCAAATTCCTCAGAAAAAAGAAACTTATGAGGATTGGGGAGATGAGGACGAGGATTCTGAAGAAGATTCTAAGAAATCAGACAAAAAAGAAGAACTAGGCTCAGAAGAGCTAAAACTTCTTAATAATTCTGATGGAAAAGAGAAGAAGGAAGAAAAAAAAGAAGAGAAAGAAGAAAAAGAACCAGAAGCCAAGGAAGAACAAACTGAGGAAGAAAAATCCTTAGAAGAAGCCAAAGGCGATGGGAAGAAACTTCGAATTAAGATCGGAGACGATCACTATTCTTTGGATTCTTCAGCTAAACTTAAGGTTAAAGTTGACGGATCTCCCGAAGAAGTGACAGTTCAAGATTTAATCAATAACTACTCAGGGAAAGTTGCATACGACAAAAAGTTCACTGAAGTAGGGCAAAAGTCTAAGCAACTTGAGCAACAAACAGCTCAATTTAATGCGCAAAGACAGGAATTAAACCAAAAAATTGAACCCATCCTTAAAATACTTAAAGACCCAACTCAAGACCCTTTTGATGCACTAAATTTAATTGTTGACATGGTGGGTGGAGACTCGCATGATTTATATAAGAGGTCGATGGAAGCTCGATTAGACGAAATGGATAAACTATTATCTATGTCTGATGTTGAGCGTGAAGCCTACTTCTTAAAAAAGCAAAACGAACATCTACTTAGATCTACCGAGAAGCGTAATCAAGAGATGAGACAATCTGAACAGTTTAATCAACTAAAACAGAAAGTCGACTCTATTCGCCAAGCCTACGGAGTAAGTGAAGATCAGTACGTTGAGGCTTTTGAAGAATTATCTCAAATTTATGGGGATAAAGGTCTTAAGGAAGAAGATATTGTGGATTGGGCGAGTATCAAACCACATATTCCAACCATCCAAGAGATTGTAAGTCCTTATGTTGACGAGATAGAAGACTCAAAATTCCCGACTATTGTGGCAGATCTTTCTCGGTACTTACGTGACGGCAAAGCAACCCCACAAAAAATTAGTCAATGGTTGAAGGATGAGTACGGCGTACCTTCTGAGGTCAAGCAACTTAACACTAAGCTGCAAAAGCCTGGAATGAAGCCAAAAGTAAAAGAAGAGGAAGCAAAGCCTGATTCTTTTGCTACGTTTGAGGATCTGTTTTAACAACTATTTAACTTAATCCATGGGAGGATTATAATGGCAAAATTTAGCCTACAAGAAACATCTGGGATGTTCTTAACACTTTTTGAAGCTCGCTCTGCGAATATGTACAACTCTGAAAACGTACTTGATGGACGTATTAAGAAAAACTACAAGTTCGTTGGTAAGCAAATGAACCTTGAAACTCAACTATCATTTGCTGGTGGTGTGGGTTCAAAACTTCTTCCAAAAGCAAATACTTCTGTTGTTGAACAACAAGTAATTACTGCGAAGAAAGTTTATGCACGTTGTCTAGTAGACCGTGAATCACTTAAAGCAGCTTCTTCAACTAAAGGTGCTTTCCAGACTTTCCTAGGATACCCAATTAAAAAGACTGTTGAATCATATATGAGAAACTCTTCTCGTATTATGTTCGGGGATTCTACAGGTATTCTTGGACGTGGTGATGCAGCTACTAACGTAACAGGACTTGGTACAGTTGCTTCTCCATATATCGTAACAATTTCTGCTGCTTCATGGAAGGAAGCTAACTGGGAAGAAAAAGACTTCATCCAGTACGTTTCAGGCATGGGAGCTTTCCCTGCTAACACTGGCGGTACAGCAGAAGGCGGCGATGCAGTAACTAACCTACTTGAAATTGTTGAAGTTGTTCCAGCTTCTCGTCAAGTTAAGCTTGTTGGTACTTCAGCGGCCCTTGCAGCTCTCGTTGCAGGACCAAACCCAGTTCCAGCTACAGCAGGTTTCTGTATGCAAAGATCATACCTTGCTGAACCTCAAGGTCTTGGTAACGTGCTTACAGCTACTACAGGATCTCTTTACGGAATCCCTGTTCAACGTAGATGGCAAGCATACCAAATGAACGCAGGTGGAGCAGGTATCATTACTGACATGATGAATGAAGTAATGCTAAATGTTGAGAAGAAATTCGGTAAAGTTCCTAATGTTATCATTATGAACTACAACCAATTCCAAAAAGTTCTTAACCAACTTGAGGACCAAAAAGTTTACAACCTACCTAACCGTAACGTGAAAGGTGCTCTTTCATTCTCTGGGGTAGAGTTCATGTCAACTCGTGGTCCAGTAGGGATTTACTGTGATCGTTTTGCGGATGAAGATAAAATCTACTTCCTTAACGATAACTTTATCTCTCGTTCTCACCGTCCTGACTTTGGTTGGTTCAGTGATGACAATACTGTATTCCTTCGTGCTCAAGATGAAGATGAGTATGAGGCTCGATACGGCGGGTATTTTGAAAATACAATAATTCCAACAGCTCACGGTATCATCACAAATTTATCAAAATAATAAGATAAATCAACAAGATAGGGAGCTTCGGCTCCCTATTTTTTTGCTTGACGGTCTAATTATGTTATTGTACTATAGTCCAACACTGTAGGAGGTGACATATGCCATATAAAGGAACGCCAGAAGAAATTGCTGAGAAAAAAAGAAAGTATTACCTTGCAAACAAGGAAAAACTTCTACAAAAAAATAAAGAATGGAGGAAAGAAAACATTGAAAGGGATCGTGAACTAAAAAAACTATATGCTCAAAAAAATAAGGAAAAAATTGCCGAGTATCAAGCACAGTGGAGAGAAGCAAACAAAGAAAGTATTTTAGACTACCGTAAAGAATATTACACTGAAAACAAAGAATCTATATCGGCTAAAGTAGAGGAATGGAAGTCTAAAAATCAAGAAAAAGCTAGGAGACACAGAAAAAAATATCGAAACACTGAAAAAGGACTACTGTCTAGAAGGTCTTACAGAAACGCTAGAAGGAAGAGAGAGCTAGAGGCCAGTCTTGGTAAATACGATGATACGGCGTGCAAGGAAATCCACAAAGCTTGTGTGGAGATGTCTATGAAATCTGGAAGGAAGTTTGAGGTAGATCATATCGTACCTCTTATGGGCAAGGAAGTTTGTGGACTACATGTAAGCTGGAATCTTCAGATAATAACTTCTAGTGAAAATAGGAAAAAGACAAACAAATTGCTCAAGGAATATTCTGGAGAATAAAATCTTCTCTAGTCCTATTGCCATACTAAAAATTCTATAAGAAACTACTAATGTCACCTCCATGACGTTCCTACCGTGGGTCTATGGATTGGATCTCGGTAGGTTTTAATAATCAATCCACGCTACCTTGCGTAAAGGGGAGGAATTATGGAATTTTCTAAATCAAGACCACTTAAATCACGTCAGGTCGAACTTCACCAACTTTTCGTTGCAGTAGACGGTACAGTAACTACTCCAGTTGCAGCAGGAAAAGACAAAGCTTTCGTTAAGTCTATTACAGACAACGGAACAGGTAACTACACGATTACTTTCAAGGCAGTAGCTCAACAAAACATTGTTCCTGTTTCAGTAATTTCTTCAACTGCTGGAGCTATTCCAAACATTGTAGCAGTAACTAAAGATTCTATCCGTGTAGCTTTTGAAGATGCCGCAGGAGCTCCTTTAGATGCTTCTTTCAATCTTTCTTGCCTATGGCACGAACTTAATACAGACTATTAGTAGATACATTCTTTGAGGGAGGTTTTGTGCCTCCCTCTTAGGCACTAAGACAACCCTTAAGGAGTTAGAGGCCATGTCAGTAAAAGCAGGTTATAGCAACCAAAAAAAGCTAGGTGCTTCTCAATATGAGACAGTACACAACGTCGGTTCCGACAAATTTGCATCCAATGTAGTTCAAAAATCCCTTGCAGAATACGTAGCATTGCCTATTGCTATTACTGCAAAGACAGTATCTTTAGATCAATCTAGAGTACGCTACACCATTCCGTCCCACGGTGCCCTTAAAGTGGGGGACGTTCTCCGAATCATGTCAGGGAACGCAATTAGACAAGAATTAGACATTATTTCAATTATCGACGCTAACAACCTCGAAGTATATAACGTCCTAGTAAGTATGCCTGAAGTAGCAGACACAGTTAAAACTATGTTTTATGTGTCAGCTAAATCGGATGCTGAGGGTAACGTAAACTTCTCTCCAGGACCTACAACTTTTGTACGAAATTTAGCCACTGAAACTGTAACCGAAGACACTTCAAACCCAGCACTTAATAAAGCTCTTCCAGCTCTTGTGACTTTCTACAAAGATGGGACACAAGTAACTGTAAAAGAAGACACCGTAACACCTGCAAACAACGAGCCCCTTCCTGTTAAATTGACAGGAGTCACAGGGGACGTAATTATCAACGCTGGGGACTTAAATGTCTCAACTTCTGCCACTAATGACTCTATGGCCATTGGTGATGCGGTAACAGGAAATCCCGCAAAAGTTGACCTAAATGATGATGGAACAACTTACGCCCTCAAGGTAAAAGATGACGATGCCAACACTGCTCTAGCGGCAATTCAAACATCATCAGCTGCAGGGGCTACGGAAGCCACACTTGCCACGGTGGCAAAAGAAGTCACTCTCGATGCGGTAAAAACTGCTGTTGAATCTATTGCATTAGAAGATTTTGCAACACTTACAGAACAGCAATCTCAGACAACCCTACTTGGAACAATAGACACAGATACTTCGGCCCTATCGTCAACGGTAAATTCTGACGGAAACCCAGCAGGAACTACAGGTCTAATGATTGGTGGGAAAGATTCAGGAGGAGACTTTCAACAAGCTTCCGTAAATGCCGCTGGCGAACTCTCAGTAACTTTCGGGTCAGCAGGATTTGCCACAGAAACAACTCTCTCAGCTTTAAATAATAAAGTAGCTAACGACTATGGTGCCGCTTCAGGTGCAGCTCGATCAGCTTCACAAATTGGAAACGCAACAGGGCAAGCAGATTTTAACTCTGGCGCAGACTCGGCTCAAACATTGAGAGTTTCAGCAAACCTTAAGAGAGCAGGAAACGAGTTAAGTTATAATTCAGGCGCAGAAGATGCCAATACTTTAAGAAGTGTTTTAGCAACAAGGCATGAAAATGTGGCCACTCCACTTTCAACTAGACTTTCGGACGGAACAGACTTTATTTCATCAGTGGCATTGCCTGCTTCAAGGTTAAATATTGCTTCTGCCACAAAGTTACTAGAAGCCGCCGCTGTAATGATGGGGTGGGACGGAACTAATCACAGAGAAGTTCTTTTATCCAATTCCGGTGCAATTGTTTCAGAGGAAAAATCTAAGGACGGAACAATTACACATGCTCAAGTAACTGTCGGATTGACCGCAGTAAGAGCAACAGTGGCCGGAGCCGCTCCAAATAATAACCGAAGAAAATTAATGATTAAGCCAAGTAAAAACAATACTGGGTCTATTTATTTCGGTTCATCAACTGTTACAACAGCAAACGGGCTAGAGATTATTGGGCCAGACAGACTAGAGTTTGAACACGACCACGCAGACTGGTATTTAATTTCAGATACAGCCGGACAAACAGTAGAAATTATCGAGGTATCATAATGAAAAATTTATTTCTTTTAGCTTGTTTGTTTTATATCCAAAGCTCTCTTGCGGTTGCACCGTATGGGATTAAGGGACAAGCTCAGTCACAGACTTTATACTCAAACGTCCATCAATTCCCTAACCAGAATGTGACAAACATTGGTGGAATTAATGCTCTTGTATATGATTCAGGTCTTATCTTTGACGGAGGCTTCGAGTCGGCAACAGCGTTTCAAGGTCACACACTCGTAAGTGGGTCTACTTATTTTTCAGTTGTAACAGCTGCGTCAGATGTTCTTGATGGGAAGAAAACAGCACGAGTGACTTGCTTTAATGCCGCACCTTCTGGGGTATGTAAGATAGAGCAAACCGTAAACCTTGGGACAGCTAGACTTAACGGTTTCCCAATGCTTCTCTCGGTGCGAGTGGAATCATCGCCAGACCAACCTCTTACTTTTTGCGCAAAAATTGATGGCGTGGAAAAAGATTGTGTTACTGGATACAAGGGATATTTAACTATTTCCACTCAGGCAGGAGCTACTTCTGTTGGGTACACACTTTCAAAAAATGAATACGTATCCCCTCTTACCTCTTTATTTGATTCGATTAAAGTAGAAATTACAGAAACAGTAACTAATGCGCCAGTTGTAGGCCCTAGAGTTCAATACACTCCTACGCTTACAAACCTAACAGGTACTACGTCTTGTTTCTATAGTCAGGAGGGACCATGGGGAATTATAGACTGTTCATTCACTGCAACGGCCAATGGGTCTGCGGGAGAAGCAAGAATATCTTTTCCTTCGGGGTGGGTTACAACAAATGATTTCTCTGGAACAAGAAAAGCAGGGGAGATTACAGAGTCGGCTATCGATGCCCCTCAGTATGTTGTTCTTTATGAACCCAATGTATCTTATCTAACTTTCGGTCTTCAAACGACTGGAACAGCAGGGCTTACAAAGCTCGCAGGTAGCTCGCTGATTGGAAGTGGCACTCGACAGTCTTTTACTGCCCGAGTTCCTATCGCAGGCCTCGCCTCATCTGTCCCTACGTATTCGGATAGATGTAGAGACCCGAGAAATTGTGAGACGGTGTTTAGTGCGAAGATTAGTTCCGCAGGTGTTGTTTCAGAGGAAAACCTAGATTGGATTAACGGAAACGCAGGGCTAACTGATACCTCTCTTTATGCTTTAACTTTTAATGCTTCATTTTTTTCTTCAACTCCAAACTGCACAGTGACACCAAGTGTTTCGATTGGGAACCTTTTCCCCCAGAAAACATCTGAAGCAGCTTCAGGATTGTCGGTTAGAATGAGGGTTACTAGCACGCTTGCAAATACGGCAGGAGCTTTTGATATAATCTGCCAACGCCAAGGCCAAGACTACATAAACGCCAAGGTTAACCAGATAGTGGGGAGCTTTAAGGATTATGTTAAAACTCCAAACACTGCGACAGGGAAAGTGGGTTTCTGCTCTGCTAAGATTTCTGCGACAGGTGTGATTTCAGATCAACTTGGAGGATGTTTTGCATCTTGTACCAATGCGACGACACCAGTTTGCACTTTTACAACAAATTATTGGAGAAGTGGGAGTGTGCCGAATTGCTGGGCACAAGGAAGTTCAACCAGTGGGGCGACAGAGGTTCCTTATCAAGATTCCACATTTATATCATCATCAAGCTATGGGGCACCTTTTGTAGGATTGGTTAGCGGTGTAGTCGCATCAGGGGCTAGAAAATACTTCTGCCACGGGGAGATTCAATGAAATACTTCATCTCTTTACTTAAGTTCCTTGGTGCCTCAACACTTGTCGTGATTGGGGCTTATCAGTGGTTTACTCATGAGATTAAACAGGTTGCAAGGGCAGAGACCGAGAATGTTAAAACTGAGATTCTCGCAGTAAGGCAAGCCGACCTAGGACATATCGACACACGATTTAAAGAGATGAGAGATTTTCAAGATAAGAGATTTGATAAATTAGAACAATTAATTAAGGGGAAATAATATGGAATCAGCTTACGATAAAATATTAAAAAAATCTACATACGGAACAGAGATCGGAGGGGACTTATCGTTCTATGACTATGCCGACTCTTCAGATTATGATAAAGCTAACCCTAAGCAAGTCTCACCCGACGCTAGTTCAGCTTATGGAGGAGCTACTTCGGCAGCTAAAACTATACAGGAAGGCGGTTCAGCTTTAGATGCAGCAGGGTCAGGACTTACTGCCGCAGGAGCCGCTTCAGCTAACCCGTATATGGTAGGAGCAGGACTAGGACTTTCGGTACTTAGTGCTGGAGAGAAGAGAAAACGTCAGGAAGAAATGAATCAATACACAGCGGCTCTAGCGCAGAACCAAGCTAGACGAGACGCTATTGACAATATCACTAGAGTGTATCAAGGACAAAAAGGACTTTTCTAATGAAAAGACTAGAATATTTAATCAACGATGTCCGTCTGGCCACAGATAATACGGACACAAACGGCGTAAAAGATAGAGAAATCATTGAGTATTTCAATGATGCCGTAAAATACATTCAATTGTTGATTTTTAAAAATCAACCTCTTTGTACTTTTTTCTTGAAAGAATACGTCTACAGTCCCGTAGTCCCCGATGCAATTTATGACTTACCTGCTGATTGTTATGCAGACAATGGGATTTCTACAGTAGAAGGTCGTTTTGGGACGACTACTATTAATGAAGGGTACCGTCCTCTTAAGCGTGTGTGGCAAGAAGACCGATACAACTTCTTTGGGTATTTAACTAGAAATAAAAAATTAATTATTACAGGGGAAGAAATTAATCTGGCCATTGAGGCAGTACGTCTTCACTATTTCTATAGACTACCTCGCTTTGATAAACGTTGGGGGACAATTACAAATAAAGTAGGAAATGTTCTTACGATCACTTCCACTGACCCCGATCTAGCTTTAATTAACGACATAGTGTCAGTAGTTGACTCTAACGGCGTAGTTATCCAAGCAGATATTAAGACAAACTCAATAAGTTCAACTACAATCAACTGCTCTACAACACTTCTTCCAGCAGTGGCTAACGGAATGTTTATTGTGTCTGGAGGGTATTCTACAACAAGCCTAGAACTTCCTGATGAGATTGAGACGTACCTTAAAGATTATGTAAAACAAAGAATATTTACAAGAAACAATTATACCGACGCTTCTAAGCAAATTTATTTTACTGAAGAGCAAAAAACGGCGATAATTGACCTGTTCTCAAATAATACAAAAGAACTAATACATCCACCGATCACAGACGTAGATTTCTTGGAGATATAATGGCACTCGTTAAACGATTTGACATGAAAGGAATGTATCAGGGGCAGAACAGACAATCTCCTCCAGAGAATTATTTCAGAAGAGCTACAAACGTCTGGCAAGATCGTTCAAACACCTATCGCCCAGTATATCCCATGGGGATACAATTAGGTGATGAATCTGGATTAATCATCCAAACTTTGTTTACTAAATACTTTCAAGGGAAGATTTTCCAAGGATATGGATATGATGAGATTGGAGACGGCCTAGATTCTAGTATTGGAGACTGGTATAGAACTGTAGACATTGACGGAAACATTGAAGTCATTGATAGGTTCAATTCATTTAATTTTGCCTTAAGTGTGTCAGGAGAGTATGCAAATAGAGATAGGTTTTCAAGCACGATTGTAGATCAAAAACTATATTTCACCAACAATTTCGGACAAATTCAAAAATTTGATGGATATACTGTAACAAGGTCTTCTATTCCTACTCCCCTTTTATCTTGTGCTCAATATACTACAACAGGAATTCAGAGATGGGTAAGATGCATAAATGTTCGAGTCGGATATGACGGAGAGTTAGTATCTTCTCAAGTTTTAGAGTTCCCCGTAAACGCAACTACAATATCATTAGATGTCCGAGATAGTGCTGTAGATATTGTAGGAAGCCCTCAAGTTTTTCCTACTTCTAGACAACCAGGAGATAGTTTTAGGTCGGGAGGGGATGACACTACTTACCTTATCCAATCAGGGGTAGCTACATACAATTCGGGATTAGAGGAAATCACAGTACCCTCTACGGACAACACGGCATCCGTAGGAGGATGGATTTCCTTTAAAGATAACGGATATGCAGGAGTGTCAAATGCTGGAGTGGGTTGGTTCTATGCTTTTAAAGTAAAAAGTAAAACTCCCACGGAAGTAGTACTAGATGTTTCTACTGCCAGAGTGTATTCTAAAGCAAATTTAACTTGGACTGAAGTATCTTCAGGACTAATTTCAGTTGACTGGACGACTCTAGTAGCAGGGCAAACTTTTGCATTTGGTACTTTACACTGGATGTTAGTTTACTCTACTAATGATGCTACAAGAACAGGAGCCTACGTTCTAAGAGATCAACTTCCTTTCTGGAGACATTTTGGGGGGTCTTTTTATCCTAAGTCTGTGAACTTAACGACATCAATAACAATTGAAGCCTTACTATTTGCAGGACAAATTACAACTGACTTAGCCTCTTGGTACGATGTGGGTACTACTAAACTGCCAACAGTGGCACTTCCTACTAAGGGAGTAACCAACTACCAAAACCTACTAGTCGCTTACGATGATAATGCCATTTACTACTCTGACACAACTTTGGGAGGTTCCGTTGAAATGCTTAACGGACTTTCGAACTTAGTCCCTCCTGGAGAAGAATATGGGAAAATTGTGTGTGTGGAAGGTTGTGAAGATTTTATTTTTGTTTCCAGAGAACGTAAAAACTACGTTATTGTGGGAGACATCGTGACTGGAAATATTAGAATTGAGGAAGTAAATCCCGAAGTTCTAGGTGCCTTTAGTTCACGATCCGCTATTGCTGTACTAGGGGGAATTGTATTTGTTTCTCGACAAGGAGTTTTCTACGTAAACTCAGCAGGAACAACTAAAGAACTTTCTTCAGATATTAGTAGACTATTTGGAACAAACTTTGCAGTAAATCAAGATCCTGACCAATGTATTTTTACCCCATATAAAATGACTGACAAAAACGGAGCTATTGACGGAAACATTGTATCTCTAAAATATGATGCTGACCGAGCACTTCTGGCCGTAATGTTTTCCAGATTCCCTACTGCTTCCAGCACGGGATGGGGGATGGAAACAAGCCTAGGAGTTTACAACTTAAACAACGGAGCATGGTATGAATGGTCTGGAGACGGAGCTAGAGATATAGAGTTTCTACCTAAATACTCTGCCCGAGGAGTCGAAGTAGTAGGCGATGATGTTTTTGATGTTTCAGGTAGATTTGAAGGGTCTTTAATTCTAGCTTCAAATGTATTTAAGAAAGAGTCAATATTGGCAACTAACGCCACGGGGACAGAAACAAGGCAATATATTCTTGCCACTCAATGGCAATCTCTCGGAGAGCCTAGTTTAGAGAAACAACTCACTCAATTCAAGTGGTGGGGGGAATTACAAGGGTGCTTTATCTCACACCAAGAAGATTGGGAAGCTTACGTAGTTCCAAACCCAGCACCTATCGGGAATTTAACCAGAGTACAGTACAACTCTGTACCTGGGGCATTTATTCACAAACAAAGAATGAATTCAAGTAGAGCGCAGGTATTTTCAATACTAATTAACTTCTTTGGATTACCTATATTTAAAAACTGGTATTTTGAAGGGTATGAGCTTGAAGGGAATCTTATCCAAGAAGGGATGAAGAAATAATGGGAATTAGAATTAAGAGGGTTCGATATAAAGAATCCAGCACAGAAGATCTTGAAGACTTCGAGGCTACTGACGTAGATAGTCCGACACTTCTCACAGATAAATTGAATAAAATTAGAAGTAAATTAGACTTCTTCAATAAAAACATATCGTTAGATAAGAACTTCAATAGCTATATTGTAGAAGTTGAGTTTGCTGCTGGTGAAACTAAAAACATTCAACATTTTCTTGGCGTAAGACCTAAATACCGTATAATATTAAAACAAGAAGGCAACGGTGTCTTGTCAGACATCCCCTCAGCATGGAATAATCAAACAATTAGAATGATAAATAATGGTGCAGTGGCCGTAAAAGCTACCATCATGATTCTGAAGGAATAGTTATGGCCGAAGAGTATCAAAGCAATAGAGAAAAAGAAATCAGAGCAGAAATGGCAAGACAAGACCCTAAAAGCATAGGGTGGAGGGCCTTAAACGCAGAATTAAATAAAGTTATTGCAAATACTTCTGAGACAAAATCTGCTGTAACAAAAGCCACAGAAGACTACCTAAAAGGTGGAGCACCTTCGGGGGTACTTGAGGTCGGAAAATCTGATGCTGAAAGGATTGGGTCGGCAGTAGGACTAAATAGAGGACAACTTCTGTACGGCCAAAATATGATGAAGACAGGCCAAGATATTCAAGGAGTTAAATCTAGTCTACAATCTCGTGTAGAAGGTTCTGACCCTGTAACTGAAGCAATTAAACAACAAGCAGGGCAGTCTAGAGCTTCTACTGCAAGACAATTTGCAGGAAGAGGAGTTGCTGGGGGAGTTGCTGCTTCAGGGATTGAACAATCAGCTCGTCAAAAAGATATCGACATCGCTGCTTCACTTTACGGACAGAGTAGACAAAATTTAAAAGACTACGGAAATTTAGTAGGGAATATGGCTGGACAGCAAGGTACCTTAGAGATGTCATACATGGGGATGGGAGCAATAAGTGACCAGCCTACTCCCCCTTCGTATGGAGGAGGATTTATGGGAGGCACAGTTATTTGTACTGAACTTCACCGTCAAGGATATTTTTCTGATGAAACTCTAGAAAAAGAAAAAGCATACGGACTTTGGTTAATTGAAAACGACCCTGAAGTATATTTAGGCTATAGAATGTGGGCAGATTCAGTAGTCAAAGTGATGCAAAAATCTGGACTATTCAGTTTTGTAGTTGCTTGTGTGGCTACTCCATGGGCCAGTTATGTGGCAGGAAACTGCAATTTAGTTGGAATGACAATTAACGCTATCGGCGCACCTGTGTGCAAATTAGTATACAAATTATTTGGGAGAGAATATGGATTATCCAATCAGTAAGAAAAAGAAACTTGGCGAGTCTGAGGAAACTAAAGCACGTCTTCGTGGAGCTTACGGAGGAGTAGGACAGTCTGAAGAGATGAAAGTCCGTCAAATGTTCGACAAGGGAATCCAAGGCGAGTCTGAAGAAATGAAGGCACGTCAACTATTTGATAAAGGCATTGAGTCTAAATCTCAAGAATACAAACCAGAAATTGAGATTGAAACTAAAGAATATAAGCCAGGATTGAACCGCAAGCCTGACTCTCTATCTATCGAAGTCAAAGGGCTTTTATCTTCTGCAAAGAAGAAGCCAAAAATGGAAATGGAAGGAAAGTCTACTCTATCTGATTCAGACAAGTCAAAATACGAAGCAGCTATGAATTCTGAGTCAAAATATTTAGAAACATTGAGAAAACGTAAGGCAAAATAATGAGCTTAGAGCAAAAACTTAAAGCTATTAAAGCGGCTAGAGAGCCAGCAAGTGCTACGGAGATGGAAGTCATTGACGTGGAAACTCCTTATGTAGCTCCTGCAAAACCTACGGAGCCTGTGAAGTCTCCTCTGTCTGGACTTATTCCAGAAATGAAGACTCCCCAACTTCAAATGCCAAGCTCTACTCCTACAGATTCTCTAAGTCTTAAGTCTGACTATGTAGCTCCTCCTGAAGAAAAAGAAGAAGTCAAAGACGGATCAGAGAGAGACTTAAGTTCTTGGTTGGTAGGTGCCACTCCTTTGCTAGTAGGTATGTTAACGGGAAACACTTTAGAAGGGGTAGATACAGCAGCCAACTACTACGTTAAAGAAGGTGCTGAAAAGAAAGCAGATAAAAGTTCTCTCCAGCTAAAAATTGAGGAAATGAAACTCAAGAGAGAGCAGGAAAAACTTAAAAGAGATATGGCGAAAACAGAATCCGCAAAAAACGCAGGACTTAAAGATTCTGACGTAATGACTATTGAGGATGAATTTGGGAATCCTATAGTAGCAACTGTCTCAGATGCCGTAGGAAAAAGAGAATACAGAAGAAACCCCGTCCAAGATTTCTGGCAGACTAGAGGTGCCTTAGAGCAAGAAAAAATGGACAAGGCAAAACAAACTGAATTAAGAAAAATTGAAAATTTAGAATTTAAAAATAGAGAAGACATTATTAATAAAAGGGAGCAACACCCTGTAACTAAAGACACTTACTCTATTTCTAAGTCATATAATGACATCGTATCTGCCTCTAAGGGAGAAAATGCTGCCTCAGATTTGGGCATGATTTTTGCATACATGAAAATGTTAGACCCTAGTTCAGTGGTCCGAGAGTCTGAACAGTTGACAGCTAGACAAGCTAGAAGCCCAGAAGAAGCTTTAATGAACGTAGAAGCATGGTTTAGAGAAGGTAGAACTTTAACAAAACCTCAGATCGCTAGATTTGTTGCTGAATCTAAAAAAATACGAGATTCTCAATTTAAGCTTCAATCCGAAGTGGACTCTAGCTTTAAGAAAAGAGCAGGGACTAGAGGTTTAGATATTACTCCATATCTCACTATCCCTACGGAGCCTGAGATCCAAAAAGAAACTACAGGGAAGAAGGATGAGCTAGTTAGAGTGATAAGTCCTTCAGGAGTTTCTGGAACAATTCCCAAATCTCAACTTAAAGACGCTTTAAGCGAAGGATATAAAGTATCTCCATGAAAAAGAAAATAGACTTTACCCCAGACAGTCCTTCTAAAGTTAAATTTGTACCTGATGTACAACAATCTCCTAGCGCACTTCAAACTATTGGAGAGACAGTTCAGGATGTTGGAGTTTCTGCTCTTCAAGGAGCTACTCTTAATTTAGCTGATGAAGCTGTTGGACTTGTGAGTCCTAGTGCTGCTGAGTCTATGAGACAAGCGTACGCTACGGCCAAAGAAAGAAGTCCCATAGCATCTCCCATTGGAGAGATTGGAGGGGCCATTGTTTCTCCTGTATCTAAAATAGCTCCAGGATTTAGTGGACCTTTAAGAGCTGCTGCTGAAGGTGTTGTAGCTGGAATGGGAGCCGCCGACGAGGAGAAATTTACGTCTAAAGGGCTTATTAGATCAGGAGTTTCGGGAGCCGCTGGGGCAGGAATGTCTATGGTGGGAAATGTCGCTAAAGGACTTCTTCCTAGAAACGCAGATACAACAAGAGCAAAAGTAACTGGAGCAGGGTCTAGAGCTTTCTCAGAAATAGGTGTAAAAAATAGAGAAAACATTGCAAAAGAACTAGCAGAGTCAGGATTCTATTCTTCTAGAAAAGTATCGTATGATCCTGTAAATATGAAGTTTGCTCCTGCCTCTCAATCTAAATTTACTTTAGATGAAATGCAATCTCCTGTACCTGAAAGGCTTTTAAGCAGGGCAGAAGAAGGAATTAAAGCTATTCAAGAGTCTAAAAAAGTATTTCTAGATTCAAATAGAGTGGTTCCGACTAATAAAATTGAAACAGCTTTAGATATGGCCATAGAAGAATATGCAAAGAAAAACCCAAGATACTTCAAAGCCGTAGATCAAGCATCGGCACTTAAACAAGATTTAATAGATACTCTAAAAGCTAAGTCTATGGAGACAGGACAACCTATCGGAGTAAAAGACTTAGATGAACTTAAGTCCTCTCTATATCAGTACACTTCTTATGGTAAAGAAGCCGATGCACTTCCTGACTCAGATTTACTATATCAAAACATGGCAAGGAATTTAAAAGATCTTGTTAACGATTCAGTAAAAGACCCTGCATTTAAAAAAATGAACGAGTTTCAAGGTAAACTCCTAACAGTATCAGGAGACTTAGCTTCTAAGATTGCTTCTCAAAAAGGAGCAGGATCTAGAGCACAAGGAAGTCTAGACCCCTATAGAGTATTTGAAAGATCTTTATTTGAATCTATCGGAGGAGACGCAGCAGCTCTTCAAGGAGCTACTGTAAGAGAATCGATCGATAAAGTGCCTTTTATGTTACGAGCTACAGGTGCCGAAGCAGCTCAACAAGCTCCTGGGGTAATTATTCGTCAACAACTTAATGACGAGCCAATTCCTTCAGCAGGACCTCAAGCAAGTATTCCTAGAAGACTTCAGAACCTCCCTATGGAGCTAATCAAAACTCCACTGCCTAGATCCACTGAAGAGTTGATGAAAAATAAGAATTTTGTACTGGCAAAAATTGCCCAAGAAGCTCCAAGTATGTTTGGTGCCATTAAAGATGTGATGGAAAATCAACCAGATAAACTACCTGCCCTAGCAAGCATGGCGGCTCAACAAGTTCCTCAACTTTTTGAGCAAGACAAATATAATTCATTTGACGGCGTTATTATGGACCCTAAAATGAAGATGATGGCACTTGACGATGTTCGAGGAAACGATAGCCTAAGTTCAATTGAAAAGGCTAAAATGTTTAAGAAAATTCAAAAGAACCAAAGGATTAGCTAATGACACAATTTTTTGAAGTATTTAAGGGGACTCCTTTAGACTTAGCAAAGAGACTTTTTGCTTTAAAAACAGCCTCTGCTACAGGTATTTCTTGGGGACTCACTCAAGCTTCAGGCACGTATTTAATTACATACACTTCAGCTACTTTAATTACTCCAGCACAACCTCAATAAGTCTATGAGTAATATTAAGTTCAAGTCTAAGCAAGAAGAATCTGAGTTTCCTCTTTTGAAAAAGAGAGCACAGACTATTGCTAAGGATATGGCAGACTATTGCCATACTTATGGGTTTGAATTTATTATCACAGATATTATGTCGGATGGTTCCGAAGACAAAAAGCTAAAAAGAGTTTCTAAGTCCCACACCGAAAGAAGGGCTTTTGACGTTAGATCAATAATTTGGACTAAAGAGTTCAGGGAAAAGCTAGAAAAGCACTTTGAGGTAAAATATAAAGAGTGGGCAGCCTTGTCAGAAAAGACATTAAAGCCTAACCTTATTGAGTACCACGATAATGGCAATGGCCAACACTTCCATGTTCAAATTAAACCATACAAGGAGTAAATTATGGAAAAAGTAGAAATCAAAGAATCACTAGAACTAATTAAATCAATCGAGATTCTTGGTGTAGCAACTAAGAAAATTCTTGCTGATGGCAAAGTAAATTTTGCCGATGCCCCAGTTGCTCTTGAGCTAGTAAAAGAAATTGAGCCCATTATTGAAGGATTCAAAGGTCTTAACAAGCTTGGCGAAGAGGTAAAAGATCTTGAGCAAGATGAGCTTATTCAGCTTGGTTTAGCAGTATTTAACGCTTATAAAAACGTTAAGAAAGCTTAAGGAGTATTTATGTTTGAAACTCACAAGTTAAACGAAAATGGATTTGAGCAGATGAAATCTTTTAAAGAAAAGATGAGTCTGGTGGTTTCTGAAGCCATGCTTTTAATGCCAGAGTCAAGAGAAAAATCAATTTTCAAAACAAAAGTTGAAGAAGCAGTATTCTTTGGAGCCAAGGCAATTGCTGGGAACCCAGAAAACTTTACTGAGATTATTAACTATCCAGAAATTGGATTGGTAAAAGATTAATGATTGCTAACGCAATGGCCGTAGTCCACCTCCTTCAAACGGTGGTGGACGTTTACCTCTGGCTTGACGATAAGATTCAAGACATTGAACTTCAGAGAAGAATCTCTGAGCGTAAAAAATCTCGTATTAAATATATTACTGAAGAAAAATTGAAGGTGAGACTTGAAATACTTCGTGATCTTGAGCGTAATTCTAGGTAATACAGCCTGTGCCATGGGAATACCTAAACCTCCAGTGGCACGTACTTGCCCTAGATCCCTATGGGAGCTAGAGACAAAACCTTGTCTTGTAAGACTATTAGATGACGATGTTCTTGAAAGAGTATGCCCTGGAGATTTAAACTATCCTAAGGACATAGTAGGACAAACCTTGGACGGATATAATTGTGAAAGATCGTATCAAGACACCCTCATTAGAGAATGTAAAAAGTGGCGTAGGTAAAAAAGAGAGTCTAGAGAGACTAAAAAACCAATACTATCAAGCCGAAGCTTCTGGTGATACTGCATTAAAAATAAAAATCAAAAACATCATTAAAAGAATAGAAAGTCTGGGCAATTCAAAATAAAATTTAATTGTAACTTATTCCAAGGATGGAGATGTTAAAATTAAATGCTAAGGGCAAGAGAGTCCTTATTATTCCTGATTGCCATGCTCCTTACCACCACCCTCGGATGAGGGAATTTCTATCTGAAGTTAAGAAGCTTCACAAACCTGACATAATTATAAATCTCGGGGATGAGGTGGACAATCATGCCATAAGCTTCCATGACTCTTCAGTAGAGCTTTTCAGTGCTGGTGATGAACTTGAGAAGGCGATAGAGTATCTTCAATCGGACCTTCACTCACTCTTTCCTAAAATGTACATATTAGAATCTAATCACGGGAGTCTTCTTTACAGAAAACTCAAGCATCACGGAATACCTATAGCTGCACTTAAGCCTTTGGATAAGATTTATGGTACTCCTAGGTGGAGTTGGCATAAAGAAATTATCCTAGAAACAAAGCTAGGGCCTATTTATCTATGTCACGGGAAGTCTTCTCTTCCAGGGAAACTTGCTCTGGCCATGGGGATGTCTACAATTCAAGGGCACTTTCACGGACTTTTTAGATTAAATTGGTTCAAATTTGCAGATACTAGACAAATATTTGATTGCATTTCTGGTTGTCTAATTGACCCTAAATCAGAAGCTTTTGCCTACGGTTCAAATCACATACCAAAACCTATTTTAGGTTGCACAATCATCCATGCCAACGGACTGCCAGAGCTAATACCTCTACTGGAGAAATAATGAGACTTAAAAGTTTTAAACTCGGCGGACATACAATAAAGATCCAATATAAAAAATCTGTAGTAGACCCTCAGACTGGAGAACTTATTCTAGGTCTTACGGAACCCCTTCAAAATAAAATACAAGTCGCCGTAGAGTGGAATGGTTCTAGCCTATCAGAAGAGGCAATAGAGCATACTACCTGGCATGAAATTGTTCACTTTATCCTAACCATAATGTCTGAAGGTGAATTAAACGGAAATGAGAAGTTTGTAGACTCTTTTGGAAGCTATTTGCATCAGATAGATAAAACAAAAAAACCCAACTAGCCAAAAGGAAAACTAGTCGGGTTAGTGCGAGATATCAATATCGCAGTCTAATTTAGATAAATTCTATACATCAGGTACATCACAATCAGACTAAAATAATATCTTTCTTTGGTTTAATAATGTCAACTTTATTTGATTTCTCCATTGCTCCAAAAGCTTGTTTTTGGATTTGCTGGATAACAAATACTAAATAGTCATAATCTTCTTTACTGTCGAATAGTTGTTTAACCAACTCTTCATCTTCAGCAATGTGGATAAGGAATCCTGTTAACATAACCCAATCTTGTCCTGGCATTGCTACGCCAATTGATCTAGTCATTACGTTTTGAGGAATAATTTGATCTTTATTGATTTCCAAAATTTGCTCCTTGAATAATTTTGTTTTTGTTTTTATTGGTTTTGATAATATAGGTGTCAGCATCTGAACCTACTATGTAAACTACTCGGCAAGTATTTTTTGACCCTATCCTATGAATCCTCTTAATTGCTTGGGCATTGTCTCCAGGAACCCATGCAATGTCATTAAATACGACTGTACTAGCGGCTGTCATATTATAGCCTACTGAAGCAGCTCCAATGGTACAAAGAAGAAAATCTAACTGCCCTTTCTGAAGCATTTGGACGTACTCATCCCGTCTTTCCATAGATACGTCACCATTAATCTGTCTGACTCTATATCCTGTAAGGTGAAGTTCCATAATGTTTAAAGGTTCTCTATGGTCAGAGAACACCACAACTGGCCCTGCTTCTGAATCCACAATTTCCTTTACATATTCTGCCGTGTATTGTGCCTTAGCTGAAGCGGACTTACATTTCATAGAAATATCTACGGCACCTACTCCATTACAATAATCCATGAATGCTTTAAGAAGTTCAGGATCTTTGTCGTAATTAACAGTAACCGAAGTTTCTTGAAGTTCAGGAAGATCGGCAGGGTTGATAGACTTAGCAAAACAGTAAGGATTAACGTAAGTTCTAAGTTCTTCGATGTTCTTTGCTCCATCAAACTTAGTTATCATTCTTCCACCTACTCTTTGTTGTCTGACATTCATAAATCTATTAGCAAAAAGGTAAAATGATTTGTACCTTTCTGTAATTTTATTTTTAGTCATGGGAGATTTAGCAAGTAGCAGAAGGAAGCTATAGATTTCTCCAATACGATTCTTCAGTGGAGTCCCTGTAAGGCCCCAAAAAAATTGTGGAGTATGGTCTGACATAAGGACATGGAATTTTTGAGTACGTTTAGCCTCTAGATTTTTCAAGTAGTGCATTTCATCAGCAATAACAATATCTACTTTCTCAAACCATTCACTGGCCTTATCAAGCCTAGTGTAGGGGATAATATAAACATCGTAGCCGTCTTCAAACTTTTGAAAGTTAAATCCCACCGTAAGTTTGGTGTGTACTCTAATTTCTCTTATCCAATTCTGAACAAGGAACGGAGGACATACGACTAATGCTTTCTTCTTAAGTTCACAAACACCTATAAGTGCAGTAAGTGTCTTGCCTGTTCCCATGGTCATGAATAGGCCCGCAAACTTTTGTCTAGTGATAAATAAAGAACCCTGAACCTGATGATCCAGGGGTTTTGTGATAACTTCGAACATTAATTTGCACCGAAGAAAGTGGCGAGTTGTTCTTTGAAGCTAGGAACAATGTTCCCTTCTTTATCTAGAAATGGTTGCCCATTAAGTGACTCAGAAAAAGCTTTAATTTCTACTGGAGGAGCTACCTTCTTCCAACCTTCTCCGTAAGTTTTAGTTAAGTAAGACGATAGTGTAGAAGAATGAGCTAAAGTCATACGGTCATATTTCACAATAGACTTATCCACGGGAGCTGGTTTCTCTTCAATCACTGGAGGAAGTTCTTCTTTAACTTCTTCAGCTACTTTTTCTTTTTTAGCTTTAGGAGCTTTTTCTTTCTTAGGAGCTTCTACTTTTTCTTCTACCTTAGTCTCAGGAGCTTTTACTTCTTCTTTAACTTCAGGAGATACTTCAACTTTTTGCTGGATAGATTTGCCTAGGTGAAACGCTACAAAGTTTTTTACTTTTGTCATTGCAACATCGGCGTTCTCATCGTCTTCTACAACAACTTGAACCTTAATTTCTTGATGTTCGTAATTGCCTAAATTGCTACGTTGCATAAATTCAATAGATGCGATTTTCATTTTATTTTCCTTTTAACGTGTCTAGTTTTGTTAATTCAATAATGTAAGACTTAAACCCACTAAGATTTTTAGCGTTTAATTTTTTACTTGCTTCATTGATTGAATTTTTTAATTTGTTTTTTAATTTCTTGTACTCTTCCTTAGACACAAGTGTCTTAGTGATTGCGAGATAGTCATTTACGTACTCATTGCAAATGTGAAGAGTAGAACTTAATTGTCTTGGTTGTTGTCTAAAACCTTTCATTATAATAACTCCGCATCTTCTACGCTTTCTAGCGTGTGTATTTTTACTTTACTCGCACCTTCAGAGAATAGATGTCCATGACATTTAGAGAAGTACGGACAAGGTGAGAAGAAATTAAAACAAGCTCCATAGTTTTTCTTAGGAGCAAGTCCTTGATTCAACTCAATCGCAAGGTCATGCACTTCATTAAATAGACTCCAAGCACTTTCAGGGTCCATCATAGATACTGGAATTTCAATATCATAAATTTGAACACCTTTCTCAAGACCACTTGCAGTCTTGGCCTTAGATTTTATAATCTGACGATAGCGGCACCCTCTAAACTCAAGTCCTTTCAATTCCTTCACAAAATCAGGAAGTGTTTCAGCAAAGTGGGCATATAGGTTAAGCTGCATATCTTTAGGCAACTGAGGGAGGGTGTTGGGATCGTGTCTTCCAGCAGTCTTTAAGTCAATGATCCAAAATCCTCCAGTCTCATCTACGGCAAGAGCATCAATAAACCCTACATACCTATCAGTCTCAATACCTAACTCACACTTAACAACTCTAAGTCCTGATTTCTTATGGTATTGTGTGTACTTTCTACACATAACTTCAATAAGGGCAGAATCTTCAGCGTCCACGTTGTGATCTAACATTGCTTTCATGATAAGATCTTGGGAGTAGTCCATGTGAAGTGTTGTCTCTAGAACTTGGTGAACTGCTTTACCAAGTCCTAGAGCGTCTGACTCCTCATAATCTGCATCATGAGGAGTATTAGTAATTTTGTAATGGCTATAGCGTTGTTGACAACTTTGCAGTGTCTTCATTGAGCTATAACTAAGTTTTACTAATTTATTCATTTAAAGTACCGAATCTTCTTCAGTTTGTGTAGGAGCAGAAGCTTTAAGAACTTCTAACACTGAGAATTCTTTCCCTTTGTATGGTCCTTTAGTCATCTTGTCACGGCCTTTGTAAATAACCTTTACAATATCCCCATGAGCAATTTCTTCCATTGCTTTATCTAGAGATCCGCATGAATTTAATGTAAAAGTGTCGCCAGAGTTTGGGTGATCTTTAGCATTGAATTTTGCTTCAATAACTTCTAGACGATAGTTAGGCTTTCCATAAGTATCTACTGAATCAGATACATATTTACCTACGATAAAATCTGATACTTCCCACTTAGACCATGGCTTGTACTTTGAGGCACCTTTAACAGTTTGAAACGAATAAGACATAAAACTTCCTTAGCTGTGAGAATATTAGTTAAACCGTTTCAAGCTATCTCACTTCACTTTGACGGCAAAAATTAAATTTATAGTAGTTCTGTTCCTGATGAAGTTGTAAAAAATTTACTGAATAGATTATACTCCGTCAACCCTCTTTTATCAACGTGAATCTTTTCGGAAGATAATTCCATTCCTTTAGTAGTAATTACAGTACCTTCCACTGCACCTGGACCCCAAATTTCTCCTTCAAATCTAATAGCTTTCGCCCATTCTTTTTGTTGTCCTTCAAAATAAAAATGAAATGCTTCAAACATACAATCTTTCAATGTATCCATTGCTCCTAAATCATTTTCATCAAATTCAATATAACAAGCATCGTGAAGAGGAATACAAACATCAAGGCCTTTATCTTGGGCCAGTTGAATTGTTTTTCTGAGAATAGCTCCTCCCATACCTTGTATGGGACAATTAGCTACTGATCTTTTGTTTTTATTATCTCCCCACATTGTCCACCCATCAGGGATTTTAACTCTTTTAGAAATCCAATATCCTTGAATAAAATCTTCTTTCCATCTAGTGAAGTCAGGGAATAGCCTATCAAAACCGTCTACAAGTTTTTGCGCTTCATCTTCAGATACAAACTTTCCTGTGTCTGCTGTGAGCTTTTTAGATAGTCCAATCTTTGTCATAAGATAAGATAGTCCTAGAACGGTGCTTTTACATAAATCTCTTTCATGAGGGTGGGTTTTCTTTGTACCGTCTTTAGGGACAAGTCCGATACCTTTAGCATAGTAAAGATACACATCTCCTTCACAATAAGCTTCATACATCTTTTTATCTTTAGAAATAATGGCAGAAAGTAGAAACTCCTGAGAAGAAAAGTCAATTCCTCCCATAAGCCTTCCAGGCCTTGGTTGACACATCGACCTCATCCAGGCTGACTTAAGGAATAGAAACCCTGTTGATCCTGGCTGATATCTTCCTGACTGAGATCCATAAGGGTTTAGATATGCTCTGGACCTTCCATCACTTCCAATCGTATCAAAAAAAGTTTTAGACTCTTTTCCTGATTTCATATTGAATGACCGAAGTTGTTGACTTAATTTTAAATATCTCACAATCTGAGCACCAAAGTTTCCTCTAGGGAAATCGTGTCTGAATGGAAACCTATCTTCCCAAGATTCTAGTGCTAGTGAGAGTTGTTTCTTCCCTGACTTCCCTCCATCAGTTAATGTCCAGTCCTTATCTAGCTTACTATCAATAATCCACTGACGAAGAACTTTAGTATCTTGAACATACTTTCCTTTCTCAAATCTGAATGGTTTGTTAGTAAGAAATTGAGAATTAATATCCTGAATACATTCCAGGAGTAGATTAGGAACATTCGAGGCAAGGTTTCTGGCCCACTCAACATTTACAGGATAGCCTGTGCGAACCATTTTAGCAGTACGTACAAAAGTCTCCGCTCTCCATCTAGCTTCCTTGGGAAGTAGAGCAAGTTCTTCTTTCTTAGGGATCTTTTGACGATACAGGTCCATTATTTTCTTTAACATTAAAGGCAAATATTCAACATCGGACTCACAATATTCTAGAATTTCTTTCTTATTTGCTTCAATCTCTTCGATATTTCCTGCTATAAGAATTTCTCTCATCTTATTTTTTCTTTCAGAGTCGATCATTTTACCTATAAGTTTATAACAGGCAGCCGATAAGTTCTGTTTTCCTACTTCTCCTGCAAAAGGGACAAGTGATTTTACTTTTCCGTCAATATACTGCTTACCGTAAAGAAGTTCTTTATTGTGATTTTGAAGATATCGATACTCTGCAAACAAATCAATCCACTCAAATCTAAGAGGATCGAAGTCTAAAGACAATAGGGAACTTGCTTCTGCTTCAGCATTGAATGAAACTAAAGTGTAATTTTCTCTCTCTAAATAACAAAGTAAATCAATGAAAAACTCACGCTGTAATATGTTTAAAAGCCAATAGCTTTCTTTTTTACTGTCAAACTTCACTGAAACGCAAACTACTGTCATTTTTTCTTCAGAAGAATTTGTGTATTCAAAGTCTAAATAAGCAAACTTAGACATAAAGATCCTTTAAATCTCTAATCTTAAGAGTTACAATGTAATCCCAATCTCCCGATTTAGACACTGGAGTAAAGTGGGAGTCTTGTCTAATAATTTTATCGTCAAGCCCAAGGCATTTAAAGATTGTATCTTGGAACAATTTGTGGGCATCAGTATCTACTGACCTAGAACTAATGCACTTCTCTTTAGTAAATAGTTCTTCTTCTGGAGTGTAAATAATGTAATCCGCTTTTAAGAAATGTTTTTTCTTATCAAAAAGTGCCACAAACTCTATAAACTCAAAACCAAAAGCACCTAGTCTTTCTGTCAAATCTTTCTCGAAGTCTCTAGCAAGTTGAGTCTTTATGTTCATACCTTTCATTAAAGTATGTGATCTATTTCGTGGCATCGGAGGTAAATTACAAAGGTTGAAGGTCATGTAGTCCTTGCCAACAATACACACTTCTTGATTCATTTCTTCCTCCACTTTTCGTAATAATCTATAGACTCTCTTCTAACTTCTTTTGCTGTTTTAGCAATATACGACCAATTAGAGTGTTTATGTTTTACATGATAAAATT
>QXGG01389540.1_pt1 | contig 30203 bp, 32 predicted proteins | sample 1982491 | NCBI WGS metagenome assembly QXGG01 (sample SAMN09924614, study PRJNA488089) | Wastewater metagenome, whole genome shotgun sequencing project. | isolation source: South African research farm wastewater | place: South Africa: Irene, Agricultural Research Council, Animal Production... | reverse complement strand
CGCTAATACCGTCAGACTGCCATCCAAAGGGTTTTCTTCAAGCCCTACTACGCCAGGTAAAGCTTGCAGCAAGGTGTGATCCAAGGGCTGTTCTGCTAATAAAGTCACGGCTTGGTGATAACGGGAGCGACTCTGTAGCTCATAGGGTGTTTCATCCACCAGCAAGCGCCCCTGACTGATCAGCATCGCACGCGTACACAAAGCGCTGACTTCTTCTAAGATGTGGGTGGAGATAATCACAATCCGATCCACAGCTAAATTTTTAATCAGTTGGCGCACTTGATGCTTTTGATTGGGATCTAAGCCATCGGTGGGCTCATCTAAAATCAATACTTGCGGGTCATGCAAAACCGCTTGCGCTAAACCCACTCGGCGTTTAAAACCCTTGGATAAGGTGTCAATCGTCTGCTCTACCACAGACTCAAGTTCGACCAAGGCCAAGGCGCGCGCCACGCGCTCTTTGAGTTCTCGCCCACGGTAACCGCGAATCTGAGCGATGAAATGTAAAAAACCGCCCACCGTCATATCGCCATAGCACGGCGCACCTTCAGGTAAATAACCCATCAAGCGCTGGGCTTGCAAAGTCTGCTTGGTGATATCAAAACCACAGATACTGACCTGCCCTTCACACGGCTGTAAAAAACCAGTGAGCATTTTCATGGTCGTAGATTTGCCTGCACCATTGGGGCCTAAAAAGCCCACGACTTCACCCGGCGCCACGGTAAATGACACATCATCCACTGCCACCTGTTGCACAAAGCGTTTTGTTAAGTGCGTTACTTTAATCATTCCAACTCCAATCGATTTCACTCACACCACACATAGGAGGCTGCATATTACAGCGACTGCACGCAGCATCACTGCACCAGAGCAGGCACTTAAAACCAAGAGCATAGCAGTCACACAGCTCTTTTGGCGGGCATTTATCATGAGTTTGGTATGAAATTGCTGTTTTACCTGCTGAGATTCGGTTTTCCATTCGCCAACTCTCTGATGATGAGAGGTGAACTACTTTTAAGACACATCAGTGCATTGCTTTAGCAGGAAAGATTGTTTAGTATCAGCGCCGTCTTGGGGGAGTAGTCGGCTGCGGAATTATCCACAGCGTGCACGTCAACATACTTGATCAACAGATCATGGCGTGTACACCTTCGTTGATATGCATCCTTTGATAGCACATCACTTTGGCTGACGAGACCCATGACATACATAACCTTACCGGGTGGAAAGGCTGTGTGTGTCATGGTTATCGTATTCTCCGCCCCGAGGTGTATCACATGTTACAAACCCTGCTTATGTCTACCGGTATCGTCGCTCTGGCTGAAATCGGTGATAAAACCCAACTCCTTGCTCTCTTGCTCGCTGCGCGTTATCGCCAACCTGTACCTATTATTCTTGGTATTTTAGTGGCTACTGTGGCGAACCACTTTCTTGCTGCAGCAGTGGGGCACCAGGTCGCGCAATTATTATCAGCCACCACGCTACTGTGGGTACTGGCCGCTTGCTTTATTGGCGTAGCTGCCTGGACCTTGATCCCGGATACATTAGATGAGGACACGCAGATCGTCAGTCGCTACGGTCCTTTTTTAGCCACAGTGATTGCTTTTTTTATTGCCGAAATGGGTGATAAAACTCAAGTCGCAACGGTCATGCTCGCCGCGCAATTTGACTATTTCTGGATGGTCATTCTTGGAACAACCCTAGGCATGCTGTTGGCTAATGCACCTGTGGTATTAATAGGTCATTTTGCTGCGCAGCGCTTACCTCTGAAGCTGATTCGCAGTGTTGCAGCCATAGGTTTCTTAGCTTTTGCCGCTTACTGTATCTGGCAAGCACTTAACTAAATCGGCGCATGAATATGCTCTACTGCCCCTGTCATATGCCTGAGCGTATGCAACAGGGGCAACCGAGAAAACTCTTACTCCTCAGAGATTTGCAGCACCACTTTACCATTGACTTGGTTACTGGCTAAGCGCGCAAAAGCGGCTTCAGCGTCAGCCCAAGCAAACACTTCTTCGGCTTGCGGTCGCAGCTGTCCGCTGGCAAATAATGGCCACACCTGCTCGGCCAATTGCGCCATCAACTCACCTTTAAAGGCGTCCGTGCGACTGCGTAAAGTCGAGCCAATTAATTGAATGCGCTTACTTAACAGTTGCGCTAAGTCCAACTCAGCGCGGCGCCCACCCATCAAGCCGATATTGATCCAACGCCCGTCTAAACTCAGCATTTTCAAGTTGGCAGGCGCATAACTGGCCCCTACAGGGTCAAGAATCACATCAAAGGGCGCAAAATCCTGCAGACCCTCAATATTCTCACCTCGTACTACGCCGCCTTGCGCACCTAAGGCTTCACAATAAGCCAAGCGCTCAGCTGAACCCACACTGACCCAGCACGGGCTATTAAAGGCTTTACACAACTGAATTGCTGCTGAGCCGACACCGCTCGCACCCGCATGCAATAAGACCTTCTCACCGGGCTGCACGCGTCCTAACTGAAACACATTGAGCCAAGCCGTGGCATACACTTCAGGTACAGCCGCCGCTTCAAGCAAACTTAAACCTTCAGGTACAGGCAGCACATGTCGCGCATCGACACACACTTCTTGCGCCATACCACCGCCGGCTAATAAAGCGCACACGCGATCGCCCACTTGCCATGTGCCGCTGCCCTCACCCACTTCACTAATAATGCCTGCGCATTCCAATCCTAGAATATCGCTGACACCTGCAGGAGGGGGATACAAACCCGCCGCTTGCAATAAATCGGCGCGATTGAGACCCGCTGCAACCACACGAATACGAACTTGCCCCGGCGCACAAACCGGCGCATCACACTCAATCAACAGTGGTTGGCCCTTATGACCTTGTAATGCTTTCATAGTGTCTCCATATTGTTATTAATATGTTTAACTGTATCTGTTTCTTTACTGAATACAGCCTACAATGGAACTGTAAACACTTTAGGTGGCCTAAAATGCGTCATATATCACTCAGACAAAGAATTAGCATGAAGCACACTCTAACTCGCTCTGCCCTCGCTTTCATTATTGGCCTCGCAGCAGTACCTGCTGCATACGCTACGAGCAAAGCACAACAATGGGATTACTTACAACCCGACCGTGATCAAATGATCGCCAGTCTCAATGTTGTCGAGCTGCTCAAACGTCATCATTACAGTAAGCCACCCTTGGATGATGCACGCTCACGTAAAATGTACTCGGGCTATTTGAAAATGCTGGACCCGGCGCGCATGTACTTTACTGCAGCCGATATTAAAAAATTTAATCAATGGGAAACTCAATTTGATGATTTTCTCAAAGCCGGCAATCTAAAGCCCGGTTATGCCATCTACACTCGCCAACTTGAGCGTCTTGAGCAATACCTAGAGTACGCACTATCTGTACTCAATAGCGGTGTGGATCAGATTGACTTTAGTGTTGACGAATCTTTTGAAACAGATCGTGAAAAAGCCTCATGGGCTAAAAATGAAAGCGCGCTGCAAGACTTATGGCGCAAACGCCTGAAAGATGAAGTGTTGCGCTTAAAGATTGCCAACAAAGAGCCTAAAGCCATACAAACCTTGTTGGTTAAACGCTACAAAAACCAGCAAAAACGCTTGCAGCAAACCCGCAGTGAAGACGTGTTCCAAGCTTATATCAATGCGTTTGCACAAACCTATGATCCACATACCACCTATTTATCACCGGACAACGCTGAAAACTTTGACATCAATATGAAACTCTCCCTTGAGGGTATTGGTGCCATGTTACAAGGTGATAATGAGCACGTTAAAATTGTGCGCTTAATCCCAGCAGGTCCAGCAGAAAAAAGTAAGCTGGTGGCTCCCGCTGATAAAATCATTGCAGTAGGCCAAGGTAAAAAAGACTTGGTCGATGTGATTGGCTGGCGCTTAGATGAAGTGGTTAAACTCATTCGTGGCCCCAAAGGTTCGCAAGTACGTTTAGAAATCATTCCAGCCAGCAATGCGCCCAATGATCAAACCAGTAAAACGGTGACCATTACCCGCGAAGCAGTCAAGCTTGAAGAGCAAGCGGCGAAAAAGTCCATCCTCAATCTGACCCAAGAAGGTCGTGAAGTGAAACTGGGTGTTATTGAGATCCCAGCCTTTTACTTAGACTTTAAAGCTTACCGCGCAGGTGATCCTGAATATAAAAGCACCACCCGTGACGTGAAACGTTTAATCACTGAACTGCAAGACGAAAATGTCGAAGGTATTGTGATTGACTTGCGCAACAATGGCGGCGGCTCATTACAGGAAGCCACCGAACTGACCGGATTATTTATTGAGCAAGGTCCTACTGTGTTGGTGCGCAACAGCGATGGTCGTATTGATGTATTAGCCGATGAGCAAAAAGGCGTGTTTTATAAAGGTCCGCTCACGGTTCTAGTCAATCGCTTGTCGGCGTCCGCATCAGAAATTTTTGCGGGTGCCATGCAAGACTATCACCGTGCCCTGATTATCGGCGGTCAAACCTTCGGTAAAGGCACAGTGCAAACCATTCAACCGCTCAATCATGGCGAGCTTAAACTGACCTTAGCTAAGTTTTACCGTGTTTCAGGGCAAAGCACTCAACACCAAGGGGTGATCCCTGACATCAGCTACCCTGCTGATATGGATACCTCTGAAATCGGTGAAAGCGCATTACCTGAAGCCATGCCATGGGACAGCATTAAACCTGCATTAACACCGCCTAAAGATCCATTTAAGCCATTTATTGCAGAATTAAAATCACGCCATGATGCACGTACTGATAATGACCCCGACTTTGTCTTTAGCCGTGCACGCTTGGCACTGACTCAGCGACTCATGCAAGACACTATTGTGAGTCTTAATGAAACTGAACGCCGCGCTCAGTATGCAAAAATTGAGCAAAAACAACTGGCGATTGAAAACGCTCGACGCGAGAAAAAAGGTGAAGAGCAGCTCAAAACCTTGATCAAAGATGACGAGGATGATCATGTGGCTGCAGCAGCTGAGCAGGACAAAAAAACCAAGCCTGAAGACGATGCTTACTTAGCAGAAACAGGTCGCATTCTACTCGACTTGCTGAGCCTTAAAACAATGGCCAGTCGCGAATAAAACGCGTCTACAGTGCAACAGGTGTCATCACTCTATCCCGCCCTTTGTGGCGGGATAGTTGTTTGTACAGTCTGTGTTTCTTGAAGCATACAGCGCTTTAAGCTAGACCTTGTACCACTGCTAATTGTGCAGCAATACGCTGCGCATCATCTGGGCTGGCAGCCAACTGTGGTCCACCTTGCTCATATAACTGCAGCAAACGCTGCAAAGCCAAAGGATGACCCGCACAGCCCGCCAGCTCCCACCAATGCGCGGCCTGTAAAGCATTCGCAGGCTCTGTCAGTGATCCGGCTAAGTGATGCACACCCAACTGATAAGCTGATTTTGCATCCCCCGCTTCAGCCGCCAAACGCAGTAAGCGCAAGCCTTCGTTTTTTGCGCCAACACCCTGACCACGATGCAGTAACACATGCCCATAAAAAGCACGGGCGTCCCTATCGTCATAATGACTCATACGCGCAAAACGCACTTGCATCCACTGCCAGACTCGAGGATTGGCCACAGCCCAGCGCCGGTTAAATAACTGGCGGGCAATGCGGTAACCGATCTGTGTACGTAACTTTGCAAATAACATACTCACTCCTCTGGATAGCTAAATGGATACACCTGTGCCAACTGAGTATTCAACCATGCCGCTACGCTGGCTTCATCCATCGCAGCTGAAAAGACACCCAGCTGCGCCATACACTGCATAAAACCCAGTTGCGGATGCGCAGGACGCGCTTGACTGACCACTAATACGCTGCGCAAAGGCCAACCTCGGGCATGATCAGCACAGGCCAACTGCTCCAATGCGTAAGCTAAGCGGCGCACACTCGGCGCGGGCAAGTGTAAATGCTCGATCACCTGCCGGTAAGTGATTAGAGTGCGTTGCTGTTGCGTGCTGGCTAACAGTTCCAGCAAACCACGCTGCTGCTCAGCTGTCAGCGCGAACGCTTCACTCATTTTGCCAGCCGGAAACACCTAAAGCTCGAGCTAAAGTGCGCTGAATAACGTCACTGACTTCACGCTCACCACTTTCAATCATTTGCAAATAGTGCGCACTAATACCTGCGTCACGTGCAACAGCTTCAAGTGTTAATCCAGCCTGTTCGCGCAAAGATTTAAGTTCGCGTAAATTTGCTAAAGTTGGCGACTCTTGCGCAGCAGGCTTATCACGCCCAGCTTCTTTTAGCAGCTGCTGATACTCAGCCCAAGGTAGGACTGCATATTGCGCTTTACCCTCATGAGCAATCACTTGTACATTCATCATCTTGATCCAATATCATTTAATAATAGTCTTATACTACGCCACAGTACGGCAAAACACATACTCACCGCGCTGTCAGGCTGCACGGTAGTCACGCTACACTCTCGTACATAGGCCACAAAATAAAACGCCCTGCATAAGCAAGGCGTTTGATCTAGCACAGCGTCAACTTACTCTTCGATAGTTTCAGCTGCTTGCTCCGCATCCAGATCATCTGTCTGCGCATCGTCTAACGCTTGTTCTGCAGATCCTGCAATATCCAACAACTCAACTTCAAAGACTAAGGTTGAGTTTGCTGGAATCTGTGGCGTTGGGCTTTGTGCGCCATACGCCAGTTCGCTTGGAATGTAGAACTTATATTTCTCGCCTACACTCATCAACTGTAAGCCTTCAACCCAACCTGGGATCACGCCGCCCACAGGAAACTCAACCGGCTCACCGCGCTCAACTGAGCTATCAAACACTGAACCATCAATTAACGTACCCTCGTAGTGCACGCTAACAACATCACTGACTTTAGGCTTAGCACCTTCTGCTTTAGTGACGACTTCGTACTGCAGACCTGAATCAGTGGTTTTAACGCCATCACGCTTAGCGTTATCCGCTAAGTACGCAGCACCATCTTTAGCCGCTTTATCATTGAGTGCTGACATACGTTCTTGCGCACGTGCTTGCAAAAAGCTAAAGGCTTCCATCAACTCATCATCGCTTAAACGCTGCTCTTTTTTGCCTAAAGCATCTTCAATACCTAAAGCAACAGCTTGTGAGTCAAGATCATCCATACCTTCTTGACTGAGGTTTTTACCCATGCTCAAACCAATGCCATAAGATGCTTTTTCGGCTGGGGTTTTTAAATCAGAGCTGACCGCTGCTTTGTTGTCACAACCTGCTAATACCAAGGTGAGTACAGCAACCGAAGCCGCTAAACGATGTAACTTCATTATAATGTCCTTGCCTTATGCCTTACGGCTGATGTGGAGTACAAAGGTTCTGATGTTAACAGTCCATCCTATGCACTGGCTACCGTCTTAAGAAGCTAAACGAGCGACTAAGTTCAATACTTTAGTGCCCTAAAGCCACCCTGCAGCAGTGCACTCCAGCGAGTTTATTGTGCTGGTTTCTCAGGCACCTGACGCTCAGAGGGTCGGCGTGCACCAGCGACTATTTTATCCATGGCTCGCGCCGCTGCAACCAAACCAAAGGTTGCGGTCATTGTCATAGCTGCACCAAAACCACCGGCGCAATTGAGCTTAACCCCGTCCCCTGCAAAACTTTTGCTCTGGCACACACTGCCATCAGGATTGGGGTAGCGCAATTGCTCGGTCGAATACACGCAAGGCACACTATAGTGACGGCCAGCGGTACGCGAAAAGTTATAGTCGCTGCGCAACAAAGAACGCACCCGCGCGGCTAATGGATCATTAAAGGTTTTATTTAAATCACCCACACGGATTTGCGTAGGGTCAATTTGTCCACCTGCACCGCCGGTGGTAATAATTTGAATTTTACGCCGCTTACACCACGCTATCAGAGCGGCCTTAGCCTGTACGCTATCAATACAATCCACGACAAAATCTAAATCTTGTGTGATGTATTCAGGCAGGGTTTCTTGACTGACAAAATCAGCGACCGCATGCACTTTACACGCCGGATTGATGGCCAATAAACGCTGCGCCATAACGTCTACTTTCGCCTGCCCAACAGTGTCTGTCAGTGTATGGGCTTGGCGGTTGATATTGGTGATGCAAATATCATCCAAATCAAAGAGTGATATCTCACCCACGCCCGAGCGCGCTAAAGCTTCAGCTGCCCATGAGCCCACCCCGCCAATCCCAACCACAGCGACATGCGCTTGCTCTAAGCGTTGTAAACCTTCAATACCATATAAACGGGCAATGCCGCCAAAGCGTAAATCGTCCATCAGTCAACCTCAAAAAAATCGCTGCCATATTCTAGCAGTATTCCCAGCAGCGCTTACAAAACACAGGGCTTTTCACTACACTGTGTGCATCATTGACTGACATACTGAACCGAGTCCTGCACGAGTGCAGACTGTGTTCTGTATATTTAATACACCTTTTCATCATTTAAGGCTTGGTAACTGGCATGCTTATTTGCCCCATCTGCCAATCGGCACTGACTGCGCATGACAACAGCTTACGCTGCATTTTTGCTCACAACTTTGATCGCGCCAAACAAGGCTATATCAACCTATTGCCCGTACAGCATAAAAACAGCCGCGCACCAGGGGACAATCCAGCCATGGTGCAAGCGCGCCGTGACTTTCTTGATACCGGTCATTACGCGCCACTAGCTGAGCGCTTTGCCACTTTAATGCATGAACGTCAGCCGCAAAAATGGCTGGATATTGGCTGTGGCGAAGGCTATTACACTGAGCATATCGCTAAAGCCCTACCCGACAGCCAAGGCTATGCGCTGGATATTTCTCGCGAAGCCGTCAAACGCGCTTGTAAACGCAATGCCACAACCCAATGGTTGGTTGCGAGCATGGCACGCTTACCTTTAGCGTCAGGCAGCTGCCAAGCCATTGCCAGTATCTTTAGCCCTTTAGACTGGCAAGAAGCCGAGCGTGTATTGGCTCCAGGCGGCGCTTTATTACGCATGGGTCCCACCAGCGACCACTTAATTGAACTGCGCGAGCAACTCTATGATGAAGTGCGCGAGTATGATGACAGCAAGCACCTGCAATTGATCCCGCAAGGCATGCGCCAAATTCACAGTGAAACCCTATATTTCACCATGACCTTGGATGACGCTAAAGCCCGCAGTGATCTATTAGCCATGACGCCACACGGCTGGCGCGCCAGTGCCGACAAACGTGAAGCAGTCATCCAACAAACGCTCACCACCACCGTAGCTATTCGTTACGACTGGATCGAAAAAACGGACATCTAAGTTATGCGCCAACCTGATATTGAAATTTACGTAAAAGATTTAGATCGCAGTCTGATCGAGGCTTGGCTCAGTTCCGCTTTGGGTGCACCTTGCCAATGGCAAGAAAAAGGTCGTGTGTCGCGCTGTGAGTGTGCTGGTATTCCTATCGTATGGTTTGAAAAAGCTGTGGGCAAATGGCACAGCCTGTTACTCGAAAGCGCCAACACGCCATGGGCAGATGACACACAATGCGCCCAAGCTGTCGCCGCTGCATTAAACATTCAAGTGCGCTGCGCACCCGGTAGCTGGCAAGAAGCTGAGGGTGATACTCAAGCTGACAATTGGCTCAGCGTCCATCCCGACGGCAGCGTTGAAACTATTATTTGGCACACCTCTTAAGCCCCTTAAGGATGCGTTATGCGTTGGAAAAAAGCACGCCGCAGTGACAATGTCGTTGATCAGCGCGGTAAAAGCGCAGGTCGTGGTGTTAAAGGTTTAAGCTTAAGTGCCGTGGCCATTATTGTTGTGATCGGCCTGCTCAGTGGCCAAGATCCGATGCAAATTATCGGGCACGTCGCCACGCAAGTGATGCAACAAGGTGGCATCCAAACAGCGCCCAAGGCATCCCATACAACACCCCCGCAGGACGAGCAGACCGAGTTTGTGCGCGCTATTTTAGGTGATACTGAAGACACCTGGCGCACCCTATTTCAACAAGCTGGCCAGCGCTATAGCGACCCAACCCTAATTGTATTTACCGGCAGTGTGCGCTCAGCTTGTGGTTCGGCAAGCTCAGCAGTCGGGCCTTTCTATTGTCCGGCCGATCAACGCGTCTATTTAGATCTCACTTTCTTTAAAGAAATGGAACAACGTTTTGCCGCAACCGGTGAGTTTGCTCAAGCCTATGTGATCGCCCATGAAGTGGGACATCATGTACAAACCCTGCTCGGAGTCACTGCCCGAGTGAATGCCGCTCGCCAACGCGGTGAAGTGGTGACCGGTGATCAAGGCCTACTGGTGCGCCAAGAATTACAAGCCGACTGCTTAGCAGGAGTTTGGGCTCATCATGCACAGCAGCGCCATGCTTGGCTTGAGCCCGGCGACTTAGCCGATGCTTTGAATGCGGCGCGCGCCATTGGTGACGATCGCTTACAACAGCAAGCACAAGGTCATGTTGTGCCTGACTCGTTCACCCACGGTACGTCAGCGCAACGTGAACGCTGGTTTAATCGAGGTTACACTCAAGGCACTGTCAATCAGTGCGATACCTTTACAGCTCAACGCCTTTAAGCCGCGAGGCTGCGGCCTGATGCTTGCTGAGCTGATGCACACACACTTATTTTAATCCTTGGAGAGCTTATGCTTGTTATACGTTATGCGCTGTTTGCAGCCGCCTTGGTAGGGAGCTTAGTCACCCTGCAGTTGTCTCTTAACAGCCCATGGTGGTTATTATTAAGTGCTGTTTTTGTTGCCTTAACTATAGTTGGCATCATTGATATGCGCCAAAAGCACTCAACTCTACGTCGTAACTATCCGATTGCTGCACACATTCGTTTTATTTTTGAAGAACTGCGCCCCATGTTGCGCCAATATATTGTTGAAGCGGACGACGACGAAGTGCCCTTCTCTTACGACCAACGCGCTTTAGTGTATCAGCGCGCTAAGTCTGAATTAGAAACCCGCGCCTTTGGTACCGAAAAAAACGTTTATAACACGCGCTATGAGTGGATCAATCACTCCATCAGCCCCACTAAGCTGCATGATAATAATTTCCGCGTGGATATTGGTGGGCCAGACTGCAAACAACCTTATAGCGCCAGTATCTTTAATATTTCCGCGATGAGTTTTGGCTCACTCTCGCCTAACGCCATTCGTGCTTTGAATAAAGGGGCGCGCTTAGGCCAGTTTTACCATGACACCGGTGAAGGCTCGATCTCCAGCTACCACCGCGAACAAGGTGGCGATATGGTTTGGGAGCTGGGCTCAGGCTACTTTGGCGCACGCAATGATGACGGCACTTTCAGCCCTGAACGCTTTGCCGAACGCGCGACCCTTGAGCAAGTTAAAATGATTGAGCTTAAGCTGTCGCAAGGGGCTAAACCCGGCCATGGCGGCATGTTACCAGGTGCTAAAGTCAATGCTGAGATTGCCAGCACTCGTGGCGTACCTGAAGGCCAAGACTGCATCTCTCCCGCAGCGCATTCAGCCTTTTCCACACCTGAAGAGCTGTTGCAGTTTATTGCTCAATTGCGTGATTTATCCGGTGGTAAACCGACAGGGTTTAAACTGGCGATTGGTCACCCGTGGGAGTGGTTTGCGATTGCTAAAGCCATGCTCAGCACAGGTATTACTCCTGATTTTATTGTGGTCGACGGTGCTGAAGGCGGTACAGGTGCTGCACCACTTGAGTTTGCTGACCATATTGGTACACCGATGCGTGAAGGCTTAATGCTGGTTCACAACACTCTGGTGGGGCTCAATTTACGCGACAAAGTTAAAATCGGTGCTGCCGGTAAAATTATCACAGCCTTTGATATTGCCCGTACTTTAGCTTTAGGAGCGGACTGGTGTAACTCAGCACGTGGCTTTATGTTTGCACTGGGCTGCATTCAGTCACAGTCTTGCCACACCGACCGCTGCCCAACGGGCATCGCTACGCAAGATGAAAAACGCTGGAAAGGCTTGGACGTGCCAGATAAAGCGATTCGCGTGCAGCACTTCCATGCTCGCACCGTCGCCACGTTGCGTGAACTGGTGGAAGCAGCCGGCTTACAACACCCTGACCAACTGGGTCCTGAGCATATTATTCGCCGCGTTTCACCGACGTTAGTGCGCTCGCTATCAACGCTCTACCCCTACTTGCAGCCAGGCGACTTACTCAATCCCGATTATCAGCCTGAACACATTGTCTTCCAACGTTTCTGGCAAGGTGCTCGTGCTGAAACCTTTGCGTTTAGCCAGTAGCAGTACAAAAAAACGGCCTCTAAGGGCCGTTTTTTAGATCACTTATCTTTTCTAGATCACTTAGCTTGGTAAATAATACCTGGACTGCACTGCACCATAGTGTACAACTCAGGCAAACCATTTAAGGCCTCTGAAGCGCCCAACACCAAATAACCGCCCGGCTTTAAAGTAGCGTGGATGCGCGTCAAGATATCTTTTTTGGCTTCTGACGAGAAGTAAATCAGTACATTTCGACAAAACACCACATCAAACTTACCTAAGCCTGCGAAGCTATCGAGCAAGTTACCCGTACGAAAATCGATACGACTCTTAAGGGCTGTCTTCACTTGCCAAGTGCCTGCTGGCGTTTTATCAAAGTAATTGGCTAAACGCTCACTGGATAAGCCACGCCCAATCGCCAGACTGTCGTACTCACCTTTTTTACAAGCTTGCACCATAGTGGGTGATAGATCTGTGGCCACAATTTGCACGCTGGCTTTAGCTTGACCTAAATTAGCACGATCAAACTCATCCACTGTCATGGACAATGAATAAGGCTCTTGACCTGATGAGCAAGCGGCCGACCAAATACGCAGACGCTGGCCAGGGTGCTTTTTGAGTAACTCAGGCAACACCTTGTTTTTCATAATTTCAAACGGGAAGGTATCTCTAAACCATAAGGTTTCATTGGTCGTCATGGCATCCACGGCCTGCTCTTGCAGGATTCCCCGTGGCTGCGCTTCAATACGACTCATCAGCTCACTCAAAGATTGAATGCCGTGCTCTTCCTGTAGCTTTTTTAGGCGACTGGTCACCAAATACTGCTTATTATCCCCTAATACAATGCCTGATTTTTTTTCAAGGAACTGTCTAAACGCATTAAACTCTGATTGTGAGACCGACACATTGACCGCCTTTTAAAATTAGCTCTTAAAATGTGCTCAATATAGCACTCTATATACTCGTAAATTATAACCCATCAACCGCTTTTATGCGCGCTACAACACGATCCACTAAATCATCGGGACGAAACTTAGCTAAGAAATCATCCGCCCCAACTTTTTCCACCATTACTTTATTAAACACACCCGATAATGAAGTGTGCAATAAAATATGTAAGTCTTTTAACAAGGGCTCATCGCGTATTTTTGCCGTTAAGGTATAGCCATCCATTTCAGGCATTTCAATGTCTGAAATCATCATCAAAAACTCATCGGCGGGATTCTGACCGGCTTGCAACATACTGTGCAAGTAATTATAAGCAGCGCGGCCATCATTAAGCTCCACCACATCTACACCCACCGCTTGCAGGCAACGCAACACTTGTTTACGTGCCACACTGGAATCATCCACAATTAAGATTTTTTTACTTAATGCACTGATACGCACTTGTTCAGTCAGTGAGTCTGTCGAGATTTCTTCTGAGGAGGGCGACACTTCCGATAAGATTTTTTCCACATCAATCACTTCCACCAACTCATCACCCAAACGCGTTACAGCGGTTAGGTAATGGTCACGTCCGGTTCCTTTAGGCGGTGGATGGATCTCTTCCCAGTTTAAATTCACAATACGATCCACACTGCTGACCAAAAAGCCCTGCTCATGCATATTGTATTCAGTGATAATCACAAAGCCGTCATCAGGATTTTCCAGTGCCTGAGGGCCCGTTGCTAAAGCTAAGTCCATGACGGTAATAGTGCGCCCGCGCACACTGGCCACACCGCGCACAATAGGGTCAGATCGCGGCATTAAGGTCAGTTTCGGGCACTGCAAAACCTCACGCACTTTAAAGACATTAATACCGTATAACTGCTTACCATTGAGACGAAACAATAAGAGCTCTAGTCGATTTTTACCCACCAACTGCGTCCGCTGGTTTACTGAATCCAATACACTGGCCATACTCAAACTCCTACTATTGACATCGTGTCAGCGCACCTCTACTCAATGCGGCACATTTCCTGCTTAAACAACAACTATGAAACTATTGATGACGCTTTTTTGGCACACCACACAACTTGCACAAGGTTTGCAGCGAGTCGCTTACGCAGGCTTACTGATTGCCTTTGCAACTCATACCCACGCGCAAAGCTTGCAACAACAGATTATCGGCACTAGCCAAGCCTTTCTTGAGGACATCACTGCACAACACCTCAGTGATAACAACATTCAAGGCCGTCACAGTGTCAAAATGGGTCGATTGGACCCTCGCTTGCGCCTGCCCGCCTGCTCTATTCCACTGCAAGTGAGCTTAGAAAGCCCAGCGCAACCTGTGGGTCGTGTCACCCTACGCGTACGCTGCGACAGTAATGCACCTTGGACTATTTTTGTGCCAGGCCATGTCAATTTATATCAAGAGGTCGCCGTTGCTGTGCGCTCTATGCAACGCAATAGCATCGTCCAACACTCGGATGTGCAACTTGCTGAGCGCGATGTTAGCAGCCTGCGCCAAGGCTATATACTCAATCTTGAAAATGTTGTCGGACAAAAGCTGACTCGCCCCGTCCAACCCAACCAAGTGATTGCGGTGTCGGCACTCAAAGCCGCAGCAGCAGTCAATAAAGGCGACGCGGTAGTGATTAGTGCCAGCGGTACATCGATGTTTGTCCGTATGCCCGGCATGGCATTAGAAGAAGGCACTGTGGGCCAGCAAATTCGCGTACGCAACACGCGTTCCAAGCGTATTATTCACGCACGCGTGACAGGCCCTGGACAGGTCGAGGTGGCAATGTAATGCTCAGTACAGTAAAGTTCAGTGTTGCTTTAAAAGCCTAATCAGCTCAACACCATGCTATTACAGACAACTATCAGCACGTATTAAAAAAATACTAAAGTTTTTCTAGTCAGGGCCGATGACTTAGCAAGTGTTCCAATACCGTATTCGAGGTTCATCCTATGGCTATCGACTTTAATAATCTAAATAACACCGCAAGGTTGAGCAAGCCAACACATCCAAGCTCGCCCAACTCAGCGCAATTAAATACGCAAAACCCGGGTAAAGCACCCGACTCAGCTGCGCAAACCCAAGCCGGTGAGTCAGTGCAATTAAGCCAAGATGCGCGCCAACTGCAAAGCGTATCGCAAAAAATTGCTGATATGCCCAGCGTTAACTCAGATAAAGTGGCGCAACTCAAGCAGGCCATCGCTGATGGTAGCTATCAAGTCGACAGCCAACGTGTTGCCGATAAAATGCTGAGCTTAGAAGCACAATTCTAATGCTTAATTTTTACTTTCAACTGTAGATGAAGGCTCCTTATGTCTGATCAGCGCATACTTGAACTTTTTCTTCAGGACATCAGTACAACGCAGCAACTCTTAGCATCGCTTGAGCAAGAGTTCAGCGCGCTGAGTGAACGCAAACTCGAGACACTGCAAGAGTTGCTTGCACACAAACAACCCCTACTGCGCACTCTGGAGCAACATGCCAGCGAGCGCAGCAGGCTGCTTGTACAAGCGGGTCACAGTGCTGATACAGCAGGCCTGAACCAGCTGGCAGCGCAATCTAGTATCGGTGCAGATCTGCTCAGCCAGAGCACTCAACTCAGCACCCTGATCGAGCACTGCCAAGAAGCTAATTTGCGTAACGGCCGCTTGATTCGCAGCAACCAAGTCAGCGTCAGCAGCACACTGAATATCATCCGCGGTAGCGACACGCCCACGCTGTATGATAAAACGGGCAGCGCCTCCAGCAACATTAAGCAGCGCCCTTTTAGCCAAGCTTAAACAGCAAATATATCAAGCTAAAAACAATTACTGTTATACTTAATTTTTATTTAAGCATTCCATACAGTCAAAAGGAAATTGCTGCCTGTGCCTGACTTATTTTCTGACGATACAGTGTCACTGCCACCGCAAAAACTCACTTCTGCAATTGAGATCAGCAGTCACTTGCGCGCATTAATGACAAGCCGTACACCGCTAGAATTGCGATTTACCGATTCCAAGCAACTGTATCAAAGCTATATTGTCGATGTTGATCGTGATAATAATCGTATTGCACTCGATGAAATCATCCCCAATCACGGCCAACAGTACTTGATCAATGGCGCAGAACTTGAAGTCACTACGCACCGCGAAGGTGTACGCATGACGTGGCTACATCATCAAACAGCATTACCCGATACATTTGAAGGCTCGCCCTGCTATTGGCTGAGCACGCCAACACAAGCAACCTACCACCAACGCAGAAATGCATTTCGCGCGGACACACTGCCAGAGCAGTCATTGGAAGTGCAAATTGATAGCAAAATCATTGAAAACCCTATCCGTGGACGTTTGCTCGATATCTCAGCTACAGGCTGCAAAGTTGAAATAAAAGAGCCCTACCACTCTTTAAAACCGGGCCAACTCTACGAAACCTTTGCGATTAGCCTGCCCGCTGGCAATATTATCCTGAGTGCTGAGTTGCGCCACCTGTACAGTATTGAAGCTACCAATACACTGCAGGCAGGTTTCAAATTTCACGCTTTCACTGGAGCAGATCAACGCACCATTGAGCGTTTTGTCTATCAATTACAGCGCGAAGCTCGTCGCAGCGATGATGCATTATTCTAAAAACTCGCATCACTGCATCGCAAATAACAAATACAAAAAAACCAGCACTAGGCTGGTTTTTTTGTTTAAGATTAAATCTTAATATGGCGTCCCCTAGGGGACTCGAACCCCTGTTACCGCCGTGAAAGGGCGGTGTCCTAGGCCACTAGACGAAGGGGACAAAACCTTCGAGCATAAGCACAATTAAATGCTTATCAGTGTTATTGTGCTAAATAATTTCAACTCAATTGCGTATTGATTAACACACTGCATATTAAGGTGATTTAGCGATATTACATTTAGAATGAAAATCTAAAATGGCGTCCCCTAGGGGACTCGAACCCCTGTTACCGCCGTGAAAGGGCGGTGTCCTAGGCCACTAGACGAAGGGGACAAAACCTTCTAAAACATAACACATTCATGTTATGCCACTTTTCATATTATTGAGAAGTGGTGGAGCTAGACGGGATCGAACCGTCGACCTCTTGCATGCCATGCAAGCGCTCTCCCAGCTGAGCTATAGCCCCATTTCGTGGACGGAGCGAATAATAGGCACTTAACGACATCGAGTCAAGCCTTTCTTATACTTTAAGTGCAAAACATTGAATTTAGTGCATTTAACGCTGTAGAGCTCCATACAATTGCGCATATAAGCCTGGCTGTGCAATCAGCTGTTGGTGCGTACCGTCTTGCGCAACACGCCCCTCTGCCAACACTAAAATACGCTCAGCCTGCTTCACGGCACTTAAACGGTGCGCAATAATCAATGTAGTACGTCCTGCTAAAAACTGATTGAGCGCCTCGTGCACAGCCTGCTCGGTGGCTGTATCTAAAGCGGAGGTGGCTTCATCTAAAATTACCACCTTAGGATCACTGAGCACCATACGCGCAATCGCTAAACGCTGACGTTGCCCACCGGACAAGCGCACACCTGCTCGTCCAATCACACTCTCTAAACGTTGCGGCAAGGCTTTAATGGTATCGGCTAACTGCGCAACTTCGAGCGCATGCCAACAGGCTTCATCACTGTGCTCACGCCCCATGGTTAGATTGGCCCGCAACGTATCATTAAATAATGCCGGCGCTTGCAAGACCACGGCAACATGCTCACGCACACAGGCCAGCCCCGTTTCTTGCAAGCTAGCGCCACCGTAACGAATCACCCCAGTTTGCGCACTGTATAAGCCGAGCAACAACTGCACCAAAGTACTTTTACCACCGCCACTTGCCCCTACAATGGCAACCTTCTCACCAGCGGCAACCTTAAAACTTAAACCATTGAGAATGGGCTGCTGAGCATAAGCAAAATGCACATCATCTAGAGTAATAGGGACTGTTTTGACTGCATTAAAAGGATTCTGGCTCGCGGCATAATCAACTTCGTCCTCGCGTGCCAGTAATTGATTGATACGCACCATGGCACCATCTGCGGCATAAAACGCATATTGCATATTCAGCATTTGCTCAATGGGACCAATCATCAGCCACAAATAACTGAAAACCGCCAACATCTGCCCTATCGATAAATCAGAAAACAGCACCGTCAGCATCGCCACGGCTCGAAAGATATCGATTCCATATTGAAACAACAAACCACTGGCACGTGCCGACACTTCGGTGCGCCACTGCGAGTGGATCGCTCGGTCGCGCACATGCTTGGCACGATCTAATAAACGCTGAAAAAAGAACTCTTGATGATTACCCGCCCGTACTTCTTGAATAGCATCAACGGTTTCATTCAAAGTCTGGGTAAAAACTGCTGTGCTGTCATTCTCAAGTTTTTTCAGATGCTTGACGCGCTTACCCAGCTTAATGGTCAGAAACACCACCAAGGGGTTTAGCGCCAAAATCAATAGGGCCAATTGCCAGTGCATCCACAGCAGCACCGATGCCGTACCTATAAGCGTCAACATGGACACTAAAAAGCGGCTCAAAGTGTCACCAATAAACTTATCCAAGGTATCCAGGTCAGTGACTAAGTGCGTGGTCACTGTGCCGCTGCCTAAGCTTTCATATTCAGTCAGTGAAATTCGTTTAAGACGCGCCAGCAAGCGACGTCGTATCTGATAGACCACATCTTTAGACAGATGCGTAAACATTTTGCTCTGCGCGACGTTAAATACTAACGAGCCAAGACGCATCACAAAGGTTAATACCACCATAAACACGATATAACCCACAGCGTGCTGCCACATACTCGGCAACCAGCGATCCATCAAGCCCAGCGCAGGGCCTGCTTGGGCCAATAACACCTCATCCACTAAAAAAGGCAATAGCAAAGGAATGGGAACAGTAAATACGGTGGCTAAGATCGCTAAAATATTAGCTAAAATTAAACTGCGTTTATGCTTGAGGGCTAAGCGTCGAATATGCGCCCAAGTGATTTGATCAGATTGTGGCATTGGTAGCGATCCAACGACTTAAGAGAGGCTCAAGTGTGCTATATGGCTGATAACCATTGGTGATTAGAGCGTACTGCTGCTGATGCTGGGCGAGTAGCGTTGGAAAACCACGCACCGCCAAACGGCTGACCCAAGCAAATTCAGCCTCAGTATCAAGCCGTGTCTGCGGTGCATCAAAAGCACGACAAAAAGCTTGAGTGTTATAGCCAGCCTGCCCCGCTAACTCGCGCAACGTTTGCGCTTGAGTGATATCTATATTTTCTTGGTAAAAAGCCTGTTGCAATCGCTGCAAAAAATCAAACACACGTGAGTGATCGAGCTCGCGTGCCACAAGTAAAGCGCGACAGGCAGGCTCAGTATCGTATAAAAAACCTGCAGGCAAAGCATTGGCAAATTCAAACGGCTGCTCTGTGACCTGCGCCACTGTGCGCCAATGCTGCAGGATATAAGCGCGCTTAGCGTCATCCAGTACAGCCTGCTGGCCGGTGCGTAAACCGCCAACGCGCAGCGTGACATGTACGCCAGCTGCTTGTGCTTGCTTGAGGATCTGCTGCAACGTTGGCTCAAACCCCCAACACCACGAACACATGGGATCAAGAATATAGATAAGCTGCGTACTGTGCATGACACCTCCTAACCACAGATTACACTCTTGAACACCGATGTAACGCCACTCAAGAGTGTAATCAACGAACCCCTGCCTGTAAGCGAGAATGGTTCTTCTTTATAAAATATAAGAGTTTACCCCATCCACTGCTGAGTTTAAGACTTTCCCATTGTTTTTTAGCAGCTGACTGATGACTGAGTTGTGCCATAACAGACAAAAGCTAGTGCCCATGAACGCAAACAGCGCGACAGATATGCATCTGCCGCGCTGTGTAAAAGCTTTAAATACTTAAATTAAAGCTCAGCAGCAACGCGTGAGCCTTGGTTAATCGCTCGCTTTGCATCCAGTTCTGCTGCAACGTCTGCACCACCGACTAAATACACAGCAACACTCGCATCCTCAAGTTCAGCCTGCAATTCTCGCAGCGGCGTTTGACCTGCACACAAAACAATCGTATCCACAGCGAGCACCTGCGGCTCACCGCCAGCCACACTGATATGCAAACCGGCATCATCCACCGCTAAATACTCCACAGCAGCCAACATCTGCACATGCTTAGTTTTCAGGCCTGCACGGTGAATCCAACCTGTAGTCTTACCTAAGCCCGCACCCACCTTGCTCTTTTTACGTTGTAATAAATACACTTGGCGCGCTGCCGCTTCAGGCTGTGGCTCAATGCCCTCAACGCCTCCACGCGCAGTCAAACCCAAATCAATGCCCCACTCATGCCAAAATGCTTCACGATCTAAGCTGCTGCTGACACCACTGTGCGTCAACAACTCCGAGACATCAAAGCCGATGCCACCCGCACCAATAACAGCCACCTTTTGTCCTACCGGCTGGCGTCCTAAAATCGCATCCAAATAACTCACAACTTTCGGATGATCAATTCCAGCAATTGCAGGAATACGCGGCACAATACCCGTCGCTAAAATCACTTCATCAAAGCCCGCAGCGATCAACTCTTGGGCATTCACGCGTTGATTGAGTTGGACTTTAACCTGAGTGGATTGCAATTTATTCTTGAAATAACGCAGCGTTTCATAGAACTCTTCTTTACCAGGGATCAGCTTCGCCACATTAAACTGCCCACCGATTTCACTGGCTGAATCAAATAAAGTCACCTCATGACCCCGCTCAGCCGCAACAGTAGCGGCAGCTAAACCGGCAGGCCCTGCGCCGACCACAGCAATTTTTTTGACTGCGGTGGCGGGTATATAGTTGAGTTCAGTTTCATGGCACGCACGCGGATTGACTAAACAGGTGGTGAGTTTGCCGCTGAACGTATGGTCCAAGCAGGCCTGGTTGCAGCCAATACAGGTATTGATTGTTTGTGCTTGTCCGGCTGCAGCTTTATTTACAAAATCAGGATCAGCCAAGAAAGGACGCGCCATGGAAATCATATCCGCATCACCTTCAGCCAAAGCTTGCTCAGCGACCTCAGGCGTATTGATACGGTTAGTGGCCACCAGTGGAATCGATACTTCACCGCGCAACTTGGCAGTCACTTTAGTAAAAGCGCCGCGCGGCACTTTAGTGGCAATGGTTGGGATCCGCGCTTCATGCCAACCAATCCCTGTATTAATGATCGTTGCACCCGCCGCTTCAATGGCTTTAGCCAGTTGGATAATTTCCTCCCAGCTGCTGCCTTTTTCCATTAAATCAAGCATGGACAGACGGTAAATAATAATAAACTCAGGCCCGACCGCTGCACGGACACGGCGCATAATTTCCACAGGTAAGCGCATGCGATTTTCATAACTGCCGCCCCAGCGGTCGGTACGCTGGTTGGTGTGCGCAGCTAAAAACTGGTTAATAAAATAACCCTCTGAGCCCATAATCTCCACGCCATCGTATTCAGCTGACTGCGCTAATACTGCGCAATTTACAAAGTCGGCAATTTGTTTTTCAATGCCTGCTTCATCAAGCTCAATAGGCTTAAACGGATTAATCGGCGCTTGAATAGCGCTGGGGCCAACTGATTTAGGGCTGAATGCATAACGTCCAGCATGCAAGATCTGCATACAAATCTTACTGCCAGCAGCATGCACAGCACGTGTGACAATTTTATGCTGTTCAGCCTCTTGCGCAGTACTGAGTTTTGCCGCACCGGCATACACACTGCCTTCTTCGTTTGGACCAATACCACCGGTCACCATCAAACCCACACCACCGCGTGCACGCTCCGCAAAATAGGCCGCCATACGCTCAAAACCATCAGGACGCTCTTCAAGACCTGTATGCATTGAGCCCATAATCACGCGGTTTTTTAATGTGGTAAAACCAAGGTCTAAGGGGGCTAACAAGTGCGGATAATACGGATTTGACATAGATTTCTCCAGACAGATATAAACACGCAACGCTGATGTTGTCTCGCGTGGCAAGCTCACGCAGCACCAGTCAATTATTAAGCCATACCATAGACAGCCCAGACTCACTTCTCAATGACCCTAATAAACAGAAAAATGACTATAATGAACAATAATTTTGTTTAACGATGCCTCTTTATGACTCAAACACTTGCACCTAAAATACGCCTCGGTGACTTATCTGTAGGCTTTGCTCATAGCATCGCTGCTGCAATCACCGCACAAGGCCAAGACCCCAACGCTTTACTGGAACGCTTTGAACTGCACCCAGAGCGCTTGGCTCAGCCTCATGCACGCCTCTCCATTGCCCGCTATATGCGCCTAGGGCATGCAGCTATTCAATACACCGGTAATCCAGCGCTAGGTATCAGTATGGGCCAACACAGCCAGTTGGCTTTTTTAGGCTTAGCGGGCATCACGGCAACACAAGCACCGAGTGTTCGCGCCGCGGCACGCTGCATTATTGGCTTTGAGCCTTTATATGCACAAAATTATCGTGGAGCCAGTCAATTTATCGAAGATCATAAAGGGGCTTGGCTTAATTTTTACTCCATTGCACCCTATAACGCTTATAACTATTTTGTGGTGGAGTCGGTTTTATTGGGCTGGATTCAACATCTGCAACAAGTCTGCCAAGGCCGTCTTGAAGTGCAGTTACTGCAAATTGAATACCCCGAGCCCAGCTATGCGGCACAACTGACTCAATACCTGCAATGCCCTATTGAATTTAATGCCAAACACAATCGTGTGCGCCTCAATCAGCACAACCTTGCCTTGCCCAACCCCCAACACTGCGCCGGTACTTGGCACGCACTGTTAGAGCTGTGCGAAGAACAATTTCTACGCCAAACCCGTCACTACACTTTAGTTGAGCAAGTCAGTCAGTTGATTGCACCGCTGTTAAAAAATGGCGAGCCCAGTATTGGACAAATCGCACACAAACTGCATCTACCCACCTGGACATTGCGTCGCAAGTTAGCGGCACAGGGCACTCAATTTCGGCAACTGGTCAATCAAACTCGCTTTGACTTAGCCAGTAGTTATATACGTGACACTGAGTTAACATTTAGTGAAATTTCGTGGCTGCTGGGTTTTTCTTCACCCGAAGCCTTTCAACGTGCCTTCAAACGCTGGTCGCAGCGTACTCCTGGTGAATTTCGCCGTGCCGAACAACAACGCTCCACAACCTATCAGCCCTAGTGTTGTCTAATGGGTGATGTATCCCACAATGTTAGTATGTTGATTTTTTTTATTCAATGTAGTAGCGCTCCAGCAAAAAGCATATTAAATTAACGCGTGGCTATTGTATTTTTCCAAAGTCCAAGCGCTGCAACCCTATGACCTCTCTGATGATATAACTTATGTATAAAATATTTGAAACAGTAGATGAAGTCTCTCGCTATACAGCTCAGCGTCTTCTAGACAAGATTAAAGCCACTCCTGCTGCCGTCCTTGGCTTAGCCACTGGTAGTACAATGGAGCCCGTATACGCACAGTTGTTACAGCATATGCAACAGCTCGCTGTTGATGTATCACAGCTCACCACATTCAACTTAGATGAGTACATTGGTTTAAGTGCCGACCACCCTCAAAGTTATAACTTTTATATGTACCAGCACTTATTTAACCATCTCAACTTACCCGCACAGCGTGTGCACTTGCCCGATGGTTTAGCCAGTCATATCGAAGAGGCGTGCCAATCTTACTCAGCAGCGATTCAAGCTGCAGGCGGTTTAGACTTACAATTATTGGGCATTGGCTCAAACGGTCATATTGGTTTTAATGAGCCACAAACCTGTTTTAACAGCCGTACTCATGTCGTTGAGTTATCCGCACAAACACGTATTGATAATGGCCGCTTCTTTGCAGATCAAAGCCAAACTCCTAGCCACGCTATTACGATGGGTATTTTGGATATTCTCGAAGCAAAAGAGATTATTCTGGTGGCGACAGGCCCAAATAAAACGCAAATTATGGCGCAACTCTATGACAGCCCAATCGATGAAGCTTTACCGGCCTCTGCACTTAAGCAACACCCCAACTTAACTATTGTGCTGGATCGTGAAGCAGCGGCATTGCTCCCCGAGCACGCACTTAAAAGCGCGGTTTAAGCGCTGCCATACGGAGATTTAAAACCATGCGCGCTTATTTCACTGGATTGATTGGACTACTCTTTACTGTGCAAGCTTGTGCTTTTTCACTCAATGATTTGAGTCAAAACCAAGCGGGGGACGGTCTCAAATCAGTCCTTGAACAAAGCACCCGTTTAGCTGTTGAGCAGCTGCGCCAGCCCGGTGGTTTTAATAAAAACCCTGACGTACATATTGAGCTGCCAGGCAACTTAGGCAAAGCAGCCCGCGCGATGAAAATGCTGGGCAAAGGCAAGCAAGTCAAAGCCTTAGAAGACAGCATGAACAGCGCAGCTGAAGCGGCCATCCCCGAGGCACAAGCACTGTTGCTTGAGGCGATTCAAAACATGACCATCAGTGATGCAAAAAGCATTCTCAACGGTCCAAGCAACTCTGCAACCGCCTATCTCGACCACAGCAGCCGTGCGCAGTTACGCCAGCGTTTTCGCCCTCTGGTGGCGCAAGCTACACAGTCTTCAGGACTGGCGCAAAAATACAATCAATTTGCCGGTCAAGCTGCCAGTTACGGGGTGATTGATAGTCAAGATGCATCTATTGAAAACTATGTGACTGAACAAGCACTGGACGGTTTGTTTACCATCATCGGTCAGCAAGAATCCGCCATTCGCCAGAACCCAGCACAAGCCGCTACGGATATTGCAAAAAAAGTATTTGGCTTGATGCGCTAATCATTGCTTTTCAGATACACAAACCCCGCCCTGTATGATGCAGCGAGCGGGGTTTTTAATCACTGTTTTAACATCAGCGTTTAACACAACTTAATACACTAAAATCGCACTTTATTTTTCCGCAAAAGCACGCTCAATCACATAATCTGCAGCTGTACCTAAACGTGGCGATACTTTTAGACCCAGTTCATCCAGCACCGCACTGGTGTCTTCCAGCATCTGCGGACCACCACAAATCATGGCACGGTCATGCTCTGGGTTGATGGGTGGCAGGCCAATATCTGTAAATAATTTTCCGCTGCGTATCAAGTCGGTAATGCGCCCTTCATTACGAAACGGCTCACGCGTTACGGTCGGGTAATAAATTAACTTCTCGCGCAGTTGCTCACCAAAGTACTCATTGTGCGGCAGATTTTCGGTAATAAAATCTTCGTAAGCCACATCACTGACATAACGCACACCATGCACCAAGATCACTTTTTCAAAACGCTCATAGGTTTCAGGGTCTTGAATCACACTGATAAAGGGCGCTAAGCCAGTACCGGTGCTCAGCAGATACAAATGCTTACCCGGCAGCAAATCACTCAGCAATAAGGTGCCCGTCGGCTTTTTACTGATTCTCACTGCATCCCCTGCTTTTAAATGCTGCAAGCGCGATGTAAGCGGACCATTGGGAACTTTAATACTGAAAAACTCTAAATGATCCTGATAGTTTGGGCTGGCAATAGAATAGGCACGCATCAATGGACGCCCTTCGACCTCAAGACCAATCATCACAAACTGACCGTTTTCAAAACGCAATCCCGGATCACGGGTTGTTTTGAAACTGAATAAGGTGTCATTCCAGTGATGAACACTTAAAACCTGCTCAACATTCAAATTGCTCATAACACGCTCCAGCGTCAGAAAAGATTACTTAGAGTGTAGGTTTAAAACACTAATCTGTTAAATTGATAATACATATAAATCATATCAGGAATCCAGATATGCGTTTTAGTTTACGTCAGCTTGAAGTGTTTACCTGCATCGCACAACTGCACAGCGTCTCAAAAGCGGCAGAGCAGCTTGCTATGTCACAATCCGCCGCCAGCACCGCACTCAAAGAACTGGAATCCAGTTATGACTGTTTACTCTTTGATCGCGCGGGTAAACGCTTAATTATCAATGCCTTAGGCTTGCAACTGCTACCGCGTGCTTTAGCACTCCTGGAGCAAGCACAGGCACTCGATGGTCTCTTAACCGGCAGCCACGGCTTTGGCTCGCTGTCAGTCGGTGCGACCATGACCATCGGCAATTACTTAGCCACTTTATTGATTGGTCACTTTATGCAGCAGCACCCGGACTGCAAAGTGCGCCTGCATGTGCATAACACCGCACAAGTGGTGCAGCAAGTGGCCAACTATCAGCTGGACTTGGGGTTAATTGAAGGCTATTACCAAGACCAGAACATTATCGCGCAACCGTGGATTGCCGATGAGTTGGTGGTGTTTTGTGCTCCACAACACCCACTGGCACAACAAGGACAGGCCAGCCTTAATGAGTTAGCCCATGAGCACTGGATTGTGCGTGAACAAGGCTCGGGAACGCGTCTGGTGTTTGAGCAGGCTTTTTTGCGCCATCAGCGTGCGCCTCATATTCGTTTAGAGCTGGAGCACACTGAAGGTATTAAACGTGCGGTTGAATCAGGCTTGGGAATTGGTTGTATTTCACGCTTAGCCCTGCGCGATGCCTTTCGACGCGGCAGTTTAGTGGCGCTGGAAACACCTGAGTTAAATCTCACTCGGCAGTTTACTTTTATTTGGCACAAACATAAGTATCAAAGCGATGCCATGCTGGAGTTTGTGCGCTTGTGCCGCGCTCTAACGGAAAATATTGAGCGCAGCGATCAGATTGATCTGGCGACTATTCTTTAATGAACAATGCACGCCAACCACCCGCAATCATTAAGCAAACTGCTCTTGCAAATAAGCAATAATGTCATTGGATTCATACATCCAGCGTACTTCACCTGCTTCTTCAATGCGCAAGCAGGGTACTTTAATACGACCGCCCTGCTCTAACAATTCTTGACGAAACTGCTCGTTATTTTTTGCATCGCGCAATTCAACTTGAATATTAAGCGCATGCATTGCGCGGCGGACCTTGACGCAAAACGGGCACGCGCGAAACTGATACAACGCTAAGTGTGCTGCAGCAGCATCCACTTCAGCCTGTCTTTGTGCGGTGCGCTTGATGCCTTTAGGGCGCGTCAACCAATCCGCAAAAATAATCAATTGGCCTAAACCGTTACGCAAACCTTTTACAATCATATGAACCCCCTTAAGCAATACCTGTAAGCACTGAACCCTCTCAGTGATTCTCTAACCTTGCGCATGCACAAGGTCTTTATTTTTGAGACTATAGCAGCCCTGACTCTCTTTATGCAGTGACGCCCATGCAACCCAAAGACTTACAACGCCTTGTCACCACCTCGATGCCTTTTGGTAAATACCAAGGTCGATTGATTGCTGACTTGCCCGGTCCCTACCTCAACTGGTTTGCCCGTGAAGGCTTTCCCAAAAGCGATATCGGCCGGTTGCTCGAGCTGATGCATGAAATTGACCACAATGGTCTGAGTGATTTATTAACGCCTTTACGTCGCCAAGGCCAGCCACCACAACAGCATGGCTAGCCTAAGCTAAGCCTTACAGCACCCGAACCTTGAGGCTGCGGCCTTTGATTTTGCCGGCTTCTAAGTTCTGCTGGGTTTGCCGCGCGAGTAAACGTTCCACCGCGACAAAGGCTTGATGATCAAAAATCGCAATTTTACCCACTTGCTTGCCGGTTAAGCCGCCAATGCCAGTTAAGGCTCCCAAAATATCACCTGGGCGCAACTTATCTTTACGCCCCGCTCCAATACATAAAGTCGCCATGACGGGCAATAACGATTGACCGTCTGACTCTTTTAAACCATTGAGCGCATGCCAGTGCAGTGGTTTACCCTGCTGCTGTTCAATGGCTTGAGCGCGCAGGCCTTCTTTAGGCCCAACTAAGCTGATCGCCATACCCTTAGCGCCCGCTCGACCGGTACGGCCAATGCGGTGCGTATGGATTTCTGGATCACGCGCCAACTCAACGTTAATCACCATCGGCAAGGACTCAATATCCAACCCGCGTGCAGCCACATCCGTAGCCACCAGCACACTGCAACTGCGGTTACTGAATAAGGTTAACACCTGATCTCGTTCGCGCTGCTCTAAGTCACCATGCAAGGCTAACGCAGAGATCTTTTCGCTATTGAGATAATCCGCTAACTCTTGGGTTTGCTGTTTGGTAAAGCAAAAAGCGACGCAGGCTTCAGGGCGGTAATGACGCAAAATCCGCTCCACTGCTGCTTGACGCTGATCGACCGTAATCTCGTAGAAATGCTGCTCAATTTGATGCTCAGCATGCTCAACATCAGCCTTAATATGCTGAGGCTGACGTAAGAAATTCGCTGCTAACTGCTGAATCCCATCGGGGAAAGTCGCCGAGAACAATAAGGTCTGGCGGCGCTTGGGCGTAAACTCAATAATGTCGGCAATGCTGTCATAAAAGCCCATATCCAACATACGATCGGCTTCATCAAGCACCAAAGTATTGAGACCTGACAAGTCCAGCGTGCCTTTACGCGCGTGCTCTAAAATGCGACCTGGCGTACCCACCACAATATGTACACCGTGCTCTAAAGAGCCCACTTGCGGCCCAAACGGAACACCACCACACAAGGTCAGCACTTTAATATTGCCTTCGGCGCGCGCTAAACGACGAATCTCTTTGGAGACTTGATCCGCCAACTCACGCGTGGGACAAAGGATTAAAGCCTGACAGCCAAAGTAACGTGGATTCAAAGGCGATAACACACCAATACCAAAGGCCGCAGTCTTACCGCTACCTGTTTTGGCTTGGGCAATCACGTCCATACCTTTTAAAATGACCGGCAAGCTTTGCGCTTGAATCGCAGTCATGCTGCTATAACCTAGATCCTCTAAGTTGCTTAACAATGCTGCCGGTAACGGCAAGCTGGCAAAATCAGTTGGTGTGCTCACAAAAATTTTCTAACCTTAATAATTACAGCATGCAGTGTAGCAAGCCACGTGCCTCTTGCGGTGGATTTGTCCGCATCGGCACTTAAAAAGCATGCAATGGTGTTTTATGCGGCTGCCCCGCTTCTTCACGAACTAATTTAGGTACTAAATAGCCGGGTAATTGCGCCAGCATCTGCTGATACAGCGCATAGGCTTGAGCGCTGCTGACATCAAAATGTTGCGCACCCTGTACGCGATCCAGCACATGCAAATAGTAGGGTAACAAGTGATGCTCAAACAACTGCTCACTGAGTTCAACCAGCACCTTGGCATTATCATTGACCCCTTTAAGCAGCACGGTTTGATTAAGCAACGTCACCCCTGCTTGACGCAATACCGCTAAGCGACGTGCATGCTCAGGTGTAAGCTCACTTGGATGATTGACATGCAGCACCAACGTACTGCGCAAACGCGTGCGCGTGAGGATATCGGTGAGCTGATCCGTTAAACGCTCGGCAATCACCACCGGCAAACGTGAATGGACGCGCAAACGCTTTACATGAGCAATCTGCGCAATGTGTTCAACCAGCTCAGCCAGACGCTCATCTTGCAGCATCAAGGGGTCGCCACCACTGAGTATCACTTCAGTGATACTGGAGTCTTGAGCAATATACTGCAGCGCTGATTGCCACTGCGAGCGCCCTAAGCGGTTCTCGCTATAAGGAAAATGCCGACGAAAACAGTAACGGCAATTGACCGCGCAGCCACTGGCCGCCAGTAACAAAACACGGCCGTGATATTTATGAATCACCCCCGTTTCCACATTGGTGCTTTGCTCACCCAGCGGATCCACACTAAAACCTGCCGCCAACTGATCTTCCGCAGCCAAGGGCAAAACCTGCAAGAGCAATGGATCGCGCGGATCACCTTTACGCATACGCTCAACAAAAGGACGCGGCACTAAAACTGGAAATTGACGGGCGGCACTGAGGCCATTTCCTAGGTCCTCCAAACGCAGCTCTAAAGCCGCCAAAAGCTCATCAGAACTACGTACAGACTGAGCCAATACCTCCCCCCAGCCCTTCGGGGGAAAAAGTTTCTCGATTTGGGCTACAATAGGCATTTTATACGACCTTAAATACGACAGGATTGCATTATGGCTAACTATTCTACCAACGAATTCAAACCAGGACTGCGTGTCATGGTGGATAACGAACCCTGCATCATGATTGATATCGAGT
>QXGG01401595.1_pt1 | contig 30231 bp, 23 predicted proteins | sample 1982491 | NCBI WGS metagenome assembly QXGG01 (sample SAMN09924614, study PRJNA488089) | Wastewater metagenome, whole genome shotgun sequencing project. | isolation source: South African research farm wastewater | place: South Africa: Irene, Agricultural Research Council, Animal Production... | reverse complement strand
GCATAACCTAAACCCATAGTAAAGGTATTGCGGTCTTTATTATTAGCATATTGAATATCCGTTTGAGCAGAATTTATAGGTAAATCATAATAGGCATCTTTCTTAAAGATGGATGTTTGATAGTTATATCCAAGCCTAAATGCAAATTCAGGCACTATACGATATTCTAATCCTAGTCTTACAGTATGGACTTTATCAAGCATTGAAGTTTGACCCTTATAAAAACCATTATATACATTGTTAAACTTCATAGAAGAATAGTCTTGATATTCATACTCAACACCTAATGCTAAAAAGTCACCTATATTATGGCCCAAGCTTAAATTGGTTTTCCAAGGTGTTCTCAGTTTATACTCTGACAATAAATCTAATCCATCATAGGCATCATTTGGAAATATTGTCGAAGTCACCTCTTCTACATCTCCTGCAATTTCAGGGTCAATCCTATGAGATTTTGCTTCAGCATAAGTATAGTGTTTTAAATTATAAAAGACTGGAGAATGTACTGCTAACCCAAGACGAAACGGTGATGAATCAATTGGTCGAACTATGACACCAAACTTAAAATCAAAACCCGAACCATTCACTTCCTTATATGTGTTTATCAATCCATAGAGATCTTTACCTTGTGGACTGGCACCATAATACTCTTCATAATAGGTATCACGATTATATTTTATATCATAAGCGCCTACTGTTAGTCCCCAAAAAAAACGATCATTCACATTTCCTGAGAGATTAAAATCATATTGATCTATTCCTCCTCTTGTCTTAGAATAAAGATGTACATCATTCTGTGATATATCATAATAGTATCCATCATCCTTATCTAAATTTGTGAAATATCCATCATAACCAATTCCTGCTAACCAACCTACACGATTATTACCATACAAATTATTGCCTGATAAATCAGCTACATCTATTCCATCATATTCAAAAATATTATTCGCTTGATTAGCCATTACATTAGCTATACTAGGAATCCTATTGCTTGAGCCTCTATTTAGGACTCCACCCATTTCTACTTTTTCATTAAAGTTGGCAACTCGATTATAATTGAATCCAACGTTTAAATATTTAAGACTTGTCAAGCCAGTATTGAATGAAAAGACAAATCCAATATTGGGCATATTAAACTTATTTGCATCGTTTGAATACTTATTACCCATATAGTCACTCTTTATTTGAGTGTTACTATATCCAAACGTAATATTAGCATCAGAGTTACGATATAGTCCAATACCTGCAGGATTAGTTCCCATTGTTGATATATCAGCACCAAGAGCACCTAAAGCTCCGCCCATGCCAACGAATCGAGCCGTACCGCTTAACTCTTTGTGTGTAAACAAAGCTCCATCATAAAGTGATTGAGCTTTCGCTCCCCCTAGTCCCACTAAAAGGAGCGACATAGCTATTATATATTTTCTCATAGGTTTTTATCTGTTTTTATTATCTGCTTCGAGTTGAACCTGAGCGTGATGAACCACCACTACTACGAGTTGAAGAACCACTACTACGTGAGCTGCTACTTGGACTAAAAGAACTAGAATTTCTGGTAGATGAACTACTATTAGAGTTAGTTCTATTTATATTGCTACTACGTGTATTATAGTTACTCCTTGAACTACTATTATTTCTAGTTGAAGAGCTATTGCTATAAGATTCTCTATTTCGAGTACTACGAGTTGAATTACCTCTGGTACTACTTGGACGAGTGTATCTAAAAGTAGAACCGTTATTTACACTTTGAGAATTACTACGCACTCTTGTCGTTGTTGATGAATTACGCGCTCTTACATCACCTACACGATCTCTTCCATTTCCAGTTGAAGAACTATTACCTGACCCAAAACTACCATTTACAGGACGAGTTATGCTTGTAGCATTATTATTAGTTCTTCTTGAGCTGTTTCTTGTAGAAGAAATGCTTCCTCTATCATTTCTACTGGAACCTACAGAGCGCCTTCTATCTCTAGTAGAACCTATATTAGATCCAACTGAGCTTCTATTATCACGGTAGCCTCTTCTTCGAGATGGGCCATAGTAGTATCCACCACCCCATCCATACGATGGGTAATAAGGATCATACCATCCACCCCAATGTGAGTATCCACCCCAGCCGTAAGATGGGTAGCCCCAACCACCATAATAACCACCACCATATCCGTAACCAGGATAATAAGATGAGTACCAAGGATCGTAGTATCCACTATAGCCAAAACTCATTCCGAATCGACTACCACGGCCAAATTTCCATGAAGACCACATAACATTTGTTTGTCTTGGGAATACATAGGCATATCTATTGTCTACATAGATATTCCAATCCCAACTGTTAGCACCGTAAACCATATCATAATAGTACGGACTATTTACATCGATAGCATAACGTCTATCTCTTGTACTTATTATACGTTCAGCATCTTGGTAGTCAGACATAGAGCCTTCGTAACCACGATTTAACCACTCCCCATCTTGAGTAGGTGGTATATATCCATATTCATCATCTCCAGCAATCAGCACCTGACCACGACGATTATATTCATCTAATGCATCTCTAGATAGCTCACTTTCGTGAACTACTTTTGTTGAGCCTGCAGATGGGACATAAAAATGTCTCACTTGATCATCAGCAGTTTGAACTCTTGGCTTTTCAGGAGTTTCTTTTTGCTTCTTAGTTAATGTACTTTTCTCAGAATTTTCTTTATTTTTAGAAGAAGAAAAGAAATACATCTCATTTTGGGCATGAATACAAAACGGAACCCCTACCAGTATACCTATAAAAATTAATAGCTTTTTCATATATCCTCCGTTTGTTTAATCTTGTTATCTTAACGATAGCAAATATATATTTGTTTGAGTGTATATTATAAATATTATCCCCAAAGGGTTTTAGGGATTTCCCTATTTTCACAAAAGCCACAGGCTTTAGGGAGGTTATTTCTTAGTTTGGAGCGACTTGGAACTATATTTCGAATAAATACGGCGTCCGTTTTATTGAAATATATCTCAATCGCTCAAGAAGAAATTATGATATAAAAATTATCTTTGTATATAATCAACAAACCAACACTACAATTGGTAGTGCTAGGACATACATTCAATTATTATACAATGAGATACTACGAATTCATATTCAAATACGCCCCAAAGACTGATATTATAGACGATGTATTGATGGCCATTCTAGGTGAAGTAGGTTTTGATAGCTTCTTACCCGAAGAAAAACCACTTAAAGCCTATATTCCTGTTGATCTTTTTGATGAAACGACACTCAAAGAAGCCTTAGCTAATTTCCCTATTGAGATCGACAAAATAGAATATAGCTATACTGAGGCTGAAGATAAAGATTGGAACGAAGAGTGGGAAAAGAACTTTTTCCAACCCATCATTATCGACGACCTCTGTGCCATCCATAGCACTTTCCACCAAGGCATCCCAAAGGTTAAGTATGATATTATCATTAACCCCCAAATGGCTTTTGGAACAGGACATCACGAAACAACCAGCCTAATCATCAACGAGCTGCTAAACATGGAGCTAAAAGATAAAGCTGTACTCGATATGGGTTGTGGAACCTCTATACTAGCAATTCTGGCACATAAGCGAGGTGCTAATCCCATTACTGCCATTGATATAGACACATGGTGCGTTGAGAACTCGAAAGACAACTGCCTACTCAACAATATAGACAACATTGATATCCACCATGGAGATGCTGACCTATTGAGTAAACTAGACCTTAATTATGATTTAGTGATTGCTAATATCAATAGAAATATTTTGCTTGCCGATATGGAGTCGTATGTAAAAAGACTAAATGTTGGAGGAAAACTATTGATGAGTGGATTCTATACCGAAGACATTGCCATTCTGCAAGAAAAAGCAGAAAGTTTAGGACTCAAGTTTGTTGGTACTAACTCTCGCAACAATTGGGCATGCCTAGCCGTTACAAGATAATTTTATAAATCAAATGAATCTAAAGCTTAAGGCAATCGCATTGCCTTAAGCTCTTCAAGAGAACCATTAAAGACATTTAAGTCGACCTCTTTATCGATGCCAGGTACTAACCCCACATCGGAATGTTGCCAAAACTGCCATGACCCTGTATATTTAACAGCACTAACATAGTAGTGAGCAATCCAAAAGGGATAGGTATTAAATATAGAATCATTGAGGTACTTATTCTTAAACTTATAAGAAGTGTAGATAATTGGTTTCTGCTTATAATGGCGCTCTACGATACTGAGCCACAAAGCAACACTATCCTTAAAGGCTTCTTTTGAGGATTTACCAATCACTTCAACATCAAGCACAGGCGGAAGATCTCCCGATTTTAGTCTGACAGTATTGATAAAGAATTTAGCTTGCTTTTTAGCACTGGTTCTTGGTGAAAAGAAATGATATACTCCAGATATAAAACCATACTTACGAGAATTTCGAAGATTATCATCAAAGGTAACGTCTTTGAAATCGCCACCTTCCGTTCCTTTCATAAAAACAAAATTAAGAGGAGCTTTCGCTGCTTGATGCGTATAGAGCGTATCCCAATTAATCTTACCCTGATATCGCGAAACATCAATGCCATGAACAGTATAACCATAAGGCATGCATACATCATAACTTTTTAGGCCATAACAAGGCATCCATCGGTAAGCATATGGACGAACATAAAACAGATAAAAAAGTATGCACACAACAACAGTGATAAGCAAAGCTATAAGATTGCGAACAGCTTTGGTTAGCACAAAAGATTTACTTGAAGTCTTTTTGGAAGACCTCTTTGGGATAGGTTTTGTTTTTTGGGATACTGCCTTAGCAGTAGTTTTACGCTGACTCACTTTCTTGAGTACTGGTTTTGCTTTTGCAGTAGAGGGGGATTTCTTATTTACCATGTAAACAATAAATAGCCGATAACTAAACAGCTATGAATACATAGTTTTAGTTATCGGCTTAATATATAAATGGTTTAGAACTTATTTTCCTTGTTCTAATACCAATGTTTTTGTAGGTTGATCGCAAACTTGAGTTGGACCAAAGTATTGGATAGGACCTGGATATACGTAGCAAGTGTTAAGAGCCCAGTCTTCACGGTTAGCTGCAAATGTTTTAAATGGAGCACCATCTAATTCAACAAGCGCTTTTTGGATAACTGGTTTCATCATACCGTGACGACGTTCCATGTTCATCAACATAGTAATTGGCACACCTCCAGCAATCCACTCTGCAGCAGGAGCTGTAGTGTTACGTACAGAAGACATGTAACCTGTTTTGCCATTAGCGATAAGAGCAGAAGCTGTATATCCTAAAGCATAGCAGTAGTCAGCATCAAAGTTTGAAGGAGCTGCACAACGACCTTCGTAACCGAAGAAGTGGTGTTGGCGAGAGAATTTACCATTGTATTTACCCTCTGCTCTCCAAGCTTCTAGTTTATCAGCTACCATCTCAGAAAGAAGCTTTTCTGTTTCGATAAGTGATACCTGAACGTTACCGTGTGGGTCACGATCAAGAGTAAGTTGACGAGCTACACCTGCTGGCAAGCTAGCAAAGATAGCTGCATTTTCTTTTGAAAGATTAGCAGTTACATAAGCTCTCTCTTCTTCAACATCAAGAGTAGCAAATTTGTCATCGTGAGCTAGGAAGTCGTTAAGCTCAGCAATAAGTTTCTTCATTGCAGGAATGAACTCAATAAGACCTTCTGGGATAAGTACTGTACCGTAGTTGTCACCTTTTGCTGCACGTTTAGCAACGATCCCAGCAATGTATGTAACGATATCATCAAGAGATTGACCTTTTTGCTCAACTTCTTCTGAAATGATACAAACGTTTGGTTGAGTTTGTAGAGCACACTCAAGCGCAATATGAGAAGCAGAACGCCCCATTAGCTTGATGAAGTGCCAGTATTTTTGAGCTGAGTTACAGTCTCTTTGGATATTACCAATAACTTCTGAATATACTTTACAAGCTGTATCGAAACCAAAAGAAGCTTCAATCATCTCGTTTTTCAAGTCACCATCAATTGTCTTAGGACAACCTACAACTTGTACACCTGCACCTTTTGCTGCATAATATTCAGCAAGAACACAAGCGTTAGTGTTTGAGTCGTCACCACCAATCATTACAAGAGCTTTAATACCAAGTTCTTTAAGGATTTCTAGACCCTTGTCGAATTGATCTTCGTGCTCAAGTTTAGTTCTACCCGAACCAATGATATCAAAACCACCAGTATTACGGTATTCATTAATAATATCTGCAGTTAGTTCTTTGTAGTTATGATCTACAAGTCCACCAGGACCTAAGATAAAACCATAAACTTTGCTATCAGGATTAAGCTTTTTAACACCATCGAAAATACCACTAATCACATTGTGACCACCTGGAGCTTGACCTCCAGAAAGAATTACACCTACATTAATTGCAGGGAAGTGAGGTATCTCACTTGATTCTTCTAGCTTAAGAATAGGCATTCCATAAGTGTGTGGGAATAAACCTTCAATCTCTTTTTGATCAGCTACAGACTGAGTCTTTTCACCCTCAACCACTTTAACAAAACCCTTTAAAGCTTTCGGAAGCTTAGGCTGATATTCAGCTCTAGCTATTTGTAATGCACTTTTAGTCATTCTAAATTCTTTGTATTAAATTGGAGTTAGTAAATTCATCTATTTGATAACAAAAATCGCTATTTTTTATCGAAATAAAAAGTTTAATCAGGAATTTTAGTTTGAGATGTTAAATTCCAACCTCCTCCTAGCGATTTATACAATTGAATGACTGCTAGTAGCTCATCACGTATCGCGTTGTTTAAACCTATCTGTGCGTCTAGGTATCCACGTTGGGCATCTAGCACATCCAAATAACCAATCGAACCGTTGATATATTGTAGATGAGCAAACTCAACATACTTCTGAGCTGCACGCTCCAAGTGGGCTTTAAGCTTATGTACCTCACGCAGTTTATCGTAATCAAGAATTGCATTTTGAGTCTCCATAAAGGCGTTTAATACGGTCTTCTCATAATCGTATAAAGATTGTTCGAAGGCCGCTTTTTTGGCTTTCCATGCAGCTCTATTCTTACCCATATTGAACAATGGACCAGCAAGTGCACCTTCAATTAGACTATAAGGAGCTCTTAGAAATGATGAAAGACCCGACTTATTAGCACCAAATTCGGCTGTCAAACTCAAACTCGGGAACATACTAGTATAGGCTACTCCTACTTTAGCATGAGCTGCAATTAAACTTTGCTCTGCTTGACGAATATCAGGGCGACGTTGTAGCAGTTGGGAAGATAATCCATAAGGAAGATCGTCCATATTAAATAAAGAGCTCAGTGTCTCCGTACGACGAATTTCCTTAGGGAAAGAACCAATCAAAAAGGCAAGTTCATTCTCTTTAATCTTGATTGCCAACTCCTGCTCAGGAATCATAGTAGCCGTACGAGCCATCTCAACCTGTGCTTGTTGATAAGGAATCTCCGAAGTTAATCCACCTTCAAATCGAATACGAGCCAAACGAATATTTGCTTTTCTATCTTCCAAAGTTTGTGAGAGAATATGCATCTCAGCATCTAACGCAATCAATTCATAATAAGAGGATGCTACCTCTGAGATTATAGTGAGTTGCAAGGCTCGTTGAGCCTCTAGGGTTGAAAGAAATTCGGCAATACCTGATTCTCTTGACCAACGAAGTTTCCCCCAAAGATCCAGCTCCCACGATAATTCCGCATAAGCTTTATAAGTCTCCTTGGATGTTCGTTTTCCGTCATCTTTTTGAGACTTAGTTTCAGCAGATATATCCAGATTAAACTGTGGCAATAGGTTTGCTGTGTTAATTCGTTTAAGCGCAGCAAACTCTTTTACACGAGCAGCAGCGATTAAAACGTCTTTATTATAAGTTAAAGCTTGATCAATAAGTGCAACCAGTTGGGGGTCAGTATACACTTGCCACCACTCAAAATCAGCCAAACTCAGGCTATCTTTCTTAAAGTACAAGCTGTCGGGTAGAGCCATCTCTGGTCGACTATAGGAACGACCTACCTTGCAAGATGAAAGTAAGAAGCCCATACATAGCACCCCAACTAAACAGTATATATATCTATATTTTTTCATTTCACTACTTTTTTACGCTTCTGTAACTTAGCTTTCAGTTTATATATTAAGATAAAGAAGAAAGGTACAAATACAATACCGAGCACCGTTGCAAAAATCATTCCAAAGAAGACTCCCGTACCCAACGCTTTTCTACTTGCAGAGCCAGGACCAGAAGCCAAAACCATAGGAACCATACCTAAAATAAAGGCTAGTGAAGTCATCAAGATAGGACGGAATCTCAAGCGAGCAGCATAGATAGCTGATTGCACAATATCTTCGCCCTTATCAACCTGCACCTTAGCAAACTCCACAATAAGAATAGCATTTTTAGCCGCAAGTCCCATTAACATCACCAGACCAATTTGGAAATAGATGTCATTCTCAAGTCCTGTAATCCAAACCCCGAAGTAAGAACCCAAAGCTGCCACAGGCAGGGTCAATAGTACAGCAATAGGCACAGACCAACTTTCGTATTGTGCCGCAAGGAATAGGAACACGAACAAGAATACCAAAGCTAGCACAAGTCCTGTTTGGCCACTCGCCTTTTGCTCTTGATAAGAGAGGCCACTCCACTCCACACCAATGTTTTCGGGAAGGTGTTGAGCAACAATCTCTTCCATGATCTTCATTGCTTGACCCGAACTATAACCATGAGCAGCCTGCCCAGTCACCAAAGTAGAGGTAAACATGTTAAAACGTGTCATACTTCCTGGACCTGCAGTAAGTTCAGCCTGACCTAAAGCGGCCAACGGAACCATAGCCCCATTGCTAGCACGAACAAAGAAATAATTAATATTGCCCTTATTACGACGATACTCAGCCTCAGCCTGTATATAAACCCTATAAATACGATTAAACATATTAAAGTCATTCACATACACCGAACCTGTATAAGCCTTCATCGCCGAATAAATATCAGGTACCGGGATACCCAGAAATTTAGCACGATCTCGATCTACATTAAAGAAGAGTTGTGGAATCTCAGCTTGAAGCGAAGATGAAACCTCAACTAATTCTTTACGCTGAGAAGCATAGTGTAGCAGCGTATCAACAGCTACGACTAAGTCTTCAAACGTAGCATCACCACGAGCTTCAATCTGCATTTCAAAACCACCCGAAGATCCCAAACCAGGTACTACAGGAGGTGTCATAATATAAACCTTAGATTCAGGATAAGTTGAAAGCTCAGTACGAACCTGACTTATAACCTCATCAATAGTGACGTGGTTTCTTTCATCCCAAGGTTTAAGAATAACAGTCATCAAGCTTCTTGCCTGACTAGTTCCTACACGAGCACTACTACCCGTAACATTCTGAACATAATCAACAGAAGGAAGTGACATTAAAAAGTTAATAGCTCTTTCGGTAACCTTACGCGTGCGCTCAAGGGTAGCACCTTCAGGTAATTCCAATTCCACTTTAAAAAATCCTTGATCTTCCTTGGGCATAAAGCTGGTCGGAACTACGCGATTAAGCACAAAAATAAGTACTAAGATCATCCCAAACACACCCATTACACGCTTAGGATACTTCACAGATTTCTTAATTACCCCAATGTACTTGAGGTTACTCTTGTTTAACCAATAGTTAATCTTACGGAAGATAATATTTTTCTTCTTACCTGTATCAGGTTTCAAGATAAGCGAACACATCACTGGGCTAAGTGTCAAGGCTACAATTGTAGATATAATCACTGAAACAGCAATCGTAATGGTAAACTGACGATAGAGTTGACCAGTAATGCCCGAAAGAAAACTTACAGGAACAAACACCGCAACAAGCACCAAGGAGGTAGCAATCAAAGCACCAGTCAGCCCACTCATCGCCTTTTTAGTGGCTTCGTAAGGGCTCAACTTCTCTTCACGCATAATAAGTTCCACGTTCTCAACTACCACGATGGCATCATCAACAACAATACCAATAGCTAAAATTAAGCCCAGTAGAGTAAGCAAGTTTAGAGAGAAACCAAATACAAGCATCAGACCGAAGGTACCAATCAACGAAATCGGTACAGCAACAACAGGAATTAGAGTAGCTCTCCAACTCTGAAGAGAGAGGAATACTACCAAAATAACCAGTCCTAAAGCTTCGAATAGTGTTTGATAAACATCTCTAATAGACTGTGAGATATAGTCGGTCACATCGAAAGGGACATCATATGACAAACCATCAGGGAAATTGTGGCTAATCTTGTCCATCTCTTCACGAACGAGTCGAGATACTTCAACAGCATTGGCTCCTGGCAGCAAATAAACGTTTAGAATTGCTGCATTCTCACCATTAATACCACTTTCGGTAGAATATGAAGAGGCTTCAAGAGAAACTCTTGCCACATCTCGTAAACGGATAATAGAACCATCAGGATTGGCACGTAGTACAATTTCCTCAAATTCAGCAACCGATGAAAGACGTCCTTGTGTAGTTATAGGAATTGTTATATCAAGATTTTCGACAGGTTGACCACCTAATATACCTGCTGCCGACTCCGTATTTTGCTCTTTAAGCGCACTTTTAAGGTCGTTGACAGTAATACCGAAATTGGCTAATTTATCGGGTTGAACCCATATCTGCATAGCATAGTAACGGCTACCCACATTCGAGATTCGACCGATACCAGGAATTCTTCGCAAAAGGTCGATTACATTAAGTGTTGCAAAGTTACTCAAGTAAATTTCATCAAACTTATCGTCGTCAGACTTTAAAGTTATAGTCATTAGCTGACTTGACGATTGCTTATCAACCGAGATACCATTCTGAACTACCTCAGCAGGTAAGCGAGATTCGGCCAGTTTTACACGGTTTTGAATTTCAATTGCAGCAATATCAGGATTTACTGAGATGTCAAACGTAACAGCTGCCGAGAAACCTCCCGAATTTGAACTACTTGAACTCATGTAAACCATACCTGGAGTACCGTTAAGTTCTTGTTCTATAGGTGAAGCTACAGCTTGCGATACCGTAGTAGCACTGGCTCCAGGATAAGAAGCACTAATGCTCACTACAGGAGGTGCTATTTGAGGATATTGATCAATAGGGAGCATATTCAGCCCAATTAAACCCAGAATCACAATGATAATGGATAATACAGCCGAAAATACTGGTCTATCTATAAAAAAGTTTACTTTCATTTTTGCTCTACTTTTGGAGTTTCAACTAGAGGCTCAACAATGTTCACCTTCATGTTGGGAGTCAATTTATGCTGCCCTTCGGCTACTATTAATTCACCCTCTCTTAACCCTCGCTCCACAACAACCTTGTTGTCAACTTCAGGGCCTAGTTCTATAAATAGTTTTTTGGCAACAGTATCTTTATTAATCACAAAGATGTAAGCCCCACCCTTCTCGGTGATAATAGCCTTCTGAGGAACAACTAATACATTCTCCATCAAATCGAGTAGTAATTGTACACGAGTGGACTGTCCAGGTAGAAGTACACCATTAGGGTTTGGAATTTCGGCACGAACACCAAAAGTTCCTGTATTAGGGTCTACTTGAGGTTCAGCAAAATCAACAAATCCTCTTTCGGGATAGATAGATTGGTCAGCCATAGTTATGGTAACGTTGGGTTGCCAAGATCTAGTCGAGTCAACACGACCTAAATTTACATTTCTCTTCTTACTACGAAGGTAATCAAGGTCAGTCAAACTAAAATCAACCAACACCGTATCACTCTTTACAACCGTAGCCAAAAGTGATTTATTCGAAGGGCCAACTAGCGTACCCAAATCGGCATTACGCTGGCTTATTTGCCCTGTTATGGGAGACTTAACTAAGGTATAGCTAAGTTCTAATTCTGCCTGCGTCAAATCGGCCTTACTCATAAGTAGTGTTGCTTTGGCACTTTCGTAAGCCGCCTCAGCATTATCTAAGTCAAGCCTACTTGCCGCATTTTGCTCGTAAAGAGGTTTAATACGTTCGTAATCACGCTTAGCTTTTAAAACCTGAGCTTCATCTTTTTTGAGCAGAGCACGGGCTTTTTCTGCTTTGGCCTTATACATGGTTTGGTCAATAACAAAAAGATTTTGATCCTTTACCACTGAGCTGCCCTCGTTAAAGAGCATTTGCTGTAAATAGCCTTCAACACGTGCACGCACTTCAACAAATTGGTGCGCTCTGATACGACCTACATATTCACCATATATAGAGATATCTTCTTTTTGAACTTTTTGCACACTCACTGTGGGATAAACCTCTTTAATCTTAGGTTTACTATTAATCACATAATAAAGAATAATAGCACCACAAATCACTATCAATGACACTAAAACCTTTCGTGCCATTATAGATGAAATAGATTTCTTAAAAAAGTTATTTTCCTTTTTACCCATAACTGCAAAGAATTAATATATATCTAAACGTTTAAATCAATAATTATAAAGCAAACATTGAACCAAAGTCGTTTGAGCTCGTATATCCTCTCAGACGACTCTAAAAAAGCTTGCAGGCAAACATTCTGAGGAATCCCTACTCATTGAGTGGGGAATTAGTACCCGCTTTCGAACTGATAAGAAATTAGCCATTCACAAGATATAACAATTATAACACCCATTTTTCTTTTATATAAGCCAAAATATCACGACTTTACCAATAATTTAAGGCTGCTAAATTGAAACTAACCTCAATAAAAATTCACAAAACAGTCTAATGACCCAATAAAGCAGTATATTTGCTACTTATTGTTTCACAATACAATCTATAAAATTATGGCTAGTAGAAGAAAACTCAAGAAAACCGTCAACTACATTATTGACGAATTAGTTACTGAATGCGTTATTCAGGAGTTGATAAACCCCAAATTAGACAAACAAAAGCTTAATGACATATTCGAAGATCTATTCAAAATGAAAATGCATTATGTGAGTAGAATTAGTTATACTGAACCAGGTAACGAGAAAAAATATTACCGCGATTTCCGCGAAAAATTCTCTAAAGACGTTAGTGACGTAATAGCTAGACTTACAAATCTAAGCTAATATTGCATGCACTTACAAATGAGGTTAGAGATATTAAATAATATTAAGATATTTCTAACCTCATTTTTTATATACTTTTATTGAAATATGAAACAACGATTACTCAAATTTATTTTCGAGCGTGTTTTGGGATGGAAAGCTGAATTCAAGGTCGACATCCCTGACAAATGTGTTTTATGTGTTGCTCCGCACACTTCCAACTGGGACCTTATGTATGGTAAGATATTTTACGGTGCTTATGGGCGAAGAGTTAAGTTTATGATGAAGAGAGAGTGGTTTTTCTTCCCCCTAGGCTATATATTCAGAAGCATGGGTGGTATCCCTGTAAACAGAGGAAAGAAGACCTCACTTGTTGACCAAATGAGCCAAAGATTTAGTAATCATAGTTATTTCAATTTAGCAATTACACCAGAGGGTACCAGAAAGCCTAATCCAAATTGGAAAAAAGGCTTTTATTATATTGCTCAAGGAGCTAATGTTCCGATCATCTTAATTGGAATCGACTACGATAAAAAAAAGATAACTGTTGGTAAAGAGCTTATACCATCGGGAGATATCGATCAAGATATGCCTATTATCAAAGACTTTTTTAAAGGCTTTAAAGGCAAGAACCCCAAAAACTTTGTTACAGAAGAATAACATATAAAATCACAAGATTTTAATTTACGATATATTCAAAAACAGAGAGAGTATTACGATTGTAATACTCTCTCTCTGTTTTTCTATTCTTTCTTCACTCTACGGGCATCTGCTTTTGATTTGACCTTAGAGAGCTTTCCATATTTTCCCTCCCAATGACTAATCTCCTCATGTAACTTAGCAATCTCTTCTCCTTGATTCTGGATGGTTGTTATCAGTGCATTAAGCTCTTCTGTACCTAACTCTTCAGGATAGAGTGCATCAACACGCGCTATGAAATCACTCAAGATATTCATGTAGTTAGTAAAGGCATCATAAGCCGAGTCATAGATTCCTCGATAAACCCCAAGCCCTGTATCTTTGGTTGACATAAACCTGAAGTTTTCACTAGCCTGCAGGTAGTTCCAATCTTGCTTGAGTCGCCTATCACTCGATATTAAAACACGATCAGCGATACTATAAAGCTTTTTAAAGGCCTCACGCTGCATCACGTTACCAAGCCAAGAACTCGTATCACGCTCTTCGTCATTCCACGAAACAGGGTAAGGTGAAGACAAGGCGCCAAAAGATTTATGCTCACGAATAACCTCTGAGGGAGTTGCAAACTTGATTCCTCGCGCCTCAGCACTTGCTGGTAAAGCTTTGAAAAACTCTATGATATTAGAGTATAAGGGTTGGAACACACCAATGGCTTTTAAGTCCATAAAGATACAAACCACCTTCTCATCTTCGGGCAACTGGTGAATCCAGTCAACATAACGATCTGCATATAGAGGATATTCTGACCACGAACTGTTTGAAAAACGCAGACTCAAATCATCTGAGAGTTTGAAATCTCTCAATAATAGCTTAAAGTCAGGGTTAAAAACATTATTATAAACATGGTGAGGACTCTTCCAACCCAAAACATGTTTAGCTCCTTCAGTTAGCATTCCTTCAAATCCTAAGCTAGAAACTAGTTCGCCAATTTCGTCAGAATAAACAAGACCAGAGTTACGGAAAACCTTCGGATACTGACCAAAAAGATCTTGAATCATTTTAGCTTGTCGCATCACCTCTTCTTTAAATGTATTTTCGTGAGCTAATGACGAAAGCCCATGAGAAAATGGTTCGGCTAAGAATTCCACACAGCCTGTATTGCTGAGCTCTTGTAGGAGATCAATAATAGATGGAGCATACTCTTCGAGTTGCTCTAAGGCAACACCCGAGATAGAAAAAGAAACTTTGAACTTCTGATTTGATTTCTGAATCATTTCAAGCATAGCCGAAAGTGCTGGCGCATAAGAGCGCTCCACAACATCACTAATAGAAGTTTCATTGGTATAATCATCGTAATAATAATGATCAGAACCTATTTCTAAAAATCGATATCTCTTTAAATGTATTATATGGTGTATCTCAAAGTACAGACAAATTGTTTTCATGCTCCTCTATTTATTATTTGTTTATATTTATTGTTTAATATCTCGCCCACGTATTCCCACTTGATCTCGTCGACTTCTTTTTTGCCCTCCTCTTTGAGGTATTCATAGAATGCAGGATAAGAGCAAATGCCATAAATAGCATCTGCCAAGGCTGAAATATCCCAATAATCAACTTTAACACATTTAGACAAGATCTCAGCACAACCTGATTGTTTCGATATTATGGTAGGCACGTTACATTGCATAGCTTCGAGTGGGGAGATTCCAAAAGGCTCCGACACCGAAGGCATGACGTAAACATCACTTGCCTTAAAAACTTCGTAAACCTCTTTACCACGCATAAAGCCAGGAAAGTGAAAACGATCAGCAATTCCTTTTTGAGCAGCTAGAAGAATCATGTCATTCATCATATCTCCATTACCAGCCATTACAAAGCGAACATTTTTCATCCGCTGAAGCACGAGTGCAGCAGCTTCAACAAAATATTCAGGGCCTTTCTGAAGTGTTATTCGTCCCAAAAAAGTAACAAGCTTATCTTTTTCAAACTTCTTAGGTTTAATAGCTTCAATCTCTGGAGATAAAGGCATTACAGCATTGTGTAAAACAGATACCTTAGAGGGCGACTGATTATAGTTATTGATTACGGTTTGACGAGTATGCTCACTCACACAAAGTATGTGATCGGCATAGTCCATTCCGTTCTTCTCAATATTAAAGACCATGGGGTTAACATTGCCACGACTACGATCAAAATCTGTTGCATGCACGTGAACAACCAAGGGTTTACCCGAAACTAGCTTGGCATGTATCCCAGCAGGATAAGTCACCCAATCGTGCGAATGAATAATATCGTACTCCTCTTTTCGAGCAATTACGCCAGCTGCAATAGAGTAGTTATTAATCTCCTCTTGTATGTTCTCAGGGTATTTTCCTGAAAAAGATATACAACCTAAGTCATTGGTATAGATAGAACTGAAATCAGAATAGATATGATTACGTAAATCAAAATAGAGCTGGGGATCCATCAGATGACCTAGACGACTCTTGATATAATCGTAATCTAAATCCTTCCAAACAACCGGGGTATTATTCATACCAACCAACTTAACAAAGCCTTGCTCCTCATCGCCAGTGAGCTTTGGAAGACAGAAAGTGATATCCATATCTTCAAGCTGAGAAAGACCTTTGGTCATGCCGTAACTAGCAGTACCTAGCCCGCCTAATATATGTGGGGGAAATTCCCATCCAAACATTAATACTTTCATTAAATCCCTCCTACTCTAAATAGTAATTAGACAATATTTTCAACACACGAAGTACTTCTGCCGTATTCATAGCAAAAGATACTGCTCCTCTACCTTTGTAAGGAGGGTTTCCATCATACATCTCGGATAGTGAACCGATGCAGTTATGAGTCATTTCAGATTCTAGACCAATCAGTTGTCGCTCGATAAAAGAGACACCACCACGTTTATGAAGCTTTAGATAAGCATCGGTATAGAAACCCATGAACCAAGGCCAAGCTGTTCCTTGGTGGTAAACCAAGAATCGATCTCGGGCTGAACCCGCGTATAGGGGATTATAACCAGCACTCTTAGGACTCAAACTACGTAAACCTTTTGGGGTTAGTAGTTCACGAGTCGCAATATCTAGAATTGTTTTCTTCTGTTTTTTATTTAAAGGCGAAAACTCAAGCCCTATTGCCAATACCATATTGGGGCGTACACTCCAGTCGGTATGATTACCATCAACATAGTCAAATAGATAACCATGCTCATTATAAAATGTAGCTGGAAAACTATGCTCAAGTGAGTCGATAAGCTGAGAAAGATAGAACGGAACCTCCTCATTATCGAGTTCATAAAAACTGTCGGCAAAACGCAGTGCATTATACCATAAAGCATTAATTTCAACCACATAGCCCGTTCGTGGAGTTACTGGTTTTCCATCTACAATCGAATTCATCCAAGTCACAGGATGTTCTTTACCTTCGGTATATAACAAACCGTTAGCATGTAAAAATAAATTTGGATGCTTATGCGATCGTATGTAATGAATAATCTTTAATACAAACTCAACATACTTCTTTTTGGCAACACTAAGAGTAACCACTTTAGAGTACTCTTGGATAGCCCAAATAGCCCATAATAAGACATCCGAGTCTTCCATATCATGCAACTGCATGTCATCTGTCTGCGAATCCATAAAGGCTTGAACACGCTCAATTGCAGTATCCATAACAGCCTCAAATTCATCAATTTTGTCAATCCCAAGAGTTAAACCTGGTAAGGAAACAAACAAATCACGTGCTCGTTGGATATTATACCATGGATAGCCTGCAAGAAGATAACTTCGATCACCTTGTTTATTATAGAATTGATGAGCCGAATTAATCAAACAATGTTTAAAACTGTTGCGAGGAGTTCGATTTTTGACCTCATCCTCAAATAACTTATTAAGCGTATCGGAGTCAATTTCGGAGAGTCCTGCCGAAAACACGATAGACTCACCTTTTTTAAGCGGAACCTCGAAAGTGCCAGGAACATACAGGTCTTCGGTATAGTCGTAACCACGCTCACGCTCCTTTCTATATTCAAAATTACGATACCAGTCGGGGGTAAATTGAAAATCGGTAGTCTTACTAAACTGCATAGAAAGCATCGGATAACCAGGATATAGACTAGTAGCGATACCATTTTGAATTACGTCGTAGCTCTTGTTGATATCGTTGTTCTCACGTGTACAAGTTGTTACTTTTCGAAAGGCCAAAAAGGGTTTAAACTTTAGGACTGTCTTTGAGTGTGCTTGCAAAAGAGTGTAACGAATCAGGATCCGATTCTCATGATGAACGAAAATCTTCTCCTTTTTAAGAATAACACCTCCCACACGATAAGTAGTGGAAGGAATGGTTTCGCAATCGAATTCACGGATATACTTATGCCCATTGGGACTAAAGGATTTTCCGTGATACTCATGCAGACCCAGATTAAATTCTGCTCCATGCTGTACTACAGTTTCGTCAAGTGACGAGAGTAATACATGATTTTCAGGTCCAAGCTCAGGTATAGGAACAACAAGAAGGCCATGATACTTTCGGGTATTACAGTCCACAATTGTCGTTAGGTGATAAGCTCCAGATTTATTACTTCGCAGAACCTCTCGAGGAAGAGATTCCTCGAGATTTATCATTAAAGTTCGGTCAAATCGTAAATAACTCATATTCTATATATTTATCATTGTTTTTCATAGTTTTCTTAAGGATGAACTAAATCATCTCTATTCCAAGGTATGTATAATTTATTTATTAAATAAAAAAATATCTAATTGTTTTTCAATGCTTATATAACAATAATTTATCGAAATTGTTAAGAGAATCAAGTGCCTTGAACTAACGCAAAAATATTTGATACTATAATCTCAACAGAAATGGCTAACAAAATAATAGCGAAGAACTTACGCACAATATAAATACCCGTATCACCAAGAATTCGTTGTATTAGCGTGGTAGCACTTAGCACCAAAAAAACATAAACCATATTTAGGGTCAGACCAGAAATAATATTTATACTATCAAAGGTATATCGAAGAGTTAATAAAGTCGTAAATGCAGCAGGTCCTGCAACAAGTGGAAAAACAAGAGGAATAATAGTTGCTTCATCAGAAGGGCCCTTATACTTGAATATTTCAATATCAAGAAGCATTTCAATGGCCATGATAAATAAAACCAACCCTCCAGCAATGGCAAAGGAGTGAATATTAATATCAAAGAGCTGGAGCATCAAGTCTCCACCATAGAAAAAGACAAGAAGCAAACCAAAAGATAAAAGTGTAGCCCGTAGAGGATAGATTTTTTTACCTCGAGCCTTTAAGTTTAGAATAATAGGAATCGAACCCGTAATATCAATTATCCCAAATAGGATAAAGAAGGCGCTCAAGGTCTGCTGCAAACTCAGTGATCCTAGCATAACAACAAGATTTAGGTTAAGCACTCATGTGCCTTACCAAGATAAAAAATTACGGAGATATATCTCTAATAATATATCGAAAAAAGATAAGATTTAATTACATTTGCTTAAACCCTCTCGTTAAAAAGGAATTAGGCATGCAACCGATGTACAAAAAACTTCTTCAGCTACCGCTTTTTCAAGGTTTAAGTCAAAAAGAACTGACTGAAATTATCGAAAAGGTTGTTTTTCAGTTTGCCTCAAAACAAGCTGATATATTACTTGCTCAACAAGGTCAAGATTGTAATTCTTTATTCTACATTCTTGATGGCAAAATCTCTAAAAAAACAATCAGCTCAGACAAGACCTATATCGTAGAGCAAGTTTTAGAAGCCCCCAGCATCATTGAGCCTCAGTCACTCTTCGGTAAAGATACCGAGTATCAATCTTCCTACACAAGCCTTAGTCCAATTGACATCATAACTATCGATAAACGTTTTGTTTTGGCAGACTTAATGAATTATCCCATCTTTGAGCTTAACTATATTAATATACTAAGTTGCATCTCACAGAACCAATACAAACTACTTTGGAATCATAAGACCTGCAATGAGCTAGCCGATCGGTTTAAATGCTTTATCAGACAACGAACTGAGCCTACTTGCTCAGAAATTACCCTGCATATCACTATGGAGGATTTGGCTTTCCAACTCAATGATACACGACTTAATGTATCACGTATGCTGAACATGCTCGAAGAACAATCAAAAGTCTGTTTAAAGCGAAAGATTGTTCAAATTAAAAACCTGGAGCTACTATAACTAATTTAGCTTCAACTGCCTTGTATAAAAAGCCTAAGTCTGACGGTATCTAAACGAAGGATTTTGAAGTCTTATAATATTAGAAGAGACCGCAATATCTGTTTTTGGGAGTTAATATGTAGATATGAGATTATTTAAAGTGATGCCTACAAGGTGCATATTTTTTATAATCTCCACAATATTTGCGAGCTAAGAGGGAGCGTAAAAAAACTTAAAGTTATCAACACAAAGGAGATTGAGTTAAAGAAAACACAAAATGAGTAGGTAGTTTAGCCCTTGCCACTAGCTCGGACTTAGTAAATTACTTACTCATTTAATAAAAAAGCTAGCCTCATTTTCTGAGACTAGCTTTAAGTACTTAATTCGAGTTAAGTATCTATGTTTTATTCCCACTCAATAGTAGCAGGTGGCTTAGAACTGATATCATAAGTTACACGGTTTACACCTTTTACCTTATTGATAATATCGTTCGAAACCTTAGCTAAGAAATCGTAGGGTAAATGTACCCAATCTGCTGTCATAGCATCAGTTGAAGATACTGCACGAAGCGCTACAGCACGTTCGTATGTACGCTCATCTCCCATTACACCTACAGACTGTACAGGAAGCAAGATTACACCTGCTTGCCAAACTTGATCATACAAATTCCAATCTCTAAGTGCCTGAATGTAGATATGATCAGCTTCTTGTAGAATATGCACCTTCTCGGGAGTAATATCACCCAAGATACGTACACCAAGCCCTGGACCTGGAAAAGGATGACGCATAATCAAATGATCGGGCATGCCCAATTCTCGACCCACCTTACGTACTTCGTCTTTAAACAATAAACGTAACGGTTCACAAAGTTTTAGGTTCATCTTTTCGGGTAAACCACCAACATTATGATGACTTTTAATTACTGTTCCTGTTATAGAGAGTGACTCAATCACATCAGGGTAGATTGTGCCTTGAGCTAACCATTTAACATCTTGTATTTTATGAGCTTCAACGTCGAAAACATCGATGAATCCTTTGCCAATAATCTTACGCTTTTCTTCTGGATCAGTTATACCAGCAAGTTCGCTATAAAACTTTTCACTAGCATCAACACCAATCACATTAAGACCTAAGCATTGATAGTCGTTAAGTACGTTTTTGTATTCATCTTTACGAAGTAAACCGTGATCAACAAAGACACAAGTTAGGTTTTCACCAATTGCACGGTGTAAAAGCACTGCAGCGACAGAAGAATCGACTCCACCACTCAGAGCTAAAACTACTTTATCGTTACCTAGTTGCTGTTTTAAGTCGGCTACTGTATGCTCTACAAATGAAGCTGGCGACCAATCACCTTTACAGCCACACACGCCAAAGACAAAGTTCTTCAATAGTGCTAAACCGTCTTCAGTGTGAAAAACTTCAGGATGGAATTGCACACCCCAAACCGATTGGTCATTAACCTGATAAGCAGCCATTTCAACATCTTCTGTTGATGCAATTTTCTTAAAGCCTGCGGGAATAGCTGTTATCGTATCGCCATGACTCATCCAAACTTGAGAGCCTGTTTTAATGCCTTTCAATAAAACATTATCAGCATCTACATGAGCCAATTTCGAACGACCGTACTCACGAGATGGAGCTGGTTCAACTTTTCCGCCAAACTCTGAAGCGATGAATTGAGCACCATAGCAAATGCCTAGTATAGGATATTTACCCCAGATAGTTTTAAGGTCCATTTTGAAGGCCTTGTCATCGTAGACAGAAAAAGGACTTCCCGAAAGAATAACACCTTTAATTGTAGGGTCATCATTAGGGAATTTGTTATAAGGAACAATTTCACAATAAATATTGAGTTCACGAACACGTCTGCCAATAAGCTGAGTAGTTTGTGAACCAAAGTCTAGAATAATAATTTTTTCTTGCATAACCAGAAGTAGTTGAATTGAATTTGGCACAAAAGTACTGAATAAAAAGGGAATTTATTTTTTTTCTTTCAATAAATCTCTAATCTCAGTCAATAAAACTTCCTCTTTACTTGGAGCTGGTGGTGCGGGAGGAGTTGCAGGTTTTTCGGCTTCTTTCTTTTTGGTTAGATTATTGAGTAATTTAACGAAAAGGAAAATTGAGAACGCTATGATAACAAAGTCGAATGTATTTTGAAGAAACCTACCATAATTGAGCGTTACAGCAGGTATCTCTGTACCAGCTGCATTAACATAAGCTTGTTTTAGCACCCATGTTAAATCAGTAAAATTGACCCCACCAACAAGCAGCCCAATTGGAGGCATTATGATATCTGCAACGATAGAAGATACAATTTTGCCAAAGGCTCCCCCAATGATTACACCAACAGCCATATCGACTACGTTACCCTTCATTGCGAAGTCTTTAAACTCTTGTATGAACTTACCTTTTTTCATAAATTTGATATTTAGTAGTGATTAAACGTGCGAATATAAAAACAATTACCTATTTTTGCACTTCGACAAATAACGAAAATACAAGTTAAGAATTATATTTTTAATATATTTAATTAAATCCTTAAAAGTTTAAACAAAATGATTAAAGTAGGTATTAATGGATTTGGCCGTATTGGACGCTTTGTGTTCCGTGCTGCTCAAAAGAGAAATGACATTCAAGTTGTTGCTATTAACGATCTTATGCCTGTAGATTACTTAGCATATATGCTAAAATATGATACAATGCATGGTCAATTCGATGGTACTATCGAAGCTGATGTAGAAAAAAATCTACTAATTGTTAACGGCAAAGCTGTTAGAGTTACTGCTGAGAGAAACCCAGCTGATTTGAAATGGGACGCTGTTGGTGCTGACTACGTTGTTGAATCAACTGGTTTATTCTTAACAAAAGAATCAGCTCAAGGCCACATCGATGCAGGTGCTAAATACGTAGTTATGTCTGCTCCTTCAAAAGATGATACTCCAATGTTCGTTTGCGGTGTAAACGAAAAAGATTATAAAGGCGAGAAATTCGTTTCTAACGCTTCATGTACTACTAACTGTTTAGCTCCACTAGCTAAAGTACTTCACGACAAATGGGGTATTACAGATGGTCTTATGACTACTGTTCACGCTACTACTGCTACTCAAAAAACAGTTGACGGTCCTTCTATGAAAGACTGGAGAGGTGGTCGTGCTGCTGCTGGTAACATTATCCCTTCATCAACAGGTGCTGCTAAAGCTGTAGGTAAAGTATTCCCTGCACTTAACGGTAAATTAACTGGTATGTCTATGCGTGTTCCTACTCTAGACGTTTCTGTAGTTGACTTAACAGTTAACTTAGCAAAACCAGCTACTTATGCTGAAATATGTGCTGAAATGAAGAGAGCTTCAGAAAATGAATTGAAAGGTATCCTTGGTTACACTGAAGACGCAGTTGTTTCTTCTGACTTCCTAGGTGATGTTCGTACTTCTATTTTCGATGCTAAAGCTGGTATCGCACTTACTGATACTTTCGTGAAAGTTGTATCTTGGTACGATAACGAAATTGGTTACTCAAACAAAGTACTAGATCTAGTTGCACACATGGCTACTGCTAACAAGTAATTAGAAATAATAACTATACAAAAAAGGGTGTCAGTTGACACCCTTTTTTTATGCTCACAAAAGAGATAATTATCTCTTTAATTAAATAGTTCGACTATATTATTTAAAAGCTCAATTCTTTTTCCCATTTTTGTACAAATACTATCCACCAGTCTAAATTTAAAACAAAAGATGAAGAAAATAAGCTTATTACTAACTTTATGCTGCCTTATGAATATATCTTGCTCACAAAAGAATCCTTTTTTCGAGAAGTATAACACCCCACATGCTACCGTTCCTTTTGATAAAATAAAGAATGAACACTACAAGCCTGCTATCCAAGAGGGCATAAAACAGCAAACAGCCGAAGTAGATGCAATTACATCTAACCCTGAAGCTCCAACTTTCGAAAACACTATTCTAGCTTACGAAAAATCTGGTGACTTACTAAGCAGAACACTTACGGTGTTTTTTAACCTAAGAAGTGCAGAAACCAACGATGAGCTCCAAGTCATTGCACAAGAAGTTATGCCACAACTCAGTGAGCACAGCAATAATATTAGCCTTAACCAAGCACTTTTTGAGCGTGTCAAAGTAGTTTATGATCAAAAAGAGTCGGCCAACTTAAATCCAGAGCAGCTCGTTTTATTAGATAAGGTTTACGATAGTTTTATCAGAAGCGGCGCGAACCTTGAAGGTGCTCAAAAAGAAAAATATAGAGAGTTGACTCAAAAATTAAGCCAACTAGGACTTACTTATGGTGAAAACAACCTCAAAGAGACTAATAATTACCAACTCGTAATTAGCGATGAGTCTAAACTTGCTGGGTTACCAGAGAGCGCTATCGAAGCTGCCAAAGAAACAGCTACTGAAAAAGGAGTTGAAGGTTGGGTCTTTACACTTGACGCACCAAGCTATATCCCTTTATTACGCTATGCAGAAGACAGAGATCTTAGAAAGGAACTTTACTTGGCATACAATACGAAATGTACACATGACAACGAGTACAACAACTTAGAAGTAGTAAAAGAAATTGTAAATACGGAGATGGCTATTGCACAACTCTTGGGCTACAAATCGTATGCAGATTTTACTCTTGAAAAGCGTATGGCTGAAAATAGTGATAATGTTTACAAATTACTCAACGATTTAATTGAAGCCTATAAACCTACAGCTCTTAAAGAAGTAGCAGAAGTAGAGGCTCTAGCTAAAATAACTCAAGGAGCAGACTTTACACTTATGCCTTGGGATTGGTCATTCTACTCTGAGAAACTTAAAAATCAGAAATTCAACTTTGATGAGGAACAATTACGCCCCTACTTCGAACTAGAAAATGTAAAAAAAGGAGTATTTGGCCTAGCAACTCAACTTTATGGTGTGACCTTCAAAGAAAATAAAGATATTCCCGTTTATCATGCAGATGTACATACGTATGATGTATTTGATAAGGACGGAAGTTTCTTAGCAGTACTTTATACCGATTTCCATCCTAGAGCTGGCAAACGTGCTGGTGCATGGATGACAAGCTACAAAGATCAATGGATTGACGAAGCTACAGGTGAAAATAGTCGCCCACATATCTCTATTGTGATGAACTTTACGAAGCCAACTGCTAACAAACCTGCACTACTAACTTTTGATGAAGTAAATACCTTCCTTCATGAGTTTGGACATGCACTTCACGGTATCTTTGCCGACACAACTTACGAGTCCCTAAGTGGGACTAGCGTTTATCGTGATTTCGTGGAACTTCCTTCTCAACTTATGGAGAACTTCTTAACTGAGAAAGACTACTTAAACACCTTTGCTAAGCATTATGAAACTGGCGAGGTATTGCCTGATAGCATGGTTCAAAAAATCGTCGATGCTGCTAACTTTAACGTAGGCTACGGTTGCATGAGACAGGTTAGCTTTGGACTACTTGACATGGCTTGGTATACACAAGAAGAACCTTTTGAAGGAGATGTTATAGATTTCGAGCAAAAAGCTTGGGGTGAAGCACAAGTTTTACCAGTGATAGATAATGCATGTATGAGCACACAGTTTGGACATATCTTTGCTGGGGGTTATGCGGCAGGATACTACAGCTATAAATGGGCTGAGGTACTAGATGCAGACGCTTATGCAGCATTCCAAGAAAACGGAATATTTGATACTGCTACTGCCAACTTATTCAGAACAGAGATCCTATCTAAAGGTGGTACAAAGCACCCTATGATACTTTACAAAAACTTTAGAGGTCAAGAACCTAGCATTGATGCACTACTAAAACGTAATGGAATTTCTAAATGAAAAGACTTACAAGCATATTAACACTCGTTCTTATCGTTACAGCTCTGAGTAGCTGTAACGATACGGATGATGTAGTCAAGATATTTACTAAGGACACCAAGAAGATGACTATGCTACTTGAAGCTACAGAAACCAATCCTAGAGAACAAGATCTTTGGGATGGCAATGCAAAAGCTAAAGAAGAGAGTGTCAGGCTTAGAGACGAACCGGGTAACTATGAAATCACATTTGACTACGAAGAAGAACCCGAAAACGGTAGAATACATGGCACATTCAAAGGTCGAGCGGTTAAGACTATTCTCAAAGGCAAATGGTCTGCAAATGGTAAAAATCAAGAAATGTCAATGATGCTTAATGCCGACATTACGCCTGCCAGCGAAACAGATAGACTCGCCAAAGAATTTATCAGAGCATTACAAGGCAACAGTAACTTTAGAATATACAAATACCAAGGAGATGACCAAAGCCTTTCTGTGTTCTACGACAAGGAAAATAAAAATGTAAAAAAATTCATTGGCTTTATTACTCTTAAAGATTAAGAAGAAGTGGATAGTGAAACAAACAAGAAACAAAAAGAGTTAGATTCTCGTTATTTACGAATGGCAATTATCTGGTCTGAAAACTCATACTGCATTAGAAGAAAGGTCGGTGCCTTGATAGTAAAAGACAAAATGATCATTTCTGATGGCTATAACGGTACTCCCTCAGGCTTTGAAAATATTTGTGAAGACCAAAACAATAAAACCAAACCATACGTTCTTCATGCTGAAGCTAATGCGATTACAAAAATTGCACGTTCAAACAACAGCAGCAATGGAGCTACACTATACGTTACCGCAGCACCTTGTATAGAATGTGCTAAACTAATCATCCAATCGGGAATAAAACGCATAGTCTATTCCGAGAGCTATAGACTCGATGACGGAATTGAACTGTTGGATAGAGCAGGTATCGAAGTCGTATTTCTAGATCACGAGCAATACTAAAAACATAAAAGAATTCTGAGAATATGAGTAAAAGAAAATGGTCTGTATTTACACCCATCATAGCAGCTATATGTATCGTTATAGGTGTAATTATAGGAATGTATTATGCTTCACCACATAATAAAAGCATTTTTATAACACAAACGCCGACAAACAAATTAAATAGCATTATTCGAATCATTGATGAGAATTATGTCGACACAGTAGACATGTCAGAGTTGGTAGAAGATGCTTTACCTCATATCATCTCTGAACTAGACCCACATAGTGTGTACATCCCCAAGATATATGCTGAAGAGGTAGGATCGGAACTAGACAGTAGCTTTAGTGGAGTTGGTATTCAATTTACGATCCAAGAAGATACGATCTACGTCAATAGTGTGGTTAAGCAAGGTCCATCCGAAGAGGTCGGAATTATTGCAGGGGACCGAATAATTACTGTTGATGATAGCCTATTTGTAGGAAGCAAGATCAATAACCGAGTAGCCCTACGCACTCTTAAAGGCCCTAAAGGCACACAAGTCAAATTGGGAATCCAACGTAGCGGAGAACCCGACTTACTCAACTTTGTAGTTACGCGTGGCGATATCCCTCAGAATACGATTGATGCTACCTACATGGTTAATGATAAAATTGGATACATACAATTGAGCAAGTTTGGCCGTACAACTTATGTCGAGCTAATCAACTCTATGGCACTTCTACTCTACCAAAATTGTGAAGGTGTTATCATAGATTTAAGAGGTAATACTGGTGGTTATCTAGATATTGTAGCCAAAATCGTGAATGAATTCTTACCCAAAGAAAGATTAATTGTTTTTACAGAAGGCCGTAAAATGGGTCGTCAAAACATTTATTCAAATGGGTCGGGAGGATTCCAAAATATACCAGTTGTAATTCTTATCGATGAAGCATCAGCCTCATCAAGTGAAATATTTGCAGCTGCTATTCAAGACAACGATAGAGGAACAATCATTGGCAGAAGATCTTTCGGCAAAGGACTGGTTCAACAAGAAATTGCATTTAACGATAGCTCTTTACTGCGTCTTACGATTGCTCGCTATTATACTCCATCTGGACGCTCAATTCAACGCCCTTATACCAAAGGAGACAAGCAAGAGTACCAAATGGACTTACTACACCGCATTGAGCACGGAGAGCTCTACTCTAAAGATAGCATTAAACTAGACGACAGCTTACTCTACCACACACTAAATGGCCGTGAGGTATATGGTGGAGGTGGTGTAATGCCCGATATATTTGTCCCTCAAGATATGATTGAAACCAATACATATCTAAACGAAGTATTGAAGCGCAGACTCATCTTGCAGTTTAGTTTCCAATACACCGACAAAAACAGAGAAAAGCTAAGCCAATACACCAATGAAGAAGAGCTTGAAAAGTATCTGCTCAAACAGCATATATTTGATCGCTTTGTTCAGTTTGCCGATTCAAAAGGTGTGCAGAGAAGAAATCTTCTGATCAATAAGTCTAAAGACTTTATTGAAAGAACACTGTTCTCAAACATTATATATAACATTCTAGGTATAGAGGCACATATCAAGTATATTAACAAAGCGGATTCAACTTTCCAAAAAGCATTGGAAGTACTTGAAAAAGGAGAATCATTCCCTAAACCACCTGCAGAAAAACTTGCTACAACCGATGAGACAACAAAAAAAGGCTCTACGACAGTTAGTAAATAGTCGTAAAGCCACATACAGTAAGAGTGAGCTTATAGCTCTCTCTGAAGATATTATCCAACAACTTGTGCTTGCCCCCTTGTGGGTCAAAGCACAAGTTGTTTTGTTATACTACTCCCTACCCGATGAGGTTAACACGCATAAGCTCGTTCAAGAATTTAGCAAACAAAAGCAGATTATATTGCCAGTAGTCGTGGGTGATATTCTAGAGTTAAGAAAGTATGCAAGCCTTCAAGATCTTAAAAAAGGAGCATATGGGATTTTGGAACCATGTGGAGAGTTATTCACCACCTACGAGCAAATAGACTTAGTAGTAGTTCCTGGAATGGCTTTCGATGAGCATGGAAACAGACTGGGTCGCGGAAAAGGGTATTACGACAAGTTACTGCCCAATATTAGCGCTCCTAAAATTGGGTTATGCTTTGGTTTTCAATACCAAGGAGAACAAACTATCCCTACAGAATCAACAGATATCCCAATGAATAAGGTCATCACCAATAAAAAGGTAAAGTAATATTAAGCAAGAAATAGAATAGAAAATATCAGCGAAAGATGATGTTTGTGATCACATTGGCCCCAACTTTTTCATTGAGCTTCCTTACAAGAAGTTCACGCCCCATCATTAATTCTTGACGAAGAGCAGCAGAAGATAGGCTGACAAAAAGAATCTGATTACGAATATAGATTTGACGGGTGTATTTAGCCATTGAAGGGCCTAACATTTGTGGCCATAAGTCAAGCAGTCGCTGCTCATTAAGAGGAGACTCCAAACTTTCTTGACGTAAGTAACGTCTTAATATCGAACCTATTTGCTCGGCGTTATTTCTTCTCATAATGATTTTCTTCTTCGAGTTTAATTGCTCCATCTCTTACGGTAAACAACTTATAATCACTCTGCACTTTGTGTAAGATCTGATCTAAGTGACTTCGATTGGTATCAGTTATAAAGATTTGCCCAAACTCATCACCCGAAACCAAGTGCATAATCTGCTCAACACGCAGCGCATCCAATTTATCAAAAATATCGTCAAGTAACAACAAAGGTACCTTATTACTTATCTTTCTGAGGAAAGAAAATTGAGCCAACTTCAAAGCTACAAGATAAGTTTTGTTCTGTCCTTGAGAACCTTCGCGCTTGATGGGGAAGTCGCCCAAAGACATAATCAAATCATCTTTGTGAATACCTTTAAGAGAGTAACCCACAATTAAATCTCGAGATCTACTCTCACGCAAAGTTTCTAACAGGTTTTGTTCAAAACTATCCGATTTATACTCTAAGGATACCGTTTCTTTGTCTTGCGATATAATTGAGTAATAACTTTGAAACATTGGAATAAAAGAGGATATAAACTCACTCCTTTTTTGGAAGACACGAGTACCTGCCTCAGCCATCAACTCTTCAAGCACCTCAAACAACTGATGATCAACGGGATTTTCGCTTTTCAGCAAACTATTCCGTTGAAGCATAGCCTTATTATATTGAATTAGAGAATTTAAATATTCCTTATCGTATTGAGAGATAACCACATCCAAAAAACGTCTCCGCTCCTCACTCCCACCTTGGATTAACAGAGAATCGTCGGGAGAAACCATTACAAGTGGTACCAACCCAATATGATCTGAAAGCCTTGAATATTCTTTTTTATTACGCTTGAACTGTTTTTTCTTTCTTCGCTTTAGCCCACAATAAACTTCATCGGTAATTCCATCTGCCGAATCGTAAAAACCCTGAATAACAAAGAAATCTTCACCATGCCGAATGTTTTGAGAGTCGACAGAATTGATCGCACTCTTACAAAAAGAGAGGTAATATATGGCATCAAGGATATTT
>QXGG01392283.1_pt1 | contig 30242 bp, 31 predicted proteins | sample 1982491 | NCBI WGS metagenome assembly QXGG01 (sample SAMN09924614, study PRJNA488089) | Wastewater metagenome, whole genome shotgun sequencing project. | isolation source: South African research farm wastewater | place: South Africa: Irene, Agricultural Research Council, Animal Production... | reverse complement strand
GCTATTGTTCTGGGGCTCGCGTTCGGCGCCATGGTGGCCAACATTTTGTACATGAATCAAATCCCCGACATTTCGGCCGATCGCGCAGCGAAAAAACTGACCCTTGCGGTGATTACACCAACAGAGCAACTCTGGGTTTGGTATGCAGTGTTTATGTTGCTGGGCTACGCGCTCGTCGTGCTTGGCGTTTGGCTGCGCCTGCTGCCGCTGTATTGCCTTGCCTGTTGGTTTGCCCTGCCGCTTTTCTTGAGCGCCCAACGCGCTATTCAACGATCACCATCTGATCGTGATGCAATGACCCGCGGCATTCGCACTAATATTCTGGCTGCTCATGTGTTTGGGCTGCTTCTGGCCCTTGGCCTCTTTATTTCAAGCCTAGGTATTTAGGCCCTGACTCGTCAGGTATTCGTCGTAGCTGCCTTTAAAGTCGGTGATGCGGCCATCGCCGTGAACCTCGATCACACGATTGGCCACGGCATTCACAAACTCTCGGTCGTGCGACACCACAAACACCGTGCCTTGAAATTTCTCAAGCGCAAGCTGCAAGGATTCGATGGATTCCATATCGAGGTGATTGGTGGGCTCATCGAGCATGAGCACGTTGTGGCGGCCCAGCATTAAACGACCAAAGGTCATGCGGTGCTTTTCACCACCCGAGAGCACCTTGACCATCTTGCCCACATCATCACCCGAAAACAGCAGACGCCCCAGAATCGATCGCACCGCCTGATCATCGTCACCTTCTTGTGTGTAGCGGCCGATCCAATCGGTGAGCGTGACATCCTGCTCAAAATCGGGGTAGACATCTTGCGGCATGTAGCCAATGTCGGCGTTTTCCGCCCACTTATTTTCACCGCTATCCGGATCCATACCGCTGACTGCAGCGCCCGCAATGCTCTTTAACAGGGTGGATTTGCCCGCGCCGTTGGGCCCCACGATTGCAATCTTCTCGCCGGCTTCCACCATGAGTGAAAATTTGTTAATCACCGGCTTGGCAAGGCCCTCGAACGATTTGGAAATGCTTTGCACATGCACGGCCTGGCGAAAAAGCTGTTTCTTTTGCTCGAAACGAATGTACGGGTTTTGGCGTGAAGAAGGCCTTACCTCCACTGCCTCGCCCTGCAGCTTTTCAATGAGTTTTCTGCGCGATGTGGCTTGCTTGGCTTTTGATTTGTTGGCCGCGAATCGGCGTACGAATTCTTGCAACTCCGAGACACGCTCTTTACTCTTGGCATTGGCCGCCATAAGCCGTGCACGCGCTTCCGATGACGCCAGCATAAAATCATCGTAATTGCCCGGATAAATGCGCAGTTCACCGTAATCCAGATCCGCCATATGGGTGCAGACCGAATTCAAAAAATGCCGGTCGTGCGAAATAATGATCATGGTGCTGTTGCGCTCGTTCAAAATATCTTCGAGCCACTGAATCGAGTGAATATCCAGATTGTTGGTGGGCTCATCGAGCAGCAACACATCAGGGTTAGAAAACAGGGCCTGTGCCAGCAACACCCGCAGCTTCCAGCCCGGAGCCACTTCCCGCATGGGGCCGTTGTGCTGCTCAATGGGAATGCCCACACCTAACAGCAATTCGCCTGCCCGCGCCTCGGCAGTGTAGCCATCGTATTCGGCGAACTTGGCTTCCAGGTCGGCCGCCTTCATGTAATCGTCTTCCGTGGCCTCGGGGTTGGCATAGATCGCGTCGCGCTCGGTCATGGCGGCCCACATTTCTTCATGGCCCATCATCACCACATCCAGCACGCGTACATCTTCGTAGGCAAACTGATCCTGGCGCAATTTGCCAAGCCGCACATGCGGGTCTTTCATGACATTGCCATTGGAAGGCTCAAGATCACCTCCCAAGATTTTCATGAACGTGGACTTGCCACAGCCGTTGGCACCGATCAGGCCATAACGATTGCCGTTATCGAACTTGACCGAGACATTTTCAAAAAGCGGCTTGGCGCCGAACTGCATGGTGATATTGGCGGTAGAGAGCATTGCTTAGGCAGACTTGGCCCATGAGCGGGCGTTGCGAAACATTTGGATCCAGGGCGAGTATTCGCCAAGGGCGGAGAATTGTTCAGGCTTCCAAGAAAGCTGAACATTGCGAAACACCCGCTCGGGGTGCGGCATCATCAGGGTGACGCGGCCATCGGTGTTTGTAAAACCAGTCAGGCCTTGCGGTGAGCCATTGGGGTTGGCGGGATAGCTTTCGGTGGGCTTGCCCGCGGCATCGACATAGCGCATGACTGGATTGCCACGCCCGCCTTCGGCGGGCTCGCAATGACGATTTAATTCGGCCCGCCCCTCGCCGTGCGAAACCACCACCGGCAACACCGCACCCGCCATGTCCTTAAAAAATACCGAGGGCGACTCTAAAATCTCTACCATCGAAAGTCGTGCTTCAAACTGCTCTGACTGATTGCGCACAAAATCAGGCCAGTCGTCGGCGCCCGGCACAATCTCGCGCAGGCCACTCATCATTTGGCAGCCATTACACACCCCCAGGGCAAATCGGGTTTCATCGGCAAAAAAGCGCGAAAACTGTTCGCGCAGATCATCGTTAAACAAAATGGTTTTGGCCCAGCCCTGCCCTGCGCCCAGCACATCGCCATATGAAAAACCACCACAGGCCGCAAGGCCTGCAAACTGATCAAGGCGTACGCGGCCTGAAAGCAGATCGCTCATATGCACATCCCAGGCCTCAAAGCCCGCGGCATCAAACGCCGCGGCCATTTCCACTTGGCCGTTAACCCCCTGCTCGCGTAACACGGCGACTTTGGGCTTGCCCCCCACCACGGCTGGCGCCGCTTTTACCGCGTTAACCAGGGCGGCGGGCAAGTTCACGAAAGGCTTTTCGGCACTGCGAAGCGACTGTGCTTCTTGCGCGACACACTCGGGGTTGTCACGGCGCTTGGCGATCTCAACACTCACCTGGCTCCAGATCTGTTGCAATTTGGCGCGCGATTGCTGATACACGCATTTGGCGTCGCGATAAATCTCGATTTGGTCTCGCGGATTGGGCCCGCCAATTTCATAAGAAAACTTTGACAGTCCGTGGTCACGCAAAACCTGCAACACTTCGCTACGCCGCTCTTTTTCAACTTGAATGACTGCGCCAAGCTCTTCGCTAAACAAGGCTCTTAACGTGAGCTCGTTGCGTTGGACCGACACCTGCTCGGGCCGAATCTTAAAGTCGCCCCAATCAGCGGCAAACGGATCAATCGTGAGCAAATCAAGATTCACGGTCAGGCCGCAACGGGCCGCAAAGGCCATTTCGCACAAACATGCCAACAGGCCCCCATCGGATCGGTCGTGATAGGCCAGCACCAGATCACGCGAATGCAGGGCGCGCATAGCGCCCGCAAATGAACGCAGCAATTCGGGGTCGTTCACATCGGGGGCTTCATTGCCGAACTGATCAATCACCTGAGCCAACACCGAACCTGCCAAGCGGTTTTTGCCCTGGCCCAAGTCAACCAGAATCAACACGGTGTCCGCCACGGTGTCTGACACCTGTGGGGTCCATGTCTTGCGAACATCTTGCACAGGCGCCACGGCGGTGAGATTCAACGACACAGGCGACACAACGGAGTGCTGCCCTGTTTCATCTTGCCAAAGGGTACGCATGGATAACGAATCTTTACCCACCGGAATGGATAAGGACAAGGTCGGGCAAATTTCTTTTGCCAAGGCTTTGACCGCATCGAATAGCGCAGCGTCTTGTCCCGATTCGCCACAGGCCGCCATCCAGTTTGCGGAGAGCTTGACCGTGTCGAGATCGCCAATATCAGCGGCGCATAAATTTGTAATGGCTTCGCCCACTGCCATGCGTGAGGCCGCAGCAGAATTGATCACAGCAATAGGGGTACGCTCACCCATGGCCATGGCCTGGCCACCCACACCCTGGTAATCCCACAAGGTCACCCCCACATCGGCCACCGGTGTTTGCCATGGGCCCACCATTTGATCGCGCGCAGTTAAGCCGCCTACTGTGCGATCACCAATGGTGATTAAAAAGTTTTTGCTGGCCACCGTGGGGTGTGAAATTACTTTTTCGGCAACCGATTCGAGATCGAGCCCCGAGAGATCCATTTCGCGTGTTGGCACGGTTTCTCGTGTCGCAATGCGGTGCATTTTGGGCGGCTTGCCGAGCAGCACGGATAAAGGCAGGTCGACCGGATTTGCGTGCGTGGATTGCTCTTCAACCAACAAACGGTCTTCATCGGTTGCAACACCCACCACCGCAAAGGGGCAACGCTCACGATCGCAAATCGCTTCAAATTGCGCTAGGGATTGCGGCGCAATCGCCAACACATACCGCTCTTGCGACTCATTGCACCAAATCTCTGCGGGCGACATGCCCGATTCATCCAGCGGGACTTTGCGCAGATCAAACTGCCCACCTTTTTCGGCGCCATGCACCAGCTCAGGAAACGCATTCGACAAGCCGCCTGCACCCACATCGTGGATCGACAGAATTGGATTGGTTTCGCCCATGGCCACGCACGCATCGATCACTTCTTGTGCGCGACGCTGCATTTCAGGGTTGCCCCGCTGCACCGAATCGAAATCCAAGGCTTCTTGGTTAGCGCCGGTTTGAATGGACGACGCCGCACCGCCCCCCATGCCAATGCGCATGCCCGGCCCGCCCAACTGCACCAGCAAGGCCCCCACCGGTATGTCTTTCTTCTGGCTCTGCGAACTGGAAATAACCCCAACGCCACCTGCCAACATGATGGGCTTGTGATAGCCCCAGCGCCTTGCGCCCACAGTCATTTCAAAGCTTCGGAAATAACCCAGAATGTTCGGGCGGCCAAACTCATTGTTAAACGCAGCGCCGCCCAAAGGCCCGTCAATCATGATCTGCAAGGCCGACGCGATGCGCGAAGGCGAATGCGGCGCCTCAGTAAAGTCCAGCGCGGAAACAGCAAAGCCAGTTAAGCCCGCCCGAGGCTCTGCGCCGCGGCCGGTTGCACCTTCATCGCGAATTTCTCCTCCGGCACCGGTGGCCGCACCCGGAAAGGGCGAAATCGCTGTGGGGTGATTATGGGTCTCGGCTTTTAATACGGTGTGCACCGTTTCACTGGCGCTGGTATAGGCCGACGGCTTGCCCGCCAATGGCCTGAAACGGCTGGCTGTCGCGCAATGCAGAATGGCAGCATTGTCGGCATAGGCCATGACCGTGTGCTGAGGCGTCACGGCATGGGTATGCCGGATCATTTTGAACAGTGATTCAGCCTGTGCCTGCCCATCGACCGTAAAGTCAGCGTTAAAAATTTTGTGACGGCAGTGTTCTGAGTTGGCCTGGGCGAACATTAAAAGTTCGACATCGGTCGGGTCACGCTTTAACTCGCCATAGGCCTTGGCCAGATAGTCAAGTTCATCGCTCGAGAGCGCCAGCCCAAGGTCAACATTCGCTTTGCCCAAAGCAGCAATTGCGCTGTCGAGCGAAGGGCCTAAAACAATGTGTGAAAGCGGCGCAGAGTGTTTTGAGTCCAGCACATGGTCTGGCAGCTCGCCAACAAAACAGGACTCGGTCATGCGATCGTGCAAAGCCGCGGCAATTGCTGCATGCTGGCCCTGCGAAACACCGGCGTGATCAATCTCCACCACCATCGCCCGTTCGACTCGATCAATTTGCGACAAGCCGCACGAAAGCAGAATTTCACTGGCCTTGGTTGACCAGGGCGAGCGGGTGCCAATGCGCGGCACCACCCAAAAACGAATCCGGCTGCTTGACGCTGCCGCATGCTGGCCATGGGCTGAGAGAATTGCGGCAAGCCGCTGGTCTTGCTGGGGCTGATAACCGCTATCGAGCGCTTTCGGGCTTACGGCAAGCAAGTAGGCCCAGTGCGCGGTCAAGCCCAACGCTTTGGGAGCAACTTTTTGAACCTGGGAAACAAGCCGGGCAAGCCGGAACTCTGACAGGGCCGAAGCGCCTGCCAACACGCGCAAAGAGGACATGCCGCCAATTATACGGTGCGACCACCCGCGAGCCGCACGATCGCATCGCATCGATCGGCGAGCTCTTGGGCATGCGTGACCAGCACAATGGTGGTGCCCTGACGCGCTCGCAAATCGAACAATAAATTGGTGATCATTTCCCCATTGGCTGCATCTAGGCTGCCCGTAGGCTCATCGGCAAAAATCAACTTGGGATTGGTGACAAAGGCGCGTGCCAAGGCCACGCGTTGCTGCTCGCCGCCCGACAGGGTTTTGGGAAAGTGAGTCTTGCGTGCCGACATGCCCACCAGATCGAGCATTTCCGACGCCCGGCTGCGCGCATTGGCTGCGCCACACAACTCCAAGGGCAACATGACATTTTCCAGCGCCGTTAAGTGCGACAACAGCTGAAACGACTGAAACACAAATCCCAACACGCCATTGCGCCGCGCAGCCCGCATGTCCTCAGGCAGCTGGTCCACCCGCTCGCCAAACCAATGCACTTCGCCGCGGGTCGGCGTGTCTAAGCCAGCCAAAATGCCAAGCAAGGTCGACTTGCCGCTGCCCGAGGCGCCCAAAATCGCGAGCGAGCCGCCCTGGGGCACTGAAAGCGAAACATCCTGCAAAATATCCAGGGAACCTGTGCTGTCAGAAACCGTCTTGGTAATTCCCTTGGCTTGAATCGCAATCAACACTGCACTCCTTTTAAAAAAATTATGGCCTCTCACCTGAACCGAAGAACTTTTCTGGCCGCGTCGCTGCTTGCAGCGGCAGCCTTGCTTGGCGCGCTGCCCACGGCTTGGGCCAGTCCGCCAGCAATTTTGGTGTTTGGTGACAGCCTTTCTGCCGAGTATGGCCTAAAGCGAGGATCGGGGTGGGTGAGCCTGTTGCAAGACCGGCTTAAAGAAAAAGGGTTCCCCCACCGCATTGTGAATGCCAGCATTTCAGGCGAGACCACGGCGGGCGGCGCAGCCCGCCTATCGGCTGTGCTCAAGAAACACCGGCCGCAAATTCTGATTCTTGAGCTTGGCGCCAACGATGGCCTGCGCGGCCTGCCCATTGCCCAGACCAAGGCCAATTTGCGCAGCATGGCCGCCATGGCAGAAAAAGCTGGCGCGAAGACCTTGATTGTGGGGATTCGCGTGCCGCCCAATTACGGGCCCGATTACGCGCGTCAGTTCGACCAGTTGTTTGAAGCCCTGGCCAAAGAGCTCAATGCGCCCGTGGTGCCGTTTTTGCTTGAAGGCATTGCCGAAAACCCCAGAATGTTTCAGGCCGATGGGATCCACCCGAATGAACAGGCGCAGCCTACAATGCTGAATCATGTTTGGACTGCACTTGTCTCTAGCAGGCTTATTCAGTCTGGCGCTCTTGGCAGCACCACTGCCCGCCAATAGCCTTGAATTTTCAGATATTGCCCAAGAAGGGCAATTGCGTTTTCTAGCCGCCCACCCCGAGCCCAATACCTATCGATACGAGTCGCGTGTTCGCGTTAGCGAAGACAGCTTGACGAGCGGCGTGGTGTCGATTGTGACTTGCCACCATCAGCTCGACCCGATTCGAAAAGTCGTGATCCTCTTTAACCCGAAGCGGCTGCAAAGCATTGAAATTCGCGAAGCCAGCGGCATTGGTGCCATTGAAGTAGAAGGCCACCGCGTGATCATGAGCGATGTAAAACGCGGGGCCATGGTGTGTATTGACCTGCAATCAAAGGCGCTGGATCGAATTGATGAGTCTACTTATCGGCTGCAGGCCGGCCCCTTGATGCGGCGCTATCTCGATGGCTATCTGCCCATGCAGGCCACCTTGCAGTTTGAGTGGCCGGGGCACCGTGTGTCGTTGAAAGAAACAAACCCAGTACCGCAGCCTGGCGTAAAGCTGATGCAGGACTCTGATCGGGCGGAGCTGGATATTATTTTTGCGGGGCGGTTGCTTGCGAATATTGATCTGCAAGTGAAGTAGCCGTGGCAATCTATTTCGTAAATTTGTAATACGTGTCGTTTAAGTACCGCCCCACATGCTGGATCTCTTCCTCGAACCAGCCGCTGTTGGTGCGGTTATTGCAAAACTCGATCATGCCGCGCAGCTGGGCCACATTGGTCGACTTGCGAAACATGTCATCGGAATAAAGCTGGGTTCCGTTTTTATCGGGAAACATGCTGTTGTGGCACGCCACACAACGCGGATCATGCAACGCCTTGCCCTTGGCCGCATTGCCCTTGGGAAAAGGGTTGGCCAGGGCGACGCTGCTCGCCCCAAGCAGACACAACACCAACAGTGACTTGCGCATGAACGAGCGTTGCGAAATTGCCATAGACCTGCCTCCTTGCAATGTTCAATAACGGCAGGTTACGACAAAATTCTTACAGTGCAATTCCGGGATTGCCCTTGACCCCAATGAGCCGGGGCGTGTTGAGCTTGACCGGCGCAATACGCTTTTTGGCCTTGAGATAAGTTTCGACCACTTCCCAGATCGGCTCGCCCTTGGTGCCCTCGGCCACCGGCGCCCAGCCCGCCACCTTGTAATTCTTTTTTGGGTCAATCGGCGTGCCGTTTAAACGCATGTCAGAGATTCGATTACCGGCTTTGCCATTGGGCTCACAGGCATAGGTGAGCCCGCCCACACGCACCATGTCTCCGCCCTGCTGATAGTACGGGTCGGGGTTAAACAGGTTATCGCACACATCTTCCAGCACGGTCTTAATGAACTCGCCGCTCATGTCGGTCACCGTGGTGTACGGGTAGGTAATCGCCGTTTGATCCATAACATGCTCGCGCGTGATGGTCTGGCCCGCCAAAATGCTGGTGCCCCAACGAAAGCCCGGCGAAAACGAGATCTCTGCGCTTTTCACTTCAATGAGCGCATCGCAAATTAGCTGATCGAATGTGCCATTGAAATTGCCACGGCGATACAGCAGCCCCTCGGTCACCGCAAGCGGCTCTTCAAGCTTGGCCTTATACGGCGCACGTACTTTATCGATAAAGGCCTGCATTTCCTTGTCAGCAGGGAGCATATTGGCAAACACGGGCAACAAGGAATATTTAAACCCCGCCACCTTGCCGCCTTTCACCTCGAAATCCATCACCCCCAGGAACTTGGAATTAGACCCTGCATTGGTCACCAAGGTCTTGCCGCCAGCGTTATTCACCACCACCGGCTGAGGAACGCCATCATGGGTGTGGCCACCAAAAATCGCGTCAATGCCCCGCACGCGCGAGGCCATTTTCAAATCCACATCCATGCCGTTGTGCGAGATCACCACGACAACCTGAGCGCCCTTGGCGCGGACTTCGTCGACCATTTTTTGCATGTGGTCGTCTTGAATGCCAAAGGTCCAATCCGGCACCATGTAGCGCGGGTTCGCAATCGGGGTATAGGGAAAGGCCTGGCCAATCACCGCCACCGGAATTCCGTTTTGTTCGCGAATGACATAGGGCTTAAAGACTTGATCGCCAAAGTCGGTCGTTTTCACGTTTTGCGCAAGAAACTCGATCTTGCCCGCAAAATCTTTTTTGATGATCTCTTCCACCCGCTGAGCACCGAGCGTGAATTCCCAGTGCGGGCTCATCATGTCAACCCCCAAAAGCTTGCAGGCATCGACCATGTCTTGGCCGTTGGTCCACAACGCAGTGGCCGAACCCTGCCAGGTGTCGCCACCATCAAGCAAGAACGCGCCCGGGCGATCGGCACGCATTTTTTTGACCAATGTGGCCAAGTGCGCAAAGCCGCCCACCTTGCCATAGGCCTTGGCCGCCTTTTCAAAATCAAGGTAGGTGTAGGCGTGCGATAAAGCGGTGTTGGTGCCAATGCCATAGGCTTTTAAAAGATTTTCGCCCACCAAATGCGGCACCTTGCCCGACATGCCAGCGATGCCCAGGTTGACATTGGGCTCACGAAAATAAATGGGAATGAGCTGGGCGTGGCAATCGGTGAAATGCAAAATGCTCACATTGCCAAACTTTGGGATGTCATAAAGCTTTTCTCCCTTGCCCGCAGCGCTGGCAGCGCTTGCCCAAGAGCCAAACATTCCTGCGGCCGACCCGGCAGCCATGACATTCAAAAATTCGCGACGATTCAGTTGCATGTTCAGATACCTATTGACACATGAATTGATAAAAATAAAGGCCCGGCAAACCGCCGGGCCTTCGACTCACTTACTTGTTGACCGGTGAATTTGGGTCTAACAACAGCGCCATGAGATCCTTCATCTGATTTTCGGTCAGGATACCCATGTGGCCAAAGCGCGGCATGTTGGTGCATGCGTTGTAGGCCTTGGCGTTGTAGAGCTTGCCCCAGGTGTACTTCACCACCGCATCGGAATCGCCACGAAGCTTGCCGTAGTTGTACAAACTTGGGCCAAGCGTGCCGTGAGAAATTTCTTCCTTGCTGATCTGGTGGCAGTTGTAGCAATTGCCGCCATTGGGCGAGCCTTCTTTGTCGGTGTAGGTGCTGCCTCGGCCATCTTGGGCCAGACGCTCACCGGCCTTCCAATCGCCCATAAACTTGCCGTCGGCCGGATACTTGATGGTCTTCATGTTTTCCGACTCGACGCGCTTACGCACCTCGGGCGGCAAATCCATGCGCGCCAGTTCCGCCTTGGAGCACTCCAGGTTGACCGAGTCTTGCAAGATGCGATCTTTTTTTGCAATGCCTTTGGCGCTAAACGAAGTGTTAAGGGCATTGAGCGCTTGCTTGTCGAGCTCGGAGCCAGAAGGAAGGCTTGCGCAGCCAGCTAACACCAAGGCCAGGCCCGATGCAATCCATAGTGATTTTTTCATAATGAGTTCTCCTGGCACTTAGCGCTTGATCGTGGGTGCAAGCGACTGAACCCCTTTGCCGGTTACACCCATGTAACTGGAAAGCGCAATCGTCACATCAGAGCCAAATTCGACATAAGGGAAGCGCTGTTGACGGAAGCAGTCTTCGAGGCGCTTTTGCATGGGCCACAGCTGCGAGTTCGACACCCGATAGGCAGGCCACGATGTAAACGCACGGCCAGCGGGCACATTCTTGGTCAGGTCAGGCAGCACCTGCAGGCGAATGCGCTTGTTTTCTTCGGAATGGCAAGTCGCGCAAGAAAAATCGTATGGGCCTGCGCGGTGAAAGAAAATCCGCTTGCCCAGTTCATACATGCGTTTTTCTTCGACATGGCCCTGAGGCACACTCACGGGCATGCCACGCGACTGCTGCGCCACATACACGACCAAGGCAATGATGTCTTTGTGATCATCGCGGTTATAGCTGCTGGCTTTTGCCTGAATGCCCTGGTGCTGCTCCATGCAGGTGACCAAGCGTGTTTCAAGGTCTTGCACCTTGTTGACATCGGAAAAATAACGGGGCAGCTGAACATAGGCCCCCTTCACCACACCGGGGCCCAGTCCCAGGTCGCATTTTTCAAGCGATGCATTCTTGGGGCCGCGCGCTTTTTTCCAAAGCTCTGCGCCTTTGGCTTCCCAAAGCTCGGCCGGGTTGTCATCGGCGAGCAACTCGCGGTAACGATCGATGGCCTTTTCGGCATCGGTTTGTGCAGCCACCGGCATCGCAAACGAGGCGCCAAGTGCTGCTGCGAGCGCAATGCGCCCGAGGCGTTGAACAATCATGCTTGTCTCCTTGTTAGATTGCGTCAGCCCCACAAAGGGGCTGCGCAATAACTTTTTTTAGGCAACCGTTGCTTCGTCGGTACGCTTGGCGCCTTTGTTGTCAACCCAGGTCACGGTGATCTTGTCGCCCGCCTTGCCCTTGGCCTTAAATTGCAGGAAAGGATTTTTAGAGATGGCGGGGCCCCACTGGGCGGTCATCACCGTCTTGCCGTTGAGCTGGCAAGTCACTTCTTGAATAAACCACGCCGGCACGAGATTGCCGGAAGAGTCTTTACGCTGGCCGGTTTCCATTTCATGGGCCATCAAGACTCGAACATCAACGGCACCGCCTTCAGCGCGGGCACGAATTCGCATTGGATCTGCCATTTAATTCTCCTGTAAATATTACAAATGCCGGATTGCCACGCCTGCTTCGCAGGCTCGCAATGACGAACTAAAAACCATCATTCCTGCTTTGCAGGCTCGCAATGACGAACTAAAAACCGTCATCACGAGGAGGCCCAACGGGCCGACGTGGTGATCAGCCGCCGCAGCCACCCAGGGTGACCTTGATCTCTTTCTTGGCCATGAAGAACTTGCCGTCGGCCTTGACGATCGCAATCACATCCGAGCTTTGGCCCATCTTGACGCGCATCGACACATCGGCGATCGCATCGGGCGTGAACTCATAAAAGCCCGCCATCATGGTGGGGTTCTTTTCCACCAACAATGCCGTCATTTGAGTGTTGGGGATCTTCGAGGCAATGCCTACCGGAACCACCGCGCCGTTTTCTGCAATATCGGGCGACGTGATCACAATGTCGGCGCTGTTGGGCGCACTGGCAATGCCCATGGCCTTGAGGGTGTCAGGCACATTTTTGGTGTCAAACCAATCTTTTTTCCAGGCGGCTGCCATGGCGGGGTTGGCTTGAAAAAACCCCATGGATGCCAAAGCGGAAAACAGTGCTGCGCCACCACCCGCTTTGATCACAGAACGACGTGAAATGCTCATATCGACTTTCTCCTCTTTCAAAAATCAATGCCGAGTGGTTACTTGGCACCGCCAAGAACCCACTGCACAACGGCAGTGAGTTCATTGTCTTTCACATTGGGGTTTGCAGGCATTGGGATTGGCCCCCATACCCCGGCCCCACCTTTTCTGACTTTCTCTGCCAGCATGGCTGGTGCTTTGGCATCGCCTGCATACTTCTTGGCAATGTCATTCCACGCCGGACCCACCATTTTCGCGGCGGGCGCATGGCAGGCCGTGCAGTTGTAACGCTTGGCAATGTCGGCACCGCTTAGGCCGGCATCGGCTGCCTTGGCAGGGCTTGCAGCTGCAACCACCGTCGGTGCTGCGGCCGGTGCGGCCGAACCCGGGCCCGGCACTGCGGGCTTGGAGGTGTCAACACCGCGCGAAGGTCCAATCGGGCGGTACTGCTCCGCCAAGTTGCCATGGGCATCGCGTGCCGACTCGGGCAGTGTCGAGGCCACTTTTTCAAGTTCCATGGGGCAGTTTTTCATGCACAAGGTGCCGGTGACATCGGGCTTGGCTTTGACATCCCAGAGTGCGTGATTGGTTGTCATGCCATTGCGATTGGGCATGCGCTTTTGCACATCGGCAATATTTTTGTCGGACAAGACAAAATCATCGGGTACGACTTCAGCCAAGCTCAAGATATACGCCACAACACCATACACTTCATCGGTGGTCAGCGACTTGGGATGTGTCCATGGCATGGCACGGTTGATGTAATCCCACAGCGTCGAGACCGTGGCCACTTTCATCATGGTGGTGCGCTGGGGAAAATCAAGGCGCGTGAGATTTGCAACCCGGCCCGTTTCAATGTCCTTTTTCGTGGTACCACCAACAATCGGCGTAAACACTTCGGTGCTCTCACCAAACACACCGTGACACGAAGCGCACTTGGCCTCCCAAACATTCAAGCCCTTGTCCACAGAGCCCGAACCCGGGGGGAGCCCTTTGAAATCGGGACGCACATCAATATCCCAGGCTTTAATTTCTGCTGGAGTCGCAGCGCGGCCAATTCCTGCAAAAGAGGGCTTGGCCGATTGCGCCCAGGCCGATGTGGCCACCAATGCAGCCGATACGACAGCGAGCTGCAACGATTTAGTAAACCTGGACATTGCTCACCTCCCCGGTCTCAGCGACTTTCCACGATTGGATCGCGTTTTGGTGATAAATCGAGCGCGTACCACGCACGGCTCGCAGCTGATTGATCTTGGGTTGCACATAACCCGTGTCGTCTTGCACACGGGACTGCAACACGGCCGGGCTTCCATCCCAGACCCAATCGATATTGAAACGCGTAAACGCCTTGGGCAAGATCGGCCCTTCGAGCCGCGCTGTGCGCCAGTTACGGCCCCCATCGACCGAGACATCCACACGCTTGACCTTGCCGCGGCCCGACCAGGCGAGACCACTGATGTTGTAAAAACCTTTATCGAGCAAAGTCTGCCCTCCAGAGGGCGTGGTGATCACCGACTTGGCTTCTTGAATTCCCGAGTACTGACGGTGCAGACCATCGGGCATGAGATCAATGTAGTGAATGGCCTCGTCTTTTGCGGCCCACTTCATGTCGCCGACTTCAATGCGACGCAACCACTTCACCCAGGAAACCCCCTGGATGCCAGGCACCACCAAACGCAAGGGGTAGCCGTTTTCAGGCCGCAACATCTCGCCATTCATGCCATAGGCCACGATCACATCATCGAGCGCACGATCCAGGGGAATGGTTCGGGTCATGGAGGAGCCATCGGCGCCCTCGCCCAGAATATATTTCGCCTTTTTAAGGTCAATGCCGCAGTCTTCTAGCAGCACGGACAAGGGCACGCCGGTGAATTCGCTGCACGAAACCATGCCGTGTGAATACTGCACCGTGGGCACTGCCACATTACCCCACTCCATGGCGGTGTTGGCGCCACACTCAATGAAATGAATACGCGACACCGACGGCAGGCGCATGATGTCGTCCATGGTGTAGACCTTGGGGTTTTTCACCAGGCCCATCACCATGAGTCGATGCTTGCTGGGGTCGATATCCCACCAGCCCTGGTGGTGCCGCTCAAAGTGCAGACCACTGGGCGTAATGATTCCGAAGGTGCCTTGCAAAGGCGTAAACGCCACCGACGCAGCCGAGACCCGCGTTAATCCCGGAGACTCCCGACGCTGCAAGCCCGCTTCAAATTTTGAAGGCACGCCATAGGGGTTGGCCGCAACCGGCAGGCCCAAACCTTTGGTGTGCTCTGGCAAATTCAAAATATTGGGATCGCCCTCGCCCAAGGCTGCCTGCACCGAATGTGCGCCAGCCGCAAGGCCCAACGCAGCCATGGAGGCAGCCGCCGAGCCCACGGAAGCAGTGAGAAACTTTCGCCGCATGAGTTCGGGCGACTTTGCATCTTCCTTTGCAAGGAAGTTTTCCGGTGCCTTGATAATGCGGCCGGATTTCTTTACTTCACTAGCCATTCAACCCTCCCCAGCGTTGAATTAAAAAACCTGTTTTGCGCTAAGCGCTTTTATTTTCTGGCAACTTCAATCATTAGGCGCTGCTCATTCTCACACACACCAATCGACATAATTCAGTGATCGTGGCGTCACTCACTCCGTAAAACACCGAGGTGCCTGACCGTCTGCGAGAAAGCACACCCGAGCGGTGCAATAACGCCAAATGCCGCGACACATTGGGCTGCGGCAGGCCCGTACAGTCCACCACCTCCTGAACAGAACGCTCCTCGTAACAAATCGCCTGCAAGATACGCAGACGCGAGGGCTCGGAGAGCAATGTGAAATACTCTGCGGCCTTTTCAAACACCTGAGACATTTCGCCTGCCTTTTCGCCCTTGGCGATGGCAGGGTTGGCGCCCTGCTCGAACAGGGATGAAGTGGTAAATGTTTGGGCTGCGTTCATACTGATTGCGTACAATATTCTTCTAACGGCATATAGTCAACTATTTCATCTGACGCAACGCAGCAACCCAATCCGACGCTCATCAACCCATGACTCCTCCAGTGGCTTTCGCCCCCCCTTCCGAACTGCTCGCCTTATTACGAAAGGCCCGCAGTGGTCAGATTTTGGTAGCAGGCCTTTACAGCTCAGACCGCTGCCCCTGGTGCGTAGCGGTTAAAAAGGAGCAGCTGCTTCCGCGCATGCGTGCGGCAATGGCCCCGACCTTACGAATTGTGGAGTTCAACGCAGACTCAAACGCCGTCTTTACCCTTCCTGATCGCAGCAAAAAAACGGCCCGCCAGTGGGCGGCCCAGTTCGGGTTTCGAGTCATGCCCACACTGGCCTTGCTCAACGAAACCGCATCACCGATTGGCGAGCCCCTAATCGGTTACGCTTCACCTGATTTCTATGCGGCTTACCTGGAGGACCGGATCAAGGCCGCCCAAACTTATTGGCAGACTCTTCGCTCATGACCCAAGACCTTCGCGCCGACCACCCGCAACGCTATGCCTTGCATCACGAAATTCATGCACGGCCGCCCTTGGCGCTTTGGCCCAATGAGCGCGTGATTAGTCAAGCGTTTTTATTAGATGCCACAAGCCGCCGACAGCAAATCGATTGGATCAATCGTGCAAGCGGCCATTTTCCGATTCGTCAAGGATCGGCAAACGACGCGTCGATTCGTGTGCTTGAAATATCGCCTGAGCCCGCCCGAACCCTGCTGAAATGGGAAATGCATGGCGAGTTCGTGAGTGTCACGGTGTTTGCGCAGCAGGCCAGTGCGCAACAATTTGATACGCGCGCCGAGGCCCTTGGAAAAGTGTCCGCGGCGCTTGAACATTTCCAGGTGCCAGGCCTTGTCGCGCTGCCGGGACAGCGACTGGCGGCCATTGACATTGTGTTGGAGCAAGCCCCCCTGTACGCCGATGCGTTTGAGGTAGCCAAGCGCTTTCGCAATAACACGGTTGTGGGCAGCCAGATCACCTCCAACCAAAATGTTCAGCTATGGACTGACCTACAACTCGATGAAGCGGGCTTTATTCAAATCGTACTTCGCAGCGAAAAAGGCGGCAGTCGCCAGTTGGGCCGTGCTGTTCAACGGCTCATCGAAATTGAAACCTATCGAATGATGGCGCTGTTGGCGCTGCCCAGCGCCAAAGGCCTGGCAGAGCCGTTGCGCACTGCAGAGCTTGAACTGGCCAAAGTCTCAGAAAAGATTGCAAAGGCCCAAAAAGAAACGGCGATCGACTTAAGTGTTGATGCCCAGCTGCTTGGCGATGTGTCAGCGCTTGCTGCCCGGGTGGAAGGATGGATGTCGGCCAATGGCCTGCGCTTTACCGCGGCCGAAGCCTACTACGAGCTGGTCAAGCGCGCCTTAAACGAAATGCATGAAACCACAATTCCCGGCGTGCAAATGCTCAATACCTTTATGGATCGCCGGTTTGAGCCCGCCATGCGCACCTGCCGCTGGACCGTGCGCAGGCTACGCGATTTATCGGACCGTATTTCGCGCACGACTCAAATTCTGAAGACACGCATTGAGTTTGTGAATGAAAGCCAACAGCAGTCGTTGCTGGCCAGCATGGATCGACGCGCCAAGCTTCAGCTGCGGTTGCAACAAACTGTGGAAGGCTTGTCAATCATTGTCATGACCTATTACGCCACTGGATTGCTGCAATACATTGCGAAAGGACTAAGGCAATTCGGCGTTTCGGTAGACCCCGATGTGGCGGGCTTGATCTCCGTGCCGGTGATTGCGATGACTTTGTTCTGGTTTTTAAGCCGCCGCCGCAAGCGACAGCCTGAGATTTGATGGATTGCCACGCCCGCTTCGCGGGCTCGCAATGACGGGTTAAGTTATTCGCCCTCGCAATGATGTCGTCATCGCGTTATGAATGTCATTGCGAGGGCCCAACGGGCCCGTGGCAATCTGCGACCGGTGGGTCGCCACGGCGCCTTTGGCGCCTCGCGATGACGAGTTAAATTAATTCACTCAACTCATCAACCACCAACTCCGCCTCGGGAAACGCCTGGTGGCCAAAAAACTGACTGCGCACCACCACCGTCCGAATGCCTGCACCACGCGCAGCAATCAAACCGTTTCGAGAATCTTCAATCGCCACGCAATTGCTCGAATCCAAGCGAAGCCGCTGCAAGGCCAGTTCATAAGCCTCAGGGTCGGGTTTTTTCTTGGCGACATCTTCGCCACACACCATCAGCGCGGGCTCAGGCAGCTTGGCAGCAACACGCACGATTGCATGCTGCCACAGTGCCTGCCAGTTCGACAGGCTGGTGGTGGTGACCACGGCCCAGCGGCCACCGTGATCGCAAATGGCCTGCACCAACTCGACAAAGCCTTTGCGCGGCACAATACCGCCATTTTCCAAAAGCTCGGCATACAGCGCATTTTTGCGTTGATGAATTTTGCGAAACTGCTGTTGGCCCGCTTTGCTAAAGGCCGCCGCGTATCCCACTTTTTCTGCGTAGGCCATCATGCGTTCAAAACCGCCCGTCACCTTTAAAAGCTCGCCATATTCCTGCTCGGTCCACCGCCAGGCGATGCCGGCCTCGGCAAAGGCTGCATTAAACGCGGGCAAGTGGCCCTGCCCCTCGGTTTCTGCAACCGTGCCGTCGACATCGAACAGCACAGTGCGGTTTACAAGCAGCTTATGCACCGCGGCTTTGAAGAACTTCTACCGCGGGCAGCACCTTGCCTTCCAGGAATTCCAGAAACGCGCCGCCACCCGTGGAGATGTAGCCAATTTGAGGCGCAATATCGAACTTGGCAATTGCAGCCAATGTATCGCCACCGCCAGCAATTGAAAATGCGGGGGAGTGGGCAATGGCGGCTGCCAACATTTTTGTGCCGCCCGCAAATTGCGGGATTTCAAACACGCCCACAGGGCCGTTCCACACAATCGTGCCCGCGCGCGACAAAATCGACGCAAGCTTTGCGGCAGTCTTGGGGCCGATATCCAGAATCATGTCATCGGCAGCCACTTGATCAGCAGCCACCTTATTGGCACGAGCTTGAGATGAAAATTCATTGGCCACCACGACATCTTCCGGGATGGGCACTTCAGCGCCGCGCGCCTGCATCATGTCCATAATCGCTTTGGCCTCATCCAGCAAATCGAGCTCTGCAAGCGACTTGCCAATGGGCAGGCCCTTGGCCGCCATAAAGGTGTTGGCAATGCCGCCGCCCACAATCAATTGATCCACTTTCGAGGCGAGCGATTTCAAAATGGTGAGCTTGGTTGAAACCTTGGAGCCCGCAACAATGGCCACCAGGGGGCGCTTGGGGTTTTCTAAGGCTGCCGCTAACGCATCGAGCTCGGCGGCCATTAAGGGCCCAGCGCAGGCCACCGGCGCAAATTTTGCCACGCCATGGGTCGTGGCCTCGGCCCGGTGGGCAGTGCCGAAAGCATCGTTCACATAGACATCGCACAGTGCTGCGATTTTCTTTGCAAGAGTTTCGTCATTTTTCTTTTCGCCTTTATTCAAGCGACAATTTTCGAGCAGCACCACTTCGCCAGGCTGCACAGAAAAACCGCCCTCGACCCAGTCGCGCACCAAGGGCACTTTGCGCTCAAGCAGCTGGGCAATGCGCAAGGCCACGGGCGCCAAGGAATCTTCAGGCTTGAACTCGCCTTCGGTTGGGCGGCCCAGGTGAGAGGTCACCATAACCACAGCGCCTTGCTTTAAGGCCATTTCAATGGCCGGCAACGAGGCACGAATACGCGTGTCATCGGTAATCGCACCCGTGTCGTCTTGCGGCACATTCAGATCAGCACGAATCAAGACCCGTTTGCCCTTCAGTGGCAAATCGGACATTCTTAAAAACTTCATTGCATCCCCTTGAAATAAACAGGCACTTCTTTAATCGTTAAAACAATACGATCCGGCTGGGCTTCTTCAATGGGCTTGCCCATGTTGTAGCCATAAGGCACCGCCCAGCACATGACTTTGGCCGCCTTCGCGGTCTGCATATCAATAAACGAATCGCCCACAAACAAGGACTCTGGGCCCACCGCGCCAAGCTCGTACATGCAATTGTAAATAACGGTTGGGTCGGGTTTTTTAACAGCATAGGTGTCGCCGCTCACCACCTTGTCAAATGCGTTGGCCAAGCCGTGGGCTTGCAGCAAACGATCAGTAAACCGGCTTTCCTTGTTGGTGACAATGGCGCGCTTGACGCCCAAGGCCTTGAGCGCTTCCAGCGACTCCAGCACATCGGGGTACGCTTTGCTGTTGCTGCCGGCGCAATCAAAGTAATGCGCAATAAATTTTTTCATCACTTCAGGCCAGCGCTTTTCATCGGGGGCGCCGGCCACCGATGTCCACGCCTGGGTCATCATCCAGCCCGTGCCGTAACCAATCCAGTCACGCACCTGATCTTGCGAGACCTGTGGCAAGCCGTAATCGTGCAAGGTGCGGTTTGCAGAATCGGCGATCTCGGCCGCCGTGTCGAACAGCGTGCCATCAAGATCAAACATGACCAAGGCCATATTACGCCCGCCGCTTCATGTCCATGAGCCGAAGAATCATGGGCGTGAAAATCAATTGCATGGCCAGGCCCATTTTGCCGCCGGGGATGACCAGGGTATTGGGCCGGGTCATCATGGCGCCATTAAGCATGGACAGCAGGTAAGGAAAGTCAATGCCCTTGGGGTTGGCAAAACGAATCACCACCATGCTTTCATCAGGACTGGGAATATCTTTCGCAATAAACGGGTTTGAAGTGTCCACCGTGGGCACGCGCTGAAAATTCACGTGCGTGCGTGAAAACTGCGGGCAAATGTGGTTAATGTAATCGGGCATGCGGCGCAAAATGGTGTCGACCACTGCCTCTTGCGAGTAGCCACGCATTTTTTGGTCACGGTGCAGTTTTTGAATCCACTCCAGATTGATAATGGGCACCACACCCACCAGCAAATCAACATGCTGGGCCACATTGGCATCGGGCCCAACATAGCCGCCGTGCAGGCCTTCATAAAACAGCAGATCCGCATCGGGCATCATGTCTTGCCAAGGCGTGAAGGTGCCTGGGTCTTGCTTGAATTCGGCAGCCTCAGCATCGTCGTGAATATACTTGCGCACCTTGCCTTTTCCGGTCGCAGCGAAGGTTTTAAAAATCTCGGCAAGTTCCGCCAGCAAGTTCGCCTCGGGGCCAAAGTGGCTAAAGTTACTGTTGCCCGCCTCCATTTGTTTTTTCATCTCGGCGCGCATGGCCATGCGGTCGTAACGATGCATGGAGTCGCCCTCGAGCACCTGGGCCTTAATGCCATCGCGCCTAAAAATATGCTTGAAGCTGCTCATCACGGTGGTGGTGCCAGCGCCGGAAGAGCCAGTAATCGCAACAATCGGGTGTTTGACAGACATGAGGGGCCTCGCTTTTTTCATTTATTGAAACAACGATCTCTCTTTAAATAAGGGAGAGGAATATTTCTGATCGGTGCCGGTATCGTATTCATGGTGATAACGCTCAATGCGCTCTACCTCATTTTTCGAACCCAGAATCACGCCAATGCGCTGGTGCACGGTGTCAGGCACCACATCAAGAATGCGTTGACGGCCAGTTGAGGCCAGGCCACCCGCCTGCTCCACCACCATGCCCATGGGGCTGGCTTCGTACATGAGCCGCAATCGGCCCGGCTTGGAGGGGTCCTTCGTGTCTTTGGGGTACATGAAGATTCCGCCGCGCATCAGAATTCGGTGCACTTCGGCCACCATGCTGGCAATCCAGCGCATATTGAAATCACGGCCGCGCACATCGGTCTTGCCAGCCTTGCACTCGGCCACATAGCGTTGCACCGGAGGCTCCCAGAACCGTTCGTTGCTGGTGTTAATGGCAAACTCACTGGTGTCTTGCGGCACGCGAATATTGGGGTGGGTCAGAATAAAGTTGCCCACCTCGCGGTCTAAGGTAAAGCCGTGGGTGCCATTGCCCACCGTAATCACCATCATGGTCGAAGGCCCGTACACCGCATAGCCTGCCGCGAGCTGGGTGCGGCCAGCCTGCAAAAAATCTTTTGGCTCAGGCGCTCGGCCCGCAGGCGAGCGCAACACTGAAAAGATCGAGCCGACCGAGACATTCACATCAATGTTCGATGACCCATCAAGTGGATCGAACACCGCCAGAAAGTTCTTGTTTTGCGCCCCATCGGCAATGATCGGGTCATCCATTTCTTCTGACGCAAGGCCTGCCACCAAGCCGCCCAAGGTAAAGGTATTCACAAAGGCATCGTTGGAGAGCACATCCAATTTTTTTTGCACTTCGCCTTGCACATTTTCTGATTCCAGGCTGCCCAGTACACCGGCCAATGCGCCTTTTGCCGTCATGGCGGAGATAGCCTTGACTGCGGAAGCAATATCCACCAATAGCGCCGCAAGGCTGCGTGACTCTGCACTGCCATCAAGCTGTTGAATCAAAAATTTCGAAAGCGTGGTTCGCCCGAGATGCATTTATAGACCTCCTTGAAACACTCGCGAGGCGCGAATGTCTTGCTCTGAAATACTGGAAAGCTCTTCGCGTGTGGCCAAATGGCCCGGCCTTGCGGCCAGTGCAAAGACCCGATTGGCCTGACGCAGGCGCGCTCGGTCCAAGGCGTTGCGAATTGATCGCGCATTGGCAAAATGCGGCTGCGACTTGCGCATGACAATGTATTCCTTCATGGCCGCCCGCGCGCCCGAATCAAGGGCGTAGTGCATTTGATTCACCATTTTGTCGGCGATCAACAAAAGCTCATCATCGGTGTAATCGGGGAAATCAATATGGTGAGCAATACGCGAAGACATTCCGGGGTTGGACTTAAAAAATGTGTCCATGCGATCTTTATAGCCTGCAAGAATCACGACCAGGTCATCACGGTTGTTTTCCATGACCTGAAGCAAAATCTCAATCGACTCCTGGCCATAGTCACGTTCGTTTTCAGGCCGGTACAAGTAATAGGCTTCATCGATAAACAACACGCCGCCCATCGCTTTTTTTAAGACTTCCTTGGTTTTGGGAGCGGTGTGACCAATGTACTGGCCCACAAGATCGTCGCGCGTCACGCTCACCACATGGCCTTTGCGCACATACCCCAAGCGGTGAAGAATCTCCGCCATGCGCATGGCCACTGTGGTTTTGCCAGTACCGGGGTTGCCGGTAAAGCACATGTGCAGGCTCGGGGTCTCGGCTTCAATGCCCATTTGGGCGCGGGCCTTGCTCACCACCAAAAATGAGGCAATCTCGCGGATGCGCTGTTTTACGGGAGCCAGGCCGATCAGCTCACGGTCGAGCTGGTCAAGCACCTCGAACACATTGGCCTCTTGCAGGATCGCGTTTAAGTCTACAGCGCTTGGAAGCGCTGCAGACTCCTGAGGCAGGACTGTTTGCTGATCGGTCATGGCTTAGTCCCCCTTAGCCGCTGTAACGCTCACCTGCAGGCTTGTCGGTTGCATACGAATGCGTGGTGTAACGAATGGTGCGGTTTTGTGCCTCTTGGCGGACCAGACCAAAACCAGGCTCGTGGGGCGGGCGCTGCACGATAAAACTCATGCACATGGATTCAATACCGCGGGTGTTATCAAAAGCGTTCACCTTGATATACACATTGGGGTTGGCCTTGCGACAGGCGTTTAATTCGTACACCACCGCTGCGCCATCTTTGATCTGAAACATGGGAATGCCCCACATATTCCAGTAAGTGTTGCGGGGGTGAGGGTCGTCGGTCCACTCGACCGATAGCGCCCAGCCCTTGCTAATGGCGTAATCCACTTGCTTGCGAATCTCTTCGTCGGTCAAATCGGGAAGAAATGAAAACTGGCCTTGAGTAATTCTCATGATGTTTCTCCGTGTTCGTCGTGTCGGGTTTAGCTGGCAGCGGTGGGGGTGGCTACAAAGTCCGGCGCATCGGTCGAGGTGTAGTTAAACTCCACGCCCTTCCAGGTTTCCAGCGCTTTTTCTAAGGGCTTGCACCACTTGGCTGCCGCGCGAAGAATCTCGGGGCCTTCGGTATCGATGTCGCGGCCTTCGTTGCGGGCCTTGACCATGGCTTCCAAACCCACGCGGTTGGCAATCGCGCCGGCTTGAATGCCATCGGGGTGGCCAATCGTGCCGCCGCCGAATTGCAAAATACAGTCATCGCCAAAGAGCGAGAGCAGCTGGTGCATTTGGCCGACATGAATACCACCGGATGCGACAGGCATGACTTTTTTCAGGTCACACCAGTCTTGGTCAAAGAACAGGCCTCGCGACAAGTCTTGCTTGGTGTAGGAGTCGCGACACACATTGTAAAAACCTTGAACCGTGCGCGGGTCGCCTTCCAGCTTGCCCACGGCCGTGCCGGTGTGCATGTGATCGACGCCAGCGAGTCGCAGCCACTTGGCAATCACACGGAATGAAATGCCGTGGTTGCGCTGGCGAGTGTAGGTGCCATGGCCTGCGCGGTGCAGGTGAAGAATCATGTCGTTTTTGCGACACCAGTTGCTCATGGATTGAATGCAAGTCCAGCCCACGATCAAGTCGATCATCACGATCACGCTGCCGAGCTCTTTGGCGAATTCAGCGCGTTCATACATGTCTTCCATGGTGGCGGCTGTGATGTTTAAGTAATGGCCTTTCACCTCGCCGGTGTTGGCTTGGGCTTTGTTCACCGCATCCATGCAAAACAGAAAACGATCACGCCAGTGCATGAAGGGCTGGCTATTAATGTTCTCATCGTCTTTGGTGAAATCCAGTCCGCCAGTTAACCCTTCGTACACGACGCGGCCATAGTTTCTGCCCGACAAACCCAATTTGGGTTTCATGGTGGCGCCCAAAATAGGACGGCCGAATTTATCCAGGCGCTCGCGCTCGACAATAATTCCGGTTGAGGGACCTTTGAAGGTTTTGACATAGGCCACCGGTACGCGAATGTCTTCCAGGCGCCCCGCCTTAAGCGGCTTAAACGAAAAAACATTGCCAATGAGCGACGCGGTCATGTTGGCAATGGAGCCTTCCTCAAACAAAATAATGTCGTAGGCGACATACGCAAAATACTGCTGCTCGGTGCTGGTGCCCGGGCCGGTATTGGGCACAGGATCTACCCGGTAGGCCTTGGCTTGATAGGATTCATGGGCCGTGAGCAGGTCAGTCCACACCACGGTCCAAGTCGCGGTTGAGGATTCGCCCGCTACAGCTGCAGCGGCCTCCTCGGGATCAACGCCTTCTTGGGGGGTAATGCGAAACAGGCAGATGACATCGGTGTCTTTGGGCTCGTAATCGGGCCTCCAATAGCCCATTTGCTTGTACTTGAGAACGCCGCCCTTGTAGCGCTCTTTCATGTCGGTAATGCGTCCCTCTGATGGTTTACTCATGGGTTATCTCCTTTAGGGTGATCGTGGCCCAAAACCATGGGCGCTAGAGGGACTTTAGAACTGAAGATTATTAAGATAAAGTCACAATTAGTGAATCGACCGGTAAGCGTGGCTTATGAGGAACCTGACCCTTCGACAGATTCGAATTTTTTCATCGGCAGCTCGCCACAGCAGCTTTGCGCGAGCGGCAGAGGAGCTGCATCTCACGGCCCCTGCCGTCTCTATGCAAATCAAGGAGCTTGAGGATGAGGTGGGCTCTCCGCTGTTTTCTCGCGTGGGACGGCGAGTCGAGCTCACCAGCGCCGGCGAATACTTTTGGATGTTTGCCCGGCGCGTGCAGGCCACTCTGGCCGAGGCCGAAGCCGTGATGCAGCGGCTGAAAGGCGCGGAAACGGGAACGCTTCGCATTGGCATTGTCAGCACAGCAAAGTATTCGGTGCCCAAAATGCTGGGCCTGTTTCGCCAAGACCACCCCGGCATTCAAATCAAGATTGATGTCTGCAATCGAGATCGCCTGCTAGAGCTTTTGCGAGATGGCGAGATTGATCTTGCTGTCATGGGAAGGCCACCAAAACATCTGGATACGAGGGCCGAGGTGTTTGCCCACCACCCACACGCCTTTGTGGCCTGGCCGAAACACCCCCTTGCCAACCACTCGGCAATTTCTGCCAATGCCTTGAACTCTGAGGAAATTATTTCAAGGGAAAACGGCTCAGGGACTCGCGCCATCATGCAGGCCTACATTGAAAGCCACAAGCTGCACCCGCATATCACCATGGAAATGTCGAGCAATGAAACCATCAAGCAAGCCGTGATTGCGGGGCTTGGCATTTCATTCGTTTCTCTACACACGGTAGGCCTTGAAATTGAACATGGCCAGCTGGTGGTGCTGGATATTGAAGACACGCCGGTGCTGCGTGCCTGGCATGTGGTGGCGCTGGCCAACCGACATTTATCAAGTGCTGCAGAGGCCTTTCGCTATTTCATGCTTGAACACGGCGCAAGACTATTGTCAGAACAGTTTCCAAATCTTCAGCGCTTTTATGAAAATGCGACCCGCATCAAGGAAAGCGAGGGCGCATGACACTGCCCGTGCGATGGCTTACCGAAAAACTTGCGGTGATCGGGCAGATTAGCCCGCAAGAAGTTGCTGCGATTGCCGAGATGGGCTTTAAAAGCGTGATTTGCAACCGCCCCGACGACGAATACGGCCCCGGCCAGCCAAAATCCAATGACATTAAGGCTGAGGCTGAAAAACTTGGCCTGGCGTACGCGTTTTTGCCGGTGACGCCCGTTGGCGGCACCGCAGCCGATGCCAAGGCCATGGGGGCCTTGCTGGCAAACATGCCTACCCCAATCCTGGCGTATTGCAGAAGCGGTGGGCGCTGCATGGCCTTAATTGGCGTCACGGCACGCATGGGCTTTCCCATCCCGCAATAAAAAAGGCCAGGCTGCAACGCAGCCCGGCCTTTCTTGATCGCTCAGTAAAACTTACGCTTTGCGAACTTTCCAGTTCTTGCACCAGCCTTGATTGGGCGTTAAGCGATCACCAAAGAAAGAACACGGCGCGAACGCATCGGCTTGTTTGCCATCCCAGAGCTGACAGCCGCTACAAGACTGGTCGGGTTTGTGACGGGTCCAACGCTTGCCATCAACATTTTTGGTGTCTAGCTTAAAGCCCATGCTCTTGGCATAGGAGTCGTTTTCCGAGAGCTTTTCTGCGGCCTGCGAGGCTTTCAGGCCCAAGGCCATTGCAGAGGCGCCTGCGGCAACCTGCATCATGAACACTCGGCGATTCGTTTTTTGCATTTACTATCTCCTGTTTTGTAAAAGTTTTAAAAGCTGGTCCTTACAAGTCTTGCGTAGTGGCGATCTTGCTGGGCAGCCACGCCAATACCACCTGCACCAAAATCCATCACAAAGGCTTGGGGCTCGTAGCTGCCAACACCTTTCAGAACAATGGTCCAATACGACGCAGCAAGCGTGCCCGGAAACAATTCGAGATTGATTCTGGGGTTTGCGCACTGGCGCTCAGCAATGGTGGCGAGCTCACGAATGTTGGGAAGACGCCAATCGTTATAAAAAAAATTCCCCGATTGGTTGGTCTTTGAAGCCACATCGTTCGCTTGCTGCCATGACAAAGCCTCAGGCACTCCATTGCAGTTTCCTTTGGCCCACGCCTGCCCTACCGAGCACCGCATCCACTGAAGACCTGATCGACGGTCGGTCACCGTTCCGTCGCCATGATCTTCAAAGGCTTGCGTTGGTGTTGATAGTGCAAACCGAGAAGTGTCACACTCCTGCCCCGCAATTGCCACCGACACAAACAACGACTGCGAAATAAGCCACACAACAGACCCGACCTTCATTCGCAGCCGTGTTCCTTGCCTTACTTGTCAAGCCCAACGCCCGAAGGCTTGCGCGGATAGCCAAAGTTATCCGTCACGCGGATCGGTGTGGTTTGACGGGTTGCAACACCCGGCTCAATGGGCAGACCACGGTGCAGATACATGGAGTAAGCCTCCATGGCCAACATGTCATAGCCTGAAACATCAAGCGCCTTGCCGGCTTGCGGGTTCTCAATGCACCAGTTCACCATTTCGCGATAGGTGACCACCCGGTTAAACGAGGGCATGAACTTGGGAAAGGTTTGTGGGTTGGCGGCCGCCGTATCCGGGTGGCAGTTGCCACAGGCCAGGCCATTACGAGTCATGGACTCTTTGGCGCCGTGCCAAATGTTAAAGCCATGATCGACTGCCTTGATTAATTCAGCCTTGTGAGCAGCGAGCTCTTCGGGCGTGAAGGGAGGACGCGCTTGTGCGGTGCCCGCCATCAGTGCAGACACTGCGGCCGTTGCAGCAACCACGCCAACTGCTTTTTTTAGAGTGTTTTTGATCATTGTGTTGTCTCCTTAAACCTTGAATCCGTCTTTCATCCACGGCGTGAGCGACTCAGCAAACGGCTGGTACTGAACCTTGGTCGATTTCGGGCTTTCGATCTGCGCAAACAAAGTGCCCATGCCATCGGATTCATCGGCCGGGTCCGCCCGATACATCTGGCTTTGCGGGTAATCCAAGGTGACGGGGGGATACGGCCAGGGCCACGAAGTGCTCATGGCGCCAACTGAGGACATGTTGCCCACCTTGTTGTAAAGCGTTTGGTGCACATGGCCATGGAAAGACATGACATTGGTGAACTTGGAAAGGATCTGGCGAATCTGCGGCGCATCGGCGGTTTGGAAATTCCAGCGGGGGTAGTAATCCCACAGCGGCGAGTGTGTGAACACCACCACCGGAGTATCCGGCGAGAGCTTGGCAACATCTTTTTTCAGCCACTCCAGCTGATGGTCTTGCACGCCCCACAAACCAGCCCATGGGCCCTCGAGCATCTCCATGTATTCCATGCGCTGCTTGGGTGTGAGCTTTGCAGCAGTCCAAAAGTCTTTGACCAAAATCGAGTTCATGCCAATGAAGTGCACGCCCTTATGGTCAAACGACCAATAATCACGCTCGCCTTTGCGCTGGCCCGCTGCAGGATTATTGGCGCCGTAAATACGCTGCCAATCGGCACCCATATCCAGGTACCAATCGTGCTCGCCAGGGATGATCACCATCTTGGCTTTGAGCTTGGACAACAGCTTCTTGCCTTTTTCAAGCTGGTCTTTGGTGCCGTTTTGGGCAATGTCGCCACCGTAAATTACAAAATCGGGCTGCACGGCCATGTTGTTGACTTGCTCAATTGCGTCAGTGAGCATGGCATCGAATTTATGGTTTTCGCCGCTATACAAGTGCGAGTCGGTGATCATTGCAAATCGGAAAGGCTGCACCGATTTGCTTTGGGCCTGCACCAAGTCCACCACGCCAAGGTTTACACCCGCGGCAGATGCCACCATAGTGGATAGGCCGGCCTTTCCGGTAATGCTTAAAAACTTACGGCGATCAAGCTCTTTTGTTTCACTCATCCTTAGTCTCCTGGTTTTGGATCAAGCACCCTCGAGGGGAATCTCCCTGTTTTTGTTGTGGGTACAGAATGCGCCTTGTCATGGACAAATGCATCCATAAAACGCGTAAACCCTAATCAGGAGTTCTTAGGGAATTCTTCAGGATTTCTTAACGAGTTATTGCTAAATACTGTAGTGCACCGCACAAGATTCAACGCATATGTCAATAAATGTTGACATCTCAGTGTGTCTATTTAGAATGAAACCAAAACAGGGCTTTGTCCCGGACAACTAGACAATTCGCCAAGGAGACCACGCATGGCACACCCCACAACGCTTCGAGCTCGGCTCACCGGGCTCGCACTTGGTATTGTCGCCCTGGGTTTGCTGGCAGGTTGCGAGCGCACCGACAGCGTGCAAAAAGGTTTTCGAGGCACCGGCATGGTCTTGGTTTACGACAAAGCCGACCTGCGTACCAACGATGCCATTCACCAAATTCCAGAGCCTGAGCCGGTGGACCCCCCCGATCCTGAGGCGCCTCCCATCAAGGCGGTGTTTAAAAATGTTCAAGTGCTTGGCGATTTAAGCGTGCTTGAGTTCTCCCGCTTTATGGCGGCCATGTCGACATGGATCGCGCCAGAAGAAGGCTGCAACTTTTGTCACAACCCCAAAAATCTTGCCTCCGATGAAAAGTACACCAAGGTCGTGGCAAGGCGCATGATTCAAATGACTCGGGCGATTAACAACAACTGGCAAACCCATGTGGTTCAAACCGGTGTCACCTGCTGGACTTGCCATCGTGGTCAGGCGGTTCCCAGCGGAGAGTTTTTTAGCGAGCCCGCTCGAAAAATGCCTGGTTTAATGGGCGCGAAATACAACGAAAATCAAGCAGGAAAACCCACGGTGGGCTTTAGCTCTTTGCCCAATGATCCATTAACCCGATACTTGGTTGAAGGTGATCAAAACATTCGCGTACAAAGCACGCAAGCACTGCCGGGTACCAATGGCACCTCGATCAAAACTGCCGAGCACACCTATGGGCTCATGATGTATTTCTCGGGCTCTTTGGGTGTGAACTGCAACTACTGTCACAACACCCGCGCCATGCGCAGCTGGGAACAAAGCCCGCCACAACGCACCACGGCGTGGCACGGCATTCGCATGGTGCGCAATATCAACACGGACTATGTGCTGCCCATTGGGCCAATCCTGCCGCCGAATCGATGGAGCGCGCAGGGTGACTTTCCGAAAGTGGCCTGCAAAACCTGCCACAAAGGCGCATTCAAGCCCCTGTATGGCAAGAGCATGAAGGCCGATTACCCTGAACTCTGGAAGCCCGATTACACCAAGGGCGCGCCCACTAAGGTATTTATCCCGCCACCAGTGCCCGAGAAAGTTGCCCAGAAAACCGCGATGCTGAGATAAGCATTGCGGTGTAAAAAAACAAGTGGGAATGGTGCCCGGAG
>QXGG01174389.1_pt1 | contig 30250 bp, 26 predicted proteins | sample 1982491 | NCBI WGS metagenome assembly QXGG01 (sample SAMN09924614, study PRJNA488089) | Wastewater metagenome, whole genome shotgun sequencing project. | isolation source: South African research farm wastewater | place: South Africa: Irene, Agricultural Research Council, Animal Production... | reverse complement strand
GCTTCGAGATCGTCGACTCGCGCATCAAGGACTGGAAGATCAAGATCCAGGACACCGTGGCCGACAACGCCTCGTGCGGCGTGCTGGTGCTCGGCGGCGTGCGCAAGAGCCCGCGCAAGCTCGACCTCGCACTCGCGGGCATGGTGCTGGCCAAGAACGGCGACATCATCAGCACCTCCACTGGCGCCGCCGTCCAGGGCTCGCCGGTCAACGCCATCGCCTGGCTGGCCAACACCCTCGGCCGCCTGGGCATCGGCCTCAAGGCCGGCGAGATCATCCTCTCCGGTTCGCAATCCCCGCTCGTCCCGGTCGTGGCCGGCGACAGCCTCATCTGCAACGTCGGCGGCCTTGGCGGCACGTCGGTTCGCTTCATCTGACAAGGAATCCGCACCCATGGCACTCACCCTCGACCAGGCCACCATCGCCAAGCTCGCCGAGCACCTCGAAAACGCCGAGCTGCAGGCCTTTGATGTCACCAAGATTACCGACGACTATCCCAACATGGACTGGGATGACGCCTACGCCATCCAGGACGAGATCAAGCGCCGCAAGCTCGCCCGCGGCAACCAGATCGCCGGCCTCAAGGCCGGCCTGACCTCGCGCGCCAAGATGAAGCAGATGGGCGTCGAGACCCCGGTGTTCGGCTTCGTCGCCGACTACATGTCGGTGCCCGACGGTGGCGAAGTGAAGTTCGACGAACTCATCCACCCCAAGGTCGAAGCCGAAATCTGCGTCGTCACCAAGGCGCCGCTGCGCGGCCCCGGCTGCCACATCGGCAACGTCATGGCCGCGGTTGACTTCGTGCTGCCCGCAGTCGAGGTGATCGACTCGCGCTACCGTGACTTCAAGTTCGACCTCAAGAGCGTGATCGCCGACAACACCTCGTCGGCCCGCTTCGTGATCGGCGGCAACATGCGCGACCTCGGCGAGCTCGACCTGCCGACGCTGGGCGTGGTGCTCGAGATCAACGGCGAGGTCAAGTCGATGGCCGCTGGCGCTGCCGTGCTCGGCAACCCGCTGGTCGCGATCGCGATGATGGCCAACGAGCTCGGCAAGCGCGGCCAGGAAATCCCGGCCGGCACCTTCATCATGACCGGTGGCGTCACCGAAGCCATCCCGGTGGCCAAGGGTGACAACGTGCTCGTCCGCTTCCAGGATCTGGGCAACGTTTCGTTCCGCTTCGTCTAAGAATACTGACGCGCTGCAGGGCCGGGCCGGCAGCGCGCCGTCATGCGCGTGCCGGCCCGTTTCACATGCGGCGCACCACGCCAAAAGAGGAAAAATCCATGTCATCCAAACAGGATCTGACCAGGCAATTCACGGCGGAAGAGGGGATCATCCATATCGGTGGCATCGAGGCGTTGGTGCGCCTGACGATGGACCAGATCCGCTTCGACCGCCGTCGTGGCCTGAACAACGCCATGTTCGTCTCCGGCTACCGCGGCTCGCCCGTGGGCATGCTGGACGCCAATTTCATCAAGCAGCAAAAGCTGCTGATGCAGCACAACATCCAGTTCGTCGACGGTCTGAATGAAGACCTCGCCGCCACCGCCGTCTGGGGCACCCAGATGCTGCACACGGTGGGCAACCAGAAGTTCGACGGCGTCGTCGGCACCTGGTATGGCAAGGCCCCGGGCGTGGACCGCTCCGGTGACGTGCTCAAGCACGCCAACTACACCGGCACGCTCAAGAACGGCGGCGTGCTCGCCATCTTCGGCGACGATCCGAGCTGCAAGTCGTCCTCGTTGCCGAGCCAGTCGGAAGCCATGTTCTACCACGTCGGCATTCCGTCGCTGTATCCGGCCAACGTGCAGGACATCCTCGACTTCGGCCTGCACGGCTACTACCTGTCGCGCATCTCCGGCCTGTGGGCGGGCCTCAAGATCGTCACCAACGTCGCCGACGGCAGCGGCAGCGCGATCGTGACCCCCGACCGCCTGAAGTTCGTCACCCCGGTGGTCGAGCTCGACGGTCGCCCCTACTCGCCCGAGGTCAACCTCGGCATGAACGTGCGCAAGGATGCGCTCGACATGGAGCGCACGCTGTACTACGCGCGCCAGGAGCTCGCCCGCCAGTACGCGCGCGAGAACGGCCTCAACAAGGTCACGCTGCCCAACGCCGACGCCTGGCTGGGCATCATCACCGCCGGCAAGACCTACCACGACCTGCGCCAGGCCTTCATGGAGATGGGCCTGGACGACGACGCCCTGCGTCGGGCTGGTGTGCGCATTCTCAAGATCGGCATGCTCAACCCGCTGCAGCCGGACGACATCCGTGACTTCGCGCGCGGACTGGAAGAGATCCTCGTCATCGAGGAAAAGCGCCCCTTCATCGAGCTGTTCGCCAAGGAAATCCTCTACGGCAGCGCCAACGCGCCGCGCATCGTCGGCAAGCGCGACGAGGAAGGCCGCGATCTGCTGCCCTTCCACGGCGAGTTCGAGTCGGACATCATCTCCCGCGCGCTGCACGCCCGCCTGTCGCGCAAGACCAAGCTGGAATCGGCCGAAGGCTGGATCAAGCGCCTGGACGAGATCCACAGCCGCAACACGCTGACCTCGCTGACGCGCTCGGCCTGGTACTGCTCGGGCTGTCCGCACAACACCTCGACCAAGGCGCCCGACGGCAGCATCGTGTCGGCCGGCATCGGCTGCCACACCATGGCGATGTGGATGAACCGCGGCGTGGTCATGGGCACCCACATGGGCGCCGAGGGTGCGCAGTGGATCGGCATGCAGCCCTTCACCAACACCAAGCACATCTTCCAGAACATGGGTGATGGCACCTATGCCCACTCGGGCAGTCTGGCGGTGCGCTACTGCGCGGCGACCAACGCCAACATCACCTTCAAGATCCTGGTCAACAGCCACACCTCGATGACCGGCGGCCAGGAGATCATGGGCGCCGAGCCGGTGCGCGCGATGGTGGCCGAACTGATCTCCAACGGCGTCAAGCGCGTCATCGTCACCACCGAGGACCTGTCGCGCTACAACGCGGTCAATCTCGACGGCAACACTCAGGTCTGGCACCGCGACCGCATCATGGAAGCGCAGAAGCTGCTGTCCGAGACCGAAGGCACGACCGTGCTGATCCACGACCAGGAGTGCGCCGCCGAGCTGCGCCGCCAGCGTGGCCGCGGCAAGGCCTATGAGCCGTCCGCGGTGATGGTGATCAACGAGCGCGTGTGCGAAGGCTGCGGCGACTGCGGCGAGAAGTCCAACTGCATGTCGGTCGAGCCGGTGCAGACCGAGTTCGGCCGCAAGACCCGCATCCACCAGCCGTCCTGCAACAAGGACTACTCGTGCGTGAAGGGTTTCTGCCCGTCCTTCCTGACGATCACGCCCAACCCGGCGCCCGAGGCCGCCGAGGGCAAGAAAAAGAAGAAGGGCCGCCTGCCCGCGCTCGAGCGCGCGCTGCCCGATCCCGTCTTCAAGGTCGACCCGAACAACTTCGGCGCCCACGTCATGGGCATCGGCGGCACCGGCTCGGTGACCGTGGCGGCGACCATCGCCAACGCCGCGCGCATCGACGGCAAGTGGGCGGTGGGCCTGGACCAGACCGGTCTGGCGCAGAAGGGCGGCACCGTGATCTCGGACATCAAGGTCACTGCCACCCAGTTCGACGGCTCGAACAAGATCTCGGACGGCAGCACCGACCTGTATCTGGGCTTCGACATCCTCAACGCCACCGACAACAAGAACCTGGACAAGTGCCACCCCGAGCGCACGATCGCGATCGTGTCGACCGGCCAGGCGCCGACCGGCTACATGGTGTCGGACAAGTCGGTGCAGTTCCCCAACATCGACCGCCTGACCCAGGGCATCGACCGCGTCACGCGCAAGAACGACAACGTCTACCTCGACGCGCAGACGATGGCCGAAGGCCTGTTCGCCGACAGCATGGCGACCAACATGTTCATGGTCGGCGTGGCCTACCAGGCCGGTGCGCTGCCGATCAGCGCCGCGGCCTTCGAGACCGCGATCAAGCAAGCCGGCGTCGGTGTGGACATGAGCCTGCTCGCGTTCAAGTGGGGCCGCATGGCGGTGGTCGACCTCGACTTCGTCAAGGCCGAAATCCACAAGTACGAAGCCAAGGCACCCAAGCTCCCCGAGCTGACCGCCGAAGCCCGTCAGATCGTGGATGCGGTCGGTGCCAGCGGTGAGCTGCGCCGCCTGCTCGAGATTCGCGTGACCGACCTGATCGGCTACCAGGACGCCGCCTACGCCCGTCGCTACGCGGCCAAGGTGAAGAGCGTGATGGAAGCCGAGAAGCGCGCCGCACCGGAGAGCTCGGCCCTGGCCGAGGCCGCCGCGCGCTACTTCTACAAGCTGATGGCGTACAAGGACGAGTACGAAGTCGCCCGCCTGCACTCCGACCCGGCCTTCCTGGCCGAGCTCGACGCGCAGTTCCCGCACGGCTACACGATCGAGTACAACCTGGCCCCGCCGCTGCTCAGCAAGCGTGATCCGGAAACCGGCGAGCTGATCAAGCAGAAGTACGGCCCGTGGGTGCTGAAGGCCTTCCGCCACCTGGCCAAGTTCAAGCACCTGCGCGGCGGCAAGTGGGACATCTTCGGCAAGACCGAGGAGCGTCAGCTGGAGCGCCAGGCGATCGAAGACTACGACCGTCTGCTCGATACGCTGTGCGGCAAGCTCAATCGCGACAACCTCGCGATCGCGGTCAAGCTCGCCAGCATGCCGGACGAGGTCCGCGGCTACGGCCATGTCAAGGAGCGTCACGTGGCGCTGGCCAAGGCGAAGCAGGCCCAGCTGCTGGCCGACTTCAACGACCCGCAGGCCGCCAAGGCCCGCGGCGCGGCGCAGGTCGTGCAGTTCGTCTGAGCGGTAACGGCCCCTCCGGGGGCTGAATGCCTAAACTGAAGGCCCCGGCCCCGCGGTAGAGCGGGCACCGGGGCCTTTGTATCTAGTCCGAGCCCTGCCTCGCCGCACCACCTGCGCCCGCGGATCGCCCCCTGTCGGGGACGCGATAGCTCACTCCACTGGCTCGTTCAGCGCCCCTTCCAGCTGGCGCGCCGCCGCGACCAGCGCCGGCAGATAACGCGCCGCCGCCTCGGCGTGCGAGACCGCGCGCACGAGGTAGATCACATTGATGCTCGCGATCACCCTTCTGCTCTGGAACAGCGGTACCGCGATCGCGCCGATCCTGCGCTCCGCGCTCCAGTCGCCCTCGTTCGAGCTGTAGCCGCGGCCGCGCGTCTGCTCGAGCAGGTTGGCAATGAAACGCTCGTCATTGGCCAGCGCCGCCTGCACCGGGTCGCGGCGCAGCAGCACCCGCAGCGCCTCGCGCTCGGCCTCGGCGCAATAACAGAAGTAGGCACGCCCGGCCGCGGTCAGCAGCATTGGCAGGCGCTCGCCCACCATCGCGCGGTTGAAGGACAGCGAGCTGAAGCGGTGTGTCGATTCCCGGATCAGCATCGAGCCGCCGTCGGGCGTGCATAGATCAGACGGCCAGCCTACCTGCTGCAGCAGCTGCGCGAGCACCGGGCCGGACACCATCGAGATGCGCTCCTCGTCCTTGAAACCCTCCGAGAGCGCACGCACGTTCAGGGTCAGCACGTAGCGGTCATCCGACGGGCTGCGCGTCACATAACCCGCCTCGATCAGCGTCTCCAGCAGCCGGCGCACCGTCGTCCGGTGCAGCCCGGTGCTGGCGGCAAGCTGCGCGAGCGAGGCGCGCCCCTTGTCGTGCCGGTTCAGCACGCGCAGCAACTCCAGCCCGCGGGCAAGGCTGCGCACCGTCCCGTAGTCGGCGCCCGTATCTGGCCTCATTAAAAACCCTCTTTAAACAAAGTTGTGCGCTATGTGGACGGTGGCTGAAGTGTTTTTGTTCGGGGTCTCGAGAATTTCTAGACTGCGCGTTACTGATCCCGACATAAAAAGCGCTTCTTGCCCGAACCCTCCGGGACGCATGCCCGGGCAGAAGGCGATCGAGCGCAGCCCCGTATCCCTCAGGAGTCTGGAACATGAAGGAAGGTGATCAAAGGCACCGCCTGATGCAAGCCCGCCTGCAATGCCTGTCACACACCCCGCTGAAGGGCTACTTCGACCCCGAGACCGCCATCGTCCGCGAGGTCAACGGGCTGGTCGCCACCCTGCGCGCGGAGGTCGAGACCTTCGATCCGGAAGTGATCTACCTGTTCTGGCCCGATCACCTCAACGGCTTCTTCCTCGAGCTGATGCCGCAGTTCTGCATCGGCATGGCGGCCGAGTCGGTGGGTGACTACCAGACCACGGCCGGGCCGCTGAACGTGCCGCGCACGCTGGCCGAAGCCTGCGCACAGGCGGTGGTCGATGCCGGCATCGATCTGGGCTTCTCCTACCGCATGCAGGTCGACCACGGCTGCGCTCAGCCGCTGGAAGAGCTCACCGGCGCGCTCGACCGCTACCCGGTGGTGCCGATCTTCATCAACTCGGTGGCGCCGCCGGTGGTGAGCTTCCAGCGCGCCCGCCTGCTCGGCGAGGCGGTCGGCCGCTTCGCCCGCACCCAGGGCCAGCGCGCACTGTTCATCGGCTCCGGCGGCCTGTCGCACAACCCGCCGGTACCGCAGCTGGCGACCGCGACCGACCCCGAGGTCATCGCCCGCCTGATCAGCAACCGCAACCCCTCGCCCGAAGCCCGCGCTGCGCGCCAGGCGCGCACGATCGCCGCCGCCAAAGCCTTCACCGCCGGCACCAGCAGCCTGCATCCGCTCAATCCCGAGTGGGACCGCAGGCTCATGGAACAGCTCGCAGCGCGCGACTGGACGGCACTCGACGCCTACCGCAACGCTGCCATCACCGCCGACGCCGGCGGCTCGGCGCACGAGGCCAAGACCTGGGTCGCGGCCGTCGCGGCGATGGACGCCGCGACCGACGGCGCCTGGCAGGCCGGGGAACGCTACTACCGCGAGATTCCGGAGTGGATCGCCGGCTTTGGCGCCCTCAGCGGCCATTCGTGCTGACCCACAGCGTCACGCCCGACTCCTCTCGGCGACACAGACACATGCCGCGCCTCCCCCCAAAGGACCTACAACGATGACTGCGCAAACCGCCCCCCTGACCGAAGCCGCCACCAGCCACCTCGTCCGCCTGAAGGTGAACGAAGGCGACGTGCAGGTGCACTACAACGACTGCGGCGCCGGTGCCGAAACCGTCGTCATGCTGCACGGCTCCGGCCCCGGCGCCACCGGCTGGGCCAACTTCCACCGCAACGTTGACGCCTTCGTCGACGCCGGCTACCGCGTGGTGCTGATGGACTGCCTGGGCTGGGGCAAGAGCGACCCGATCGTGTGCACCGGCTCGCGCTCGGAGCTCAACGCCCAGACCCTGAAGGCGCTGCTCGACACGCTCGGCCTCGACAGGGTGCACATCGTCGGCAACTCGATGGGCGGCCATAGCGCGGTCGCCTTCGCGCTGTCGAACCCGACCCGCGTCGGCAAGCTGATCCTGATGGGCGGCGGCACCGGCGGCCCGAGCCAGTTCGTGCCCATGCCCACCGAAGGCATCAAGCTGCTGCAGGGCCTGTACCGCGAGCCGACGATCGAGAACCTGAAGAAGATGATGGCGGTGTTCGTCTTCGACCCCAGCAGCATGACCGAGGAACTGTTCCAGGCGCGACTGGACAACATGCTGGCGCGCAAGGATCACCTCGAGAACTTCGTCAAGAGCCTGGCCGCCAACCCCAGGCAGTTCCCCGACCAGGGCCCGCGCCTGGGCGAGATCAGCGCACCGACGCTGGTGATCTGGGGCCGCGACGACCGCTTCGTGCCGCTGGACGTCAGCCTGCGCCTGATCTGGGGCGTGCCCAACGCCGAACTGCACATCTTCAACCGCTGCGGCCACTGGGCGCAGTGGGAACACGCAGACAAGTTCAACCGCATGGTGCTCGACTTCCTGGCCCATTGAGCGCCGGCAAGGAGCGTGGGCCTGCACGCCGCACGCGAAGGCCCCGGCCCCGCTTCAGCGCGGGCGCCTGGCCGTTTGCCGCCTTGCTGCTTCAGAGGTTCACCATCGCCCGGTTGGTGATGATGCGCGCATCCACCACCGCGTATCCGTCCGGATGGGCGATCACCGGATTGAGATCGAGTTCGGACAGCTGCGGGTAGGCGGTGACGATGCTCGACACCTTGAGCAGCAGATCGACCAGCGCCTCCTTGTCCACCGGTCGCTCGCCGCGCACGCCGGCGAGGATCTTGCGGCCCTTCAACTGATCGACCATCAGTTCGGCGTCGTGGCGCGACAGCGGGATGGCGCGGAAGGCGACGTCCTCGAGGATCTCGACGAAGATGCCGCCCAGGCCGAACATCAGCACCGGGCCGAAGATCGGGTCGCGCACCACGCCGATGATCGCCTCGGTGCCCTTCTTGGCCATCGGCGTCACCAGCACGCCGCGGATATCGGCATGGGCGTCGTAGCTGCGACAGCTGCTCATGATCTGATCAAAAGCCTCACGCAGCGCCGCCTCACCGACCAGGTTGAGCTTGACCCCACCGGCATCCGACTTGTGCAGGATGTCCTTGGACACCACCTTCATCGCCAGCGGCTGCTCGCCGAACTGCTCGATCGCCGCACCCAGCCCGTCGACGTTGTTGACGATGAGCTCCTCGGCCACCGCGATGCCATGCGCGCGCAGCAGGGTCTTGGCCTCGAACTCGAAAAGGTCGCGGCCCTCGTTCTGCGCGCGGGCGAACATCGCCTGCATGGGCTCGAGCGGGGTGACGCTCGGCTGCAGCGGCTGGCCGTGCTGCTGCCGCAGGTAGATGCCGCGCTCGGCCAGGGCCTGCAGCACCTTCACCGCATGCTCGATGGAGGCATACACCGGCAGCCCGGCCTCGTGCAGCCGGCGCAGCGCGGGCGGCTTGACCGGCGCGTACAGGCTGTAGATGACCAGCGGCTTGCCGCAGCGTCTAGCCAGTTCGATCATGGCCTCGGCCGCGCGCATCTCGCCGCCGAGCAGCGATTCGGCAAAGCGCGTGTGATAGCCGCCGAACATGCCGACCAGGAACACCGCATCGACGCTGTCGTCGTCGGCGACGATCTCCATGCAGCGCGCGAGCACCTCGGGGTCGGCGTCCGATGTTCCGGCGACGTCGATCGGGTTGGCGAGCGAGGCCTGCGCGAAGAGGATGTCGGCGAGGCGCTTGCGCGTGGCTGCGGACAGCTCGGCCAGCTCCAGCCCGGCATCCGACAGGCGGTCGGAGGTGATCGTGGCCTGGCCACCGCCGTCGGCGATCACCGCCACCCGGCGTCCGCGCGCCTGCTGCATCAGCGCCAGACCCTCGGCCACCGGCAGGATCTGGTCGGAGTGGCGCACCACGCTGACGCCCACCTGCTTGAGCAGGTCGACGGTCATCTCGTAGCTGCCGGCGAGCGCGCCGGTGTGCGAGCTGGCGGCCTTCTTGCCGAGCTCGGTGGCGCCGGACTTGTACACCACCACCGGCTTGACCGGCGTGATCTCGCGCGCGGCCTGCAGGAAGCGCTGGCCGTCGCGGAAGCCCTCGACGTACAGCGTGGCGACACGGGTGTGCGCTTCCTCGCCGAGGTAGCGCAGGTAGTCGTTGAAGCCGATGTCGGTCTGGTTGCCGGGGCCGACGTAGGTCGAGAAACCGACGTGGCCGTTGTGCTCGGCCTCCAGCACCAGCGCGAGCAGCATGTTGCCCGACTGCGAGATGAAGCCGATGTCGCCCGCCTTCACATTGCGCAGGTCGAGCAGGTTCACGTTCTTGTGCAGGTTGAACATGCCCGAGGTGTTGGGGCCGATGATGCGCACGCCGCCGGCGCGCGCGGCGTCCAGCACCTGCTGCTCGAGCTTCGCGCCCTCGGCGCCGGTCTCGCGAAAGCCGCTGGCGAGGATCACCGCGCCCTTGACGCCCTTGCGCCCGCACTCGGTCATCAGCCCGGGGAGGGTGGCGGCCGGGGTGCAGATCAGCGCCAGGTCCACCGGACCGGGGATGTCATCGAGCGAGGCATAGGTGGGCACGCCGAGGATCTCGGGCACCTTCGGGTTGAGCGGGTAGATCCTGCCGCGGTAGTTGCCCTTGATGAGGCCGACCATGGCCTTGTAGCCGCGCTTGGTGGGGTCGGCCGACGCGCCGACGATGGCGATCGAATCGGGCGCGAGGAAGTCGTGCAGCGGGCTCTTGTGGGGGGTCACAGGCGCTGCGGCGGTCGTGGTCATCGTGTCATTCTCCCTTGAAGACGGGTGCGCGTTTCTCGGCGAAGGCATCGACCCCCTCCTGCCAGTCCTTCGTCGTGCCGACGAACGTCATGCCCTCGAGCTCGGCGGTGAGGCAGGCATCCAGCGTGCGCTCGGCCGACAGGTTGAGCTGCGCCTTGGCGAGCTGCATCGAGAACGGCGCCTTGCTCGCCACCTTGCGCGCGAATTCGCGCGCCGCATCCAGAAAGCCCTCGTCGGCAAATACGCGGTTGGCCAGACCGATGCGCACCGCCTCCTCGCCCTTGATGCGCTCGCCGAGAAAGACCAGCTCGCGCGCCTTGGCCAGCCCCACCAGGCGCGGCAGCAGCCAGGTCACGCCACCGCCGAGGAAGTTGCCGATCGAGATCTCGGGCAGGCCAATCTGCGCGCTCTCGGCCATCAGCATGAAGTCCGCAGCGATCGCGATCTCGGCGCCGGCGCCGAGCGCATAGCCATTGACCGCGGCGATCACCGGCGTCTTCATGTGCAGCAGGCGGTGGCAGACGTCCTGCTCGCCCTTGAGATACTGGCGGCGGTCGAAGGCGGTGCGCCCGAGCTTGTGCGCCTTGAGGTCGGCGCCGACGCAGAAGGCACGGCCCTCGCCGGTGATCAGCACGACGCGCGCGTCGCGGTCGGCTTCGGCGCGGGTGAGCGCATCGTTGAGCTCGTCGTAGAGCTGCTGGGTGACGGCGTTGAGGCGTTGCGGACGGTTCAGCCGGATCTCGGCGATGCCGTCGGCGAGGTCGTAGAGGAGGGTTTCGTAGCGCATGTGGGCTCCCCGTGAGCTTGGGATGGGCGGGAGAAGAAGAGGGGCGCGGCGCGGCGTCAAGAAAAACCGGGCAGACCGGGCAGACACGCGCCGACCCGGGCGCGTTCAGACTGATGGCCGGAATTGTACGCAGCCACGCCGCGGCCGCACACGGAGGAAGGTCACGGATTGCCGGCAGACGATTTTTGTGGCGCCACCCTGCAACGCGCACCCCCAACCGCAAGCCGAACAAGGTGGACAGCCCCGCCCCGATGGCCAAGAATTCGGCTCGCGATAGCTCAACAGGAGATCACAGCATGACCTACCCCGACACCCAGCTACTGATCGACGGCCAGTGGCGTGACGCGCTCGATGGGCGCACGCTGCCGGTGCACAACCCGGCGACCGAGGTCGAGATCGGCCGCGTCGCCCATGCCGGCATCGCCGACCTCGACCTCGCGCTGGCTGCCGCGCAGAGGGGTTTCGAAACCTGGCGCAAGACCCCGGCCATCGAGCGCGCAAAGATCATGCGCCGCGCCGCCGCGCTGATGCGCGAACGCGCCGCCGACATCGCGCCGCTGCTGACCCAGGAGCAGGGCAAGCCGCTGCCCGAGGCGAAGATGGAGACCCTGGCCGCGGCCGACATCATCGAGTGGTTCGCAGACGAGGGCCTGCGCGTGTATGGCCGCCTCGTCCCGGCGCGCAACCTCGCCGCCACGCAGATGGTGCTCAAGGACCCGGTCGGCCCGGTCGCGGCGTTCACGCCGTGGAACTTCCCGATCAACCAGGTGGTGCGCAAGGCCGCGGCGGCGCTCGCCACCGGCTGCTCGATCCTGGTCAAGGCGGCGGAAGAGACCCCAGCCGCCCCGGCCGCGCTGGTGCGCGCCTTCGTCGACGCCGGCGTGCCCGCGGGCGTGATCGGCCTCGTCTATGGCACGCCCGCCGAAATCTCCAGCTACCTGATCGCCCACCCGGTGATCCGCAAGATCACCTTCACCGGCTCGACCCCGGTCGGCAAGCAGCTGGCCGCGCTCGCCGGCCAGCACATGAAGCGGGTGACGATGGAGCTCGGTGGCCACGCCCCGGTGATCGTGTGCGAGGACGCCGACGTCGAACTCGCGGTCAAGGCCTCGGCGGCCGCCAAGTTCCGCAACGCGGGTCAGGTCTGCATCTCGCCCACCCGCTTCCTCGTGCATGAGCGCGTGCGCACCGACTTCTCCGCCGCGCTGGCGCGCTATGCCGCCGGGCTCAAGGTCGGCGACGGCCTCGCCGACGGCACCCAGATGGGTCCGCTCGCCAACCCGCGCCGGATCGTCGCCATGACCGACTTCCTGCAGGACGCCGTCGCGCGCGGCGCCACCGTCGCCGCCGGCGGCGAGCGCATCGGCAGCGCGGGCAACTTCTTCGCCCCCACCGTGCTCACCGACGTGCCGCTCGACGCCCGGGTGTTCAACGACGAGCCCTTCGGTCCGGTTGCCGCCGTGCGCGGGTTCACCACGATGGACGAGGCGATCGCCGAGGCCAACCGCCTGTCCTTCGGCCTGGCGGGCTACGCATTCACGCGCTCGCTCAAGCACGCCCACCTGCTCGCCCACGAGCTGCAGGTCGGCATGCTGTACGTGAACCAGCCGGCCACCCCGAGCGCCGAGATGCCCTTCGGCGGGGTCAAGGATTCGGGCTACGGCACCGAGGGCGGGCCTGAGGCGCTGGACGCCTACCTCAACACCCGCGCGGTGACGGTGATGAACGTGTGAGTTTGAAGGCGGCCTGGCTCGCTCCGGGTCGGCCACGGCGCGGGACGGGTCCGCGCTCGCCGCCTGCACGCGCGGCCTTCGGCTGCCCTCGGCGGCGCACGTCCCGGGGGCGGCGACGCAAACTCGGCGCTGCGCGCCTCAAACATGCGTCGCCTTGTTTCCCCCGTGACGCGCTCCGCCTCGGCGCGCATGAAGTTGGCGAGCGCGGCCCCGTCCCGCCCGTCCCGGGCACACACTTCGCTCACCCAAGCCACGCTTTGGCGTGTATCGTGTCCTGAGACGCCGATCCGGCTGAACCCGAGCCCTTGAGCGCCGAGGCGCGCACAGGAGAGCAGCATGAATGACCGGTTCATCGATACGGAACCGCTTCCCACCGAAGCCGAGTTGCGTTCCGCGCCCCCCTCGGACTACATGTGCGCACGCCAGCTGGCCTTCTTTCGCGCCAGGCTGATCGCCGAGCGCGACGCCCTGCTCGATGCAGCGCATCGAACCACGCTCCACCTCCAGGAGTTCGAGAGCCCGGCCGACCCGGCCGACCGCGCCTCGCTCGAAGAAGACCACACCCTCGAGCTGCGCGTGCGCGACCGCGAACGCAAGATGCTGCACAAGATCGACGAGGCGTTGGCGCGGATCGAAAACGGGACCTTCGGCTGGTGCGAATCCAGCGGCGAACCCATCGGCGTCGCCCGCCTGCTGGCGCGCCCCACGGCCACCCTCAGCGTGGAAGCCCAGGAAGTTCACGAAGCCCGCCGCAAGATGCGGGGGGGTTGAGCACGCCGCTTGATGGCCTGTATGAGCCCCGGCGCGTCCCGCTCCCGACCTGCGCCACGGCCACAGCGCCCGCCGCAGGTGCTCAAGGCCTCACCCAGCGGCGGGCAGCTGCAGCGACACCGGCGGCGCGCTAAGCTGCGGGCTTCGCGCCCCAGGAGCCGTCCGCCATGCCCCGCATCCTCGTCACCCGCCGCTGGCCCGACGCCGTCGAGCGCCGGCTGTGCGAACTGTTCGACACCACGCTCAACACCGACGACCACCGCCTGTCCGCGGATGAACTGCGCGCTGCACTGCGCGACTTCGACGCGGTGCTGCCCACTGTCTCCGACCGCATCGACGCCCGTGTGCTCGATCTCGAAGCACCGCGCACCCGCATCCTCGCCAACTACGGTGTCGGTTACAGCCACATCGATGTCGATGCCGCGCGCGAGCGCGGCATCGTCGTCACCAACACCCCGGGGGTGCTCACCGACTGCACCGCCGACCTGGCGCTGACCCTGATGCTGATGGTGGCGCGCCGCGCCGGCGAGGGCGAGCGCGAGGTGCGGGCCGGGCAGTGGCGCGGCTGGCACCCCCACCACCTCGTCGGCACCCGGCTCAGCGGCAAGACCCTGGGCATCATCGGCATGGGCCGGATCGGGATCGCGGTCGCGCGCCGCGCCCAGCACGGCTTCGGCATGAGGCTGGTGTATTTCAACCGCAGTCCGGTAGCGCCGGAGCGGCTCGCAGGGCTGCAGGCGAGCGCCTGCGCGCGCATCGAGGACGTGCTGGCGCAGGCCGATTTCGTGTCCCTGCACTGTCCGGGCGGCGGTGCCAACCACCACCTGATCGATGCCGCGCGCCTGGCGGCGATGCCGCCGCACGCCTTCCTGATCAACACTGCCCGGGGCGACGTGGTCGACGAGGCTGCCCTGGTCGCAGCCCTGCAACAGCGCCACATCGCGGGCGCCGGGCTGGACGTCTTCGAGGCCGAACCGCAACTCCACCCCGGCCTGCGCGCGCTGCAAAACGTCGTGCTGCTGCCCCATCTGGGCAGCGCCACGCGCGAGACGCGCGAGGCGATGGGGCTACGCGTGATCGACAACCTGGTCGCCTTCTTCGACGGCCGGCCGCCGCCCGATCCGGTCAGCTGATCACAGCGACTTGCCGATCAGCACATGGAGCCCGCCACCCGTGCTGGAGTCGGGACGCTGTCCCATGGCTCCCATCCGAAATGCAGGAGGAGGGTGACGGGAGCGTGATCAGACAAACACCGGCTCGGGCTCCAGGCGCACGCCGAAGGCGGCCTCGACATCGGCGATGATCGCATCGGCGATGCGGCGCACGTCGGCCCCCGTGGCACCCCCGCGATTGACCAGCACCAGCGCCTGGCGCTCGTAGCAGCCGACCGGGCCGAGGTCGCGCCCCTTCCAGCCGGCTCGCTCGATCAGCCAGCCGGCGGCGAGCTTCTCGCGGCCATCGGGCTGGGGATAGTGCGGCATCGCCGGGTGCGCAGCACGCAGGCGTGCACAGAGCTCGGCCGCCACCACCGGATTCTTGAAGAAGCTGCCGGCGTTGCCGATCTCGGCCGGGTCGGGCAGCTTGCGGCGGCGGATGGCGATCACCGCGTCCGAGATGTCGAGCGCGCTCGGCGTCGCCACACCGCGCGTCTCGAGTTCGCGCGCCACGTCCGCGTAGCGCGTCACCGGCTGCCACGGCCGCGGCAGGCGAAAACGCACGGCGGTGACCAGCCACTTGCCCGGATTGCGCTTGAACACGCTGTCGCGATAACCGAAGGCGCAGTCATGCACCGCGAAGCAGCGACAGGCGCCGGAATCCAGATCGATCGCATCGAGCGAGTCGAAGCGATCGACAAGCTCCAACCCATAGGCGCCGATGTTCTGGACCGGCGCTGCGCCCACCGTCCCCGGAATCAAGGCCAGATTCTCCAGTCCGGACCAGCCCTGCGCCAGCGTCCAGCGCACGAAGTCGTGCCAGTTCTCGCCGGCGCCGGCCTCGACGATCCAGGCCTCCTGCGTGCTGCGCAGCAGGCGGCGGCCGGGGATATCCACCTTGAGCACGGTGCCGGCGAAATCGGCGCTCAACACCAGGTTGCTGCCACCGCCCAGCACCAGGCGCGGCCTCACCGCCCAGCCGGCCTCGCCGATCAGCGCCTGCACCTGATCGGCATGGCGCACGCGCACCAGCCGCGCCGCGCGCGCCGGCAGGCCAAAGGTGTTCAGGCCGGTGAGCTCGGCGTCGGGAACGATCTGCACATCCGCACCGACGCCCGGGGCGCTGCCGGAGGGTGCGCCTGCAGCCATCTCAGCGCTCCGCCGGCAGCGCGCCATCGATACGCGCCTCGGGCACCCGGACCGCTGCCGCCGGCATGATCGGAAAGACGCGGTCGTACGCCATGTTGAAGAGCAGCGCATACACCGTGTAGGTGATGGCCAGCCCGATGTCGGCGATCAGGGCCTCGAGCAAGCCCATTCCCGTCCACGCCATGATCACGGGCAGCGTCAGCATCAGCAGCCCGGTCTCGAAGCCGAGCGCATGCAGGCAGCGCAGCCGGAACGGCCGGCGGTCGGCGCTGCGGCCGGTGAGGCGGCCTTCGACCCAGTCGAAGGCCGTGTTGTAGCAGCCATTCCAGACTGCCGCGATCAGTGCCAGCAGCGCCAGCATGCCGAGCGACTCGCGCAGCGCCACGCCGCTGATCCAGGCGAAGGGCGGGGTGATCAGGACCAGCCCGGCGAGCTCGAAGAGCGCGATCTGGCGCAGGCGGTCGCCGGGAGAACGAAGCTTGGGTTTGGATGACACCTTAGCGTCCTGCAAGGGAGGCGGCCCGCTCAGGGGCGCCGATCGGCACGGGTCGTCCCGCTGAAAACCGACGGTCGCTGCGCCCTTGCGCATATCGGGCGGGGTCGTCCCCGCGTCGGATCCGGATGAGCCATTCAAGGCTGCGCTATTTTACGCAAATCCGACGCCGGGCTGGCAAGCCGACCCGAACAGCCTCGCCGGTATGAGCCCCTTCCCTTTTCAACGCCCTTCCATGGCTCCCGCCTCGGCACCTTCGTGGCCCTGCGCCTGATGCGGCGCATGCGCCCGATCTGCGCCTTCGCTTTCTTCGGCTAACAGGTATTCAGCGTCCGTACGACACGCTGGAAGAGCCGGCGCGTCTCATCGCTGACCGAGCCCTGTTCAGCGATCAGCTTGAGCCGATGCGCCATGGGCTGGCCGACCTGCGGCGCTTCGACCGCGAGGCTGTGAGCCAGCATGAAAAGCAGTTCCTCCAGCGCATCGATCCTTCGCTCATCGAACGCCCGACGGGTCTCTGTGTTCATCTTTCCTCCCTCAAGGGCAAGCACTGGCAACCACCCCCGGCGCCACGCAGCGCGCCACTTCGCGCATGCGCCCATCGGGGTCCGGGATGCGCACATCCGAAGCGCTGAGCGACCGACGCGGAAACGTCATCGGCGTGCGCTTGAGTAGAAGCACACGGGCGCGAGCAGCCCTGCTACGGCAACGGGGGGGGCTTCTCGAGTCGAGATTTCATGATATGTTTTGTCACAATGCCTCAAGCATCGAGTAAGCCTTACCATTTACGAGTCGACTATTCCACGCCGCCGCGGGAAAAGAAATTGCACGATCGGGCTAACATGAGCATGCAGGCCCCGCCCGCAATCCCATGCGCGCTGCGGCCTTCAGCCCTTTCGAACGCGCTGGATCCTTACGCATGAGCGCCCACCCCCCTACCGCCTCGCCCCCATTGCCCGGCGTGCCTCAGGCCGCCCTGATCGTCGAGGACAACCCGCCGTTCGCTGCGCAACTGGTGAGTGCGCTGCACCAGCTCAGTGCTTCCATTGCGGTGACCGTATGCGCCACGGGTGGCGACGCGCTGGCACAGCTGGCGCGGCCCCAGCCGTTCGGGCTGGCCCTGATCGACCTCGGCCTCCCCGACATGGATGGCACCGAGGTGATCCGCGCGCTGCACCGGCACGACCCGGAGCTGCCGATCATGGTGGTGTCGGTGATGGCGCGCGAGCGCGCGGTGATCGACGCGATCCGTGCCGGGGCACGCGGCTACATCCTGAAGAGCGACCCGCAGCAGGCGGTGAGCGCGGCCATCGGCGACGTGCTGCAGGGCAACTACCCGATCAGCCCGGCGCTGGCGCGCTTCCTGTTCCGCATGGTCGGCAACACCGTCGCCGAAGCGCCCAGTGACCCGGCGCGCGGCAACAGCTTCGGCCTGTCGCCGCGCGAGCTCGAGACGCTGCGTCACCTCAGCCGCGGCAACTCGTATCAGGAGGTGGCGGGGCTGATGGGGGTGACGCTATCGACCATACAGGCCAACATCCGCTCGCTGTACCGCAAGCTCGGCGTCACCTCGCAGGTGAAGGCGCTGAACAAGGCGCGCGAGAACCGCCTGATCTAGCGCTGCAGCCCACCATGCCGCCACCACGCCCCGCCCCAGCAGACACCTCGATCCAGCCCCCGGCCGACGCCGCGCTGTGGCGCGTGGTCGACGGCTTTCCCTTGCCGGTGGTGGTGGTCGAGCTCGAGCCGCCACAGCGCATCGAATTCCTCAACGAGCAGGCGCAGCGCGTGCTTGGCTACACGCTCGCGGACCTGCCGACGGTCGGCGCCTGGGCACTGCGCGCCTACCCGGACCCCGACTACCGGCGTACCGCGTTTTCCGGCTGGGAGGCCGCAGTAGCGCGTGCGCGCACCGAAGATGGCCGGGTCGAGTCGATGGCCTACCGGGTGCGGTGCGGCGACGGCGAGACCCGCGAGATGCTGCTCAGCGCAACCGTGCTCGACCAGCGCCTGGTGGTGGCCTTCACCGACCTCACCGCGAGCAAGCGCGCCGCCGCAGAGCTGGCAGCGGCCCGTGCGCAGCTGCAGCAGGTCGCCTACGAGCTCACCGAAAACATCCCCGCCGGCACCTATTCGATGGTGATGCGCCCCGGTGCCCAGGTCGCCTACTTCTCGTTCATGAGCCGGCGCTTCCTGCAGATGGTCGGTTTCACCCGCGAGCAGGCCGAGGCCAATCCGTTCGGGGTGTTCGACTGCGTGCATCCGGACGACCGCGCGCAGTGGATCGCGAAGAACCTCGAGGTGTTCGCCGCAGGCGCGCCCTTCTCCGGAGTCACCCGGGTGGTGGTCGACGGCGCGGTACGCTGGTATTCGGCCGAGTCGGTGCCCCGCACGCTGCCCGATGGCGCCACGGTGTGGGAGGGCGTGCTGGTCGACATCAGCGCACAGAAAGCCACCGAGGCCGCGCTGCACACCGCGCATCAGGAACTGCTCGCTACCGAACGCGAACGTGCCCGACTGGCCGAACGTCGCCGCCTGCTGCAGGACATGCATGACGGTTTCGGCACGCAGCTGGCCAGCGCGCGCCTGCGCCTGAGCTACGAGACGCTGCCGCAGCACGAGATTGCCGAGCTCTTGAACGAGTGCCTCGATGATCTCTACCTGATCGCGGACGCGTTCAACAGCACCGACCGCAGCCTGGACGATGCGCTCGCCGACTTCGCTTTCCGCCTGCACGGCCGGCTCGCCGGTGGGCCGGTCGAACTGGCCTGGACACCGGCGGACGACCCCTGGCCTGTGCTGCCGGAGCGCACCCTCCTGCATGTGCTGCGCATCGTGCAGGAGGCGGTGAACAACGCGCTCAAGCATGCACGCGCATCGAAGATCCAGATCTCGTCCGGCTATTGCGCCGGTGGTCCGGCCTGGCTGCGGGTCTGTGACGACGGCGACGGCATGCCAGCCACGCCGCGCCGCGGGCGCGGGCTGGCAAACATGCGCAGCCGCGCGCGCGAGCTGGGCGCCGAGCTCGCCTGGGTGGCGCTCGCGCCCGGCACGCGAGTGGAGCTGCGGCTCTGGCCGGGCGATGAGTGAGCAGGGCCGCCCCTCGCCGCGGCTGCGGGCGCTGCCGCTGCGGGTGCTGCGGTGGCTGTGCATCTTGCCACTGTGCGTCGTCCTCCTCGGCGCCGCTAGCGCGCGCGCCGAGGACAGCGGACACTTCGCCACCTTGCGGATACAGCAGGCGATGCTGAGCTCGGTCGCGGGCGATCAGACGGTCAGCCTGCCCCATGTGCTCGATGCGACCCAGTTCCCGCCCGCGGGTGGCCTGGTGCGCTACCGCCTGGCGGTCGACATCGCCCAGCTGCCGGCACGGCCGCTGGCGATCTTTCCGCTCAAGATGAGCCTCGCCGGACGAGTATGGCTCAATGGCGAGCTGGTCGGCGCCTGCGAGCAGGGCGAGCCGGACCGGGTGCGCTGCCTGCACCATCCCTACCTCTTCGTGCCGCCGCCCTCGCTGTGGCGCAGCGGCAACAACCAGATCGAGTTCGAGATCTACGCCAACCGTCGCCAGGATAGCGGCCTGGCGACGGTGCTGGTGGGCGACGCCGAGACCCTCTACGACGGCCCCTACGCCCGGCGGCACTGGGTGCAGGTGGTGGCGATCGAGAGCCTGAGCTGGCTCGCGCTGCAGATCGGCGTGCTGTCGCTGGCGATCGGACTGCTGCTGCGGCGCGAGCCGATCTACCTATGGTTCGGCCTGGCCAGCCTGCTTCACGCGGCAAGCAACCTGAACTGGATCGTGACCCGGCCAGCGGTGCATATTGACCTGTTCAGCTGGTTCGTGTTTGTCAGCCGCTACGTCAATGGCGCGCTGCTGCTGGCGGCGCTCGCGCTGGCCTTCGAGCAGATGCCGCGCCGCTTCCCCGCGGTGATGGCGGCGATCGCGCTCGGCGGCTCGATCGTGATCGCCCTCAGCGGCAACGACCGCAGCGTGGTCGTTGCGCTCTATGTGCCGCTGCTGCTCATCAGCATCGCCCAGTTCGGCCTGATGGCGTGGTGGTGCCGGCGGCAGGCCACGGCCATCCAGCGGGTATTCACGCTGCTGCTCGGCGTGATCGTCGCCGTCAGTGTGGTCGACTGGCTGCGACTGGCCGGCGCCCAGCGCTTCGAGGGCATCTACCTGATGTCCTACACCTTCGGTCTGGTGCTGGTGGCGATGGGTGTGATCCTGGTCGGCCAGCTCGCGGCCGGGCTGGTGCGCTCGCGCGAGCTGAGCGCCGAGCTCGAGACCAAAGTGGCAGAGCGCAGCGCCGAACTCGAACACACCTACGCCCGCCTGCTCGCCGCCGAGCGCGAGCGCTCACGCACCGAAGAACGCGAGCGCATGCTGCAGGACATGCACGACGGCTTCGGCTCGCATCTGGCCAGCGCGCGGGTGATGGTCGAGCAGCAGCGCATCGGCCCGGCGGAAGTGTCCCGGATGCTGAGTGAATGCCTGGCAGACCTGCATCTGATGGTCGACACCCTGTCGGCGCGAGACGAGATCGCGCTCAGCGCGCTGTCCGACCTGCGCTTCCGGGTGCAGCAGCAGGTGGCCGGGCTGCCACTCGCGGTGCACTGGAACATCGACATCGACGACATGCCCGACCTGCCACCGAACACCATGCTGCAGCTGCTGCGTATCGTGCAGGAGGCGCTGAACAACGTGCTCCGCCATGCCGAGGCCCGCCATGTCTGGATCGACGCGCGCTACCTGCCCGACGAGCACAGCTTCGTGCTGCGCGTCGGCGATGACGGCAAGGGTCTGCCCGCCGAACGCAAGACCGGGCGCGGCCTGGCCAACATGATGCAGCGCGCGCGCACGATCGGCGCTCACCTGAAGGTGGGCACACATGTACCGGCGGGAACCGAGGTCGAGGTTCGCCTGCCCCTGGCGCCAGACGCGGACTGAGTCACGCCGGCGCGGCGCCCGGAGCGGCATGCGAGTACCCGGAGGCGGCGCCCCGGGCAGCGCGCTCAGAACAGCAGCGTGTAGCGCAGCAGCCAGCGGTCCTCTTCAAAAAAGCCGTTGCGGGTGCGCAGGTCGCGGCCGTACTGCAGCGACACCCGCCCGAAGCGGAGGTCGGCGCTGGTGGTGAGCAGGTAGCGGTCCACCTCGATGCGGTCCCTGAGCGACACGCCGTCGACCTCGCGGCGCCCGCCCTCGCTGTGGATCAGGTTCGCCGCCACCGCATAGCCCGGCGCCAGCTGATAGCGCAGCCCGGTCTGCAGCGTGTGCAGCGGGCGCTGCTCGAGCCGCTGCCTTCTCGGACCGTAGGCGTCGTTGGCGCCATAGACAACCACGTCCCATGCCGTCATCCACGACAGCCGCGGGCTCAGGCCCATCTGGTAACCGGCCTGCAGCGCGCCGGCGACGCGGTTGTTGCCGAGGTTGACCGGCTGCTGGTGGCGGTACTCGCCGGAGGGCAGGAACAGGTAGCCGCCCACCGCGAGGTGGCGGTCGCGCTCTCGGTCGGTGTAAGGCCACAGCGCGAACAGCAGCGTGGTGTCGGCCAGCCCCTCACTGTCGTCGTGTTGCGCGAGGCTTCCACCCGGCTTCACCGAACCCGCCGGTAGTTCGAGGTAGAACAGGCCAGGGGTGTCACCCACGGTAAAGCTTCGGCCGACACGCACTTGCAGGTAGCGGTAGGCGAGCTTGGACTGAGCATTGACCTCGTTGCCATCGACATAGAAGGGGCCACGCACATTCTGCTGGTAGGACACCTGCACCACGTTGAGCCCGGGGCGGGGCGACGCCAACTCACCCGGGGTCAGGTCGATCGCGCACGCAAGCGAGCTCCAGGCCGCTGCGGCCAGCAACGCGATCCGCGGCAAGTGAAAACCAAGGTCTTTCATGGGGTAGATCCATGTGACGGGAGCAAATCGGGACACGGCTGCAAGTCAAGGTAATATTACTTTGCAACCAACATTATAACGTTAATCTGAGCGCGGGCTGACGCGAACTTGATCGACCGCACTGGCCGGGCCGGCACCGCAGGCCTCGTCCGCGGACGGTACCACGCACCGGCTCGGCCTCATGCCATCGCCTGTGCCCACCACAGATAGAGCGGAATCCCGAGCAGCAGGTTGAAGGGGAAGGTGACCGCGAGCGCGGCCGCCACCCCGAGTGCCGGGTTGGCCTCGGGCACCGCGATCCGCATCGCGGTCGGCGCGGCGATGTAGGACGCGCTGCTCGCCAGCGTCATCATCAGCACCGTGCCGCCCACGCCCAGGCCCATCAGCTGAGCCGCGCCCCAGCCTGCGAGCGCCAGCACCGGCGGCAGCGCCAACCCGCAGCCGACCAGGAACAGTCCTGCCTTCTTCAGGTCGGGCAGGCGACCGGCGGCGATCAGGCCCATCTCGAGCAGGAACAGGCACAGCGCGCCCTTGAACAGATCGACGAACAGCGGCGACAACGGCTCCATACCCTGCGGGCCGGCGATCCAGCCGATCAGGATGCCGCCACCGAGCAGCACCACGCTCTTGTTGGCGAACACCTCATGCACCAGCGCACTGGCGGTGGAGCGGCCGTCAGCGGATTTCACCCCCCAGCGCGCGATCAGCGTAGCCACGATCAGCGCCGGGGCCTCCATAAGCGCGGCGAGCAGCGCGAGGTGGCCTTCCACCTCGATGCCGCGCCCGCCCAGCACCGCCGCGCCGACGGCGAAGGTGACGATGCTCACCGAACCATAATGCGCCGCCAGCGAGGCCGCGTCCGGGCGCGAGAAGCGCAGCCGGAAGAGCGGGAACACCAGCAGCGGGATCAGCGCGCCCAGCCCGATCGCCAGCAGCGCATCGAGCCACAGCGTGGCGCTCTCCGAGCGCGCGATCTCCACCCCGCCCTTGAGGCCGATGGCCAGCAGCAGGTAGATGGACAGGGTCTCGAACACCGCGGCGGGCAGCCGCAGACCGCTGCGCGCCAGCGCGGCGATGGCGCCGAGGGCGAAGAAGAAGGGAACGGCATCGACCATGGGGTGTTTTCCTTCGGGGCAGAGGGCGGCCAGCGGCCGGGACGAAGCGCATTCTGCCGCAGCGCACACATTCAAAAAAATCATTTGTTTTTGCAGTAAACATAGATTTTGATCTATATATAGATCTGCCCCCCGCATCCACGCCCGGGCTCACCGCCGCGGCCCGGCCCCAGGGATCCCCCATGCGCCTCACCTTCCACCAGCTCCGCCTGTTGCTCGCCGTTTCGCGCGAGGGCAGCGTGTCGCGCGCCGCCCAGCGCCTGCACCTGACCCAGCCCACGCTCTCCACCCAGCTGCGCCAGCTGGCCGAGCAGGTGGGCCTGCCGCTGTTCGAGCGCGTCGGTCGCAAGCTGCACCTCACCGCCGCCGGGAACGTGGTGCTCGACACCGCCGCCCGGGTGGAACAGGAGCTCGAGCGCCTGGACGAGACCCTGGCCGAGCTGCGCGGCGATGTGGTTGGTCGGCTGCGGCTGGCGGTGGTGAGCACCGCGGAAACCTTCATCCCCCGCCTGCTCGGCGACTTTCGTCGCGAGCGGCCCGCGGTGGAGGTGTCGCTGGTGGTGCTCAACCGCGACGCGGTGATCCGCCGCCTCGCGGACAACCTGGACGACCTCTACATCATGAGCCGCCCGCCGGAGGCGCCGCCGGTGGTGGCAACGCCCTTCCTCGCCAATCCGCTGGTGGTGATCGCAGCCGCCGAGCATGCGCTGGCGGGTGCGGCGAAGGTGCCGATCGCAGCGCTGGCGCGCGAGGAGTTCGTGCTGCGCGAACCGGGCTCGGGCACGCGCCAGGCGGCCGAGCACTTCTTCTCCAGCCACGGCCTGGCCCTGCGCCCGCGCCTGGAGCTGGGCAGCAACGAGGCGGTCAAGCAGGCGGTGGCGGGCGGGCTGGGACTGTCGCTGCTGTCGGCCCATGCGCTCGCGCACGCGGTCGACGAGGGCATCGCGGTGCTGCGCGTGACCGACACCCCGGTGCAGACGCAGTGGCAGGTGGTGCATCCGACCGGCAAGCGCCTGACTCCGCTGGCCGACGCCTTCCTGCGCTTTCTGGAGGCGCGCGCGCCCGCACTCAATCGTGCGGCGCAGGCGCGACTGGCGGCGGCGCGGCGCTAGTCGCTCTTGCGGTTGTCCTGGCGCGCCTTGAGGCTGGTCGAGGGCAGGACACCGAAGGTGTGGCGATAGAGCTCGGCGAAACGCCCCAGATGCGTGAACCCGAACTCGAGCGCCACCGCGGTCACATTCGCCACACGGCTCGCAGGATCGATCAGCGTGCTGTAGACGTGCTCGAGCTTCTTCTTGCGGATGTAGGCCTTTGGCGTCATGCCGGCCCTCTTCTCGAACAGCGCATACAGCGAGCGCACGCTCAGACCCGCATGCTGGGCGAGGCGCTCCGCGCTGATGTCGTGGCGGATGTTGTCGTCGACGTACTGGACGACGCGCGCGAAGCAGCGCGCCTGTGCATCGGGCTCGCTGTAGAGGCTGCCCTGGTGCAGGCTGAGGATCAGCTTGCAGGTGAGCACGCGTGCGTAGTACTGCAGCACCTCGGGCGGCGTGGTCTCTGCCTCGAGCTCGGCACGCACCAGATCGCACAGCTGCACCAGCCGCTGGCGCTCATCCGCCCGCAGCGGCATCGCACTGCAAGCCCCGGTGCCTTCTGGCTTGACCCAGCCATGCTCGACACAGAGCTCGCGCACCGTGGTGACCGGCAGCCGGACCCTCACGCTGTCGAAATCATCCGAGCAGTTCAGCGCGATGGACGGGTCCGCATGATGCATGACGATATGTCCCGCACCGAGCGGGCGCACATGGCGCAACTGCGGCGCCCGGCAATGGCCGTTCAGGATCAGGTGGATCTCGTAGGCGCCGCCCTCGGCCGGGTCGGCATGATGCTGGCCGCACAGGTCAACGATGTACACCGGGCGCGGGGGCCCAATGCGGATTGCGGTGTCGCCATCGGCCAGACGTCCGCGATCGGGGGACGCATTCGGTCGGACGCTTGTTTGACGTGCGCGCGAATTAGGCAAGCCTGGCCTCCTGGAGTCGATGGGTCATGAATCGGGATCCTTATTCTATCGATATTTTTTAATTTTATCGATAATTTTTGCTGCACTGCACTGAGCTCCCTGCCTATCCCCCCGGTACGCGAATCCGCAGCCCCGGGCAGCCGGGGCTGCGGCAAGGCGAATAAGCAATCCGCTTTTTCTTGGTTTGGATGGGCCTGCATCACGGATAACTTTGCGTCGGAGCAATCACCCTTACGGAGAAAGAACATGAGGTCCACCCCCCTTCGCAACACGCTGCTCGCGCTCGCGCTGAGCGCCGGATTGACCGGTTTCGCCGGCACCGCCGCTGCGCAGACCACGCTACTCAATGTTTCTTACGATCCGACCCGCGAGCTCTACCAGGATTTCAATCCGCAGTTCGCCCGCCACTGGCAGGCGCTGACCGGCGAGACCGTCACCATCAAGCAGTCCCACGGCGGCGCCGGCAAGCAGGCGCGCGCGGTGATCGACGGCCTGGAGGCCGACGTCGTCACCCTGGCGCTGGCCTATGACATCGACGCCATCGCCGAGCAGACCGGCAAGATCCCGGCCGATTGGCAGAAGCGGCTGGCGCACAACAGCTCGCCCTACACCTCGACCATCGTCTTCCTGGTGCGCAAGGGCAACCCCAAGGGCATCAAGGATTGGGGCGACCTGGTGAAGCCGGGCGTGGAAGTGATCACCCCCAACCCCAAGACCTCCGGCGGCGCGCGCTGGAACTACCTCGCCGCCTGGGGCTACGCGCTCAAGCAGCCGGGCGGTAACGAACAGACCGCGCAGGCCTTCGTCACCGCGCTGCTCAAGCACGTGCCGGTGCTGGATTCGGGCGCCCGCGGCTCGACCAACACCTTCGTCCAGCGCGGCATCGGCGACGTGCTGCTGGCGTGGGAGAACGAGGCCTTCCTGTCGATCAACGAGCTCGGCCCGGACAAGTTCGAGATCGTCGTGCCATCGATCTCGATCCTCGCCGAACCGCCAGTCACGGTCGTCGATGGCGTGGCCAAGAAGCGCGGCACCGAGAAGCTCGCCCAGGCCTACCTTGAGTACCTGTACTCGCCGGTCGGCCAGAAGATCGCCGCCAAGCACTACTACCGCCCGGTCAAGCCCGAGCACGCCGACCAGGCCGACGTCGCCCGCTTTCCGAAGGTGGACCTGATCACCATCGAGGACCTCGGTGGCTGGCAGGTGGCACAGAAGAAGCACTTCGCCGACGGCGGGGTGTTCGACCAGATCTACGCCGGCAAATAAAGGAGCGATGCTATGGCCATCCAGGCAATCAACGTCCGCAACCAGTTTCGCGGCCGGGTGAAGGAGATCATCCGTGGCGACGTGGTCAGCGAAGTCGACGTCGAAACCTCCTCCGGCATCGTCACCTCGGTGATCACCACGCGCTCGGTCGACGAGCTCGGGCTCAAGCCCGGCTCTGAGGTCGTCGCGCTGGTGAAGTCGACCGAGGTGTCGATCGCCACCCTGTGAGGCCGCCATGCGCGAGACGGTGCTGATCGTCCCGGGCTACCGCGGCAGCGGGCCCGGGCACTGGCAGAGCTGGCTAGAAGGTGAACTTCCCGAAGCCCGGCGCGTCACCGGCATCGACTGGGACACCCCGCTCCTTGCCCGCTGGGCCGGCGAAGTGCGGCGCGAGATCGACGCCGCGGCCGGTGCGGTGTGGATCGTTGCTCACAGCTTCGGCTGCCTCGCCAGCGTGGTGGCTGCGGCAGACCGGCCGCAGAAGGTTGCAGGCCTGCTGCTGGTGGCGCCCGCCGATCCGGAGCGCTTCGAACTCCTCGGCGTGCGCGAGGACCGGCGGCACAGCACCGGTGTCGGCGGCTTCCTGCCACATTCCGCCTTCAGCTGCCCGAGCATCCTGGTGTCCAGCCGCAACGACCCGTGGTTGAAGCTGGATGCAGCCTGCGCCTGGGCCGAGCGCTGGGGTAGCCTGCTGATCGATATCGGCGAGGCCGGCCATGTCAACGTCGACTCGGGCCATGGGCCCTGGCCCTTGGCACTGAGCCTGCTGCAACAGCTGCGCGACCGCGCGACCAACCTGCCGCTCGGGCTGATCGCAGCGGAAAGCCATGCACCGCAGCGGGGGCGCAGCGGTGCGCTCGCCCGCCTCCGCCACCAGACCCGGCGCTGCCTCAACCTGCGCGGGATGCTTCGAGTGCCTTGCATTGAATCCTGCACCCGGTGACGGGGTCTGCGAAGACAGCCCCTGCTGAGAAGATGATGAAGAGGAGATTCGCCCATGACTCAAGTTTCCGGTTCGAGTGACCGCGCCGCAGCATCGCCACATCCCTTCGCCCACCAAGCCCGGTTGCCGCCGATCCTCGCGCGCGTGAGCACAGAGGCAGCGAGCGCCGGCCTGCCCTATGCAGGCAGCGTGAGGCCCCGCGAGGCCTGGAGCCTGCTGCAGGAAGGCGAGGCCGTGCTGGTGGATGTTCGCAGCGCCGAGGAGCGCAAGTTCGTTGGCCATGTACCGGAGTCGGTGCACGTCCCGTGGGCCACGGGCCTGTCCCTCACACGCAATCCGCGCTTCGTGCGCGAACTCGAGGCCAAGGGGGGCAAGAACCGTCCACTGCTTCTGCTGTGCCGAAGCGGCAAGCGCTCGGCACTGGCTGCAGAAGCGGCGGCCAAGGCGGGGCTGGCGAACGTATTCAATGTGAGCGAGGGCTTCGAAGGCGACCTGGACGAGAACCAGCGCCGCGGAAGCTTCAACGGCTGGCGTCATGCCGGCCTGCCATGGGTGCAGGACTGAAGGCGGACCGCACCGCAATCCAAGGAGTCAATCAGGATGTCGCACTGGTTCAATGACAACGCCGAATCGATCGGCGGCACGCCCCTTGTTCGCCTCAACCGTATCATCGACGGGGCCCAGGCCACGGTGCTGGCGAAGATCGAGGGGCGCAACCCGGCCTATTCGGTCAAGTGCCGCATTGGCGCTTCGATGGTGAAGGATGCCGAAGCGCGTGGCCTGCTCGGTCCGGGCAAGGAGCTGGTCGAGCCCACCAGCGGCAACACCGGCATCGCCCTCGCCTTCGTCGCCGCCGCCAAAGGGATTGCGCTGACGCTGACGATGCCGGAGACGATGAGCATCGAGCGCCGCAAGCTGCTGGTCGCCTACGGCGCCAGGCTGGTCCTGACCGAAGGCGCCAAGGGCATGCCCGGCGCCATCGCCAAGGCGGAGGAGATCGCCGCCTCGGACCCGGACCGGTACGTGCTGCTGCAGCAGTTCAAGAACCCCGCCAACCCGGCCATCCATGAAGCCACCACCGGCCTGGAGATCTGGCACGACACCGAGGGCGCCATCGACATCCTGGTCTCGGGCGTGGGCACCGGCGGGACGATCACCGGCGTGTCGCGCTTCATCAAGCGCGTGAAGGGCAAGGCCATCCACACGGTGGCCGTCGAGCCCGCCGCCAGCCCGGTGCTGACGCAGGCGCGCAACGGCGAACCGCTCAAACCCGGGCCGCACAAGATCCAGGGCATCGGCGCGGGTTTCATACCCCAGGTGCTGGACTTGTCGCTGGTCGACAGCATCGAGCAGGTTAGCAACGAGGAGGCGATCGACTACGCGCGCCGTCTGGCCCGCGAGGAAGGCATCCTGGCCGGCATCTCCTGCGGCGCGGCGGCAGCGGTCGCGGCTCGCCTGGCGCGCAAACCCGAGAATGCAGGCAAGACGATCGTCGTCGTACTGCCGGATTCGGGCGAGCGCTACCTGAGCTCGGCGCTGTTCGAAGGCCTGTTCGATGCTTCGGGGATTGCGGCATGAACGCCCCGGGCCGCCCACACTTCAGCATCATCGCGCCCGCGGCCTGCCCCGGCGGCGGCTGGGACCTCGAGCGCATCGTCGGCGAACTGCGCCAGGCGCGCGAACGGTGGCGGGAAAGCCAGCAGCGCACGCGCGAATTCGGCGTGCGCGAGTTCCCCTCGCGCGATGCGCTGCAAGACGTCGCCGCGGCGCTCTGCAGCGGGCTGTTTCCAATGCGGCTCGGTCCGGCCGACCTGCGCCACGAAGGCGAGGACTACTACGTCGGCCATACGCTCCACAGCGCGCTCAATGCCTTGCTGCACCAGGTGCGGCTCGAGCTGGCCTACCGGGCGCGCCACGATGCCGGCGAGGTGCGCAGCATCGTCGAACGCGCCGAAGACATCGTGCGCCGCTTCGCCGCCGAGCTGCCGCGCCTGCGCGCGCTGCTCGACACCGACGTGCAGGCCGCCTTCGATGGCGACCCGGCGGCGCGCAGCGTGGACGAAGTGCTGCTGTGCTACCCGGGCGTGCTGGCGATCATTCATCACCGCCTGGCCCACACCCTCTACCGCCTGGGCGCGCCCCTGGTGGCACGCATCCTGTCCGAGATTGCCCACTCCAGAACCGACATCGACATCCATCCCGGCGCGCACATCGGCGAGGCCTTCTTCATCGACCACGGCACCGGCGTGGTGATCGGCGAGACGGCAGTGATCGGCCGGCGCGTCCGGCTCTACCAGGCAGTGACGCTGGGCGCCCGCAGCTTTGCCAGCGAGGCGGACGGCAGCCTGAGCAAGGGCGGCGACCGCCACCCCATCGTCGAGGATGACGTGACCATCTATGCCGGCGCCACGGTGCTCGGCCGCATCACCATTGGCCACGGCTCGCGCATCGGCGGCAACGTGTGGCTGACGCGCAGCGTACCGCCGGGCAGCCACGTGACCCAGGCAGGCCTCCAGCAGGAACCCGCCGCAGCGCACACCGCGCGCGCGTAAACCACCGCCCACTTCCCTTGCTTCCTGGCGCAACGCCCTGGCCGGCGTGGCGAGGGTCCCGTTTCGCCCGGCAATCCGCCATTTCAACCACAAGGAGTTTCAGATGGCCGCAGTGCATGATGTACCCACCGCCCTTGGCGACAACGCCGCACGGCAGCTCGCCAACGCCACCAAGACCGTTCCGCAGCTCTCCACCATC